>Ga0099364_10006555_pt1 | contig 16913 bp, 10 predicted proteins | sample TergutTh196P3_FD_73070 | JGI IMG/M metagenome (GOLD analysis project Ga0099364, IMG submission 73070) | Microcerotermes parvus P3 segment gut microbial communities from Pointe-Noire, Republic of the Congo - Th196 P3 | ecosystem: Host-associated > Arthropoda: Insects > Digestive system > Gut ... | reverse complement strand
CTCCCGATATAAAGGGCTGGGCCGCCGCCATCATCTTGAGATGCCCCTCCCACGAAATGCAACGATCCGAACCGCGAGTCGGAGACGCACAATCGAAGACCGGCAGATGAGCATCAAGTAAATGCGGTGCTTCGTGGAGCGTCTCCTTCTCTTGAACATAGTCGATGATTCCCGTGATTTCCTCATCGGTGTAACCAAGCGTTTTGAGCGCAAGCGGAACAGTGTTGTTGACCATTTTTAACCTTCCGCCGCCGGCAAGTTGCTTGTATTTGACCAGCGCAAAGTCCGGTTCGATACCGGTGGTGTCGCAGTCCATCATGAAACTAATCGTTCCCGTCGGAGCAAGCACCGTCGCTTGAGCATTGCGGAAACCGTATCGGCTGCCGGAGTTACGGACATCGTCCCAGAGCGTTTGCGCCCGCTTTTTCAGGTAGTTCGGACAAGTCCCAATTCGGTTGACCGCATCCCAATGCCGGTCGATCACTTTCAGCATCGGCTCCCGGTTACGCGCAAACGCTTCAAAAGGTCCAACGATGTTCGCCAGTTCCGCACTCGTTTGATAAGCCGCTCCGTGCAACAGTGCTGTTACCACGCTGCACAGTCCGCGGGCTTCGTCGGAATCATAAGGCAGCCCAAGACTCATAATCAAACTGCCGAGATTGGAATAACCGAGTCCGATAGCCCGAAACTTATGGCTGTTCTCTGCAATTTTCTTGATGGGATAACTCGCCCTATCCACGAGAATCTCTTGAGCGATGAAGAAAATGCGGCTTGTCTGAATGAACCGCTCGGCATCGAAAAGTCCGTCTTCCTGCCGAAACTTCATCAAGTTGATGCTCGCCAAGTTGCAAGCGGTGTCGTCCAGACTCATGTATTCGCTGCACGGATTGGATGCGTTGATTCTGCCTGAATGCGGCGTGGTGTGCCAGCGGTTGATGATCGTGTCGTACTGCACGCCGGGGTCGCCGCAAGCCCAGGCGGTGCTGGAAATCTTGTCGAACACCTCTTTGGCGGGATATTCGGGACCTTTCATAGAGGAGTCGGTGACCCAGCGGGTCGTCCACGTTTTGTCCTCTTTGACTGCCTGCATGAATTCGTCGGTCAGCCGGACGGAAAGGTTAGCATTTTGATAGAGGATTGACGAGTAAGCGTCTTCATACGAAAGTCCTTGTTTCATAAGGATTTTCGCTTTTTCTTCTTCCCGCATTTTACAGTCGATGAACTCCATGATGTCGGGATGCGTAACTTTGAGGGACTGCATCTTGGCGGCGCGGCGTGTTTTTCCTCCGCTTTTGACGACTGCCGCAATTTGGTCATAGACTCTCATGAAGGAGAGCGGTCCTGAGGGTTTCCCGCCGCCTGCCAGTTTTTCGAGACTGGAGCGGATTGTCGAGAGGTCTGTGCCAGTGCCGCTGCCGAATTTGAAGAGCATTGCCTCGCTTCGGGCGAGATCCATGATGGCTTCCATGTTGTCTTCCACGCTTTGGATGAAGCAAGCGGAAGCCTGCGGATATTCGTAGGAGTTATCCGGTTGCGTTGCTTCGCCTGCCCGTTCTTCCCAGTGCCATGTGCATTTTCCTCCTTTGATTTCGTACTGGGTGTAGAGTCCGACGTTGAACCAGACGGGCGAATTAAAGGAGCCGTATTGGTGCAGAAGGAGCCATGTTAGGTCTCGGTAAAAGACTTCGGCATCGCGTCGGGTGGCGAAGTAGCCGTCTTCGAATCCCCAGTCGGCGATGGTACGGCTGACGCGGTGGATGACTTGCCGCATGCTTCTTTCCCGCTGGGGAGTGTTCGGTTCGCCGAAGAAGTATTTGCTGGCGACGACGTTGACGGCGAGTTGGCTCCATGATTCGGGAAATTCGCAGTCATTTTGTTCGAAAACGGTGGTTCCGCCGTCTCCATTGATGACGGCGGAGCGTGTTGTCCATTCGGCGGTATCGAAGGGGTCTCGGACTTCTTCGGGACAGAAAGCGGGTTTTAGGCGGAGTCCTTCGGGCGGGGGTGCGTCGAATGTATCGGTTGTATCGGTTTCTACGGCGGAAACAGTGTCCAAACTGGTGAGGGTATCCATAGTAAAAAGGGCAGTTTACGGAGTCCGTATTGTAGGATAGGGATTCCGCAAAACTGGCGAAAGACTGTATTTAGTGGCGTTTTTCTGACAAAACTACAATATGTAGCGTCAAGAGCAACGTGTATATCATACCACTTGCTGGGAGAGTGTCAAGCCGAGCGGTCGGAATTTTCAAAATATCGGTCAAAAAAGGAGTGAGGCAATCTCCGCTTTTTTGCATTTTTGGGGAAAGGGAACCTCTAAAATTCAAATTTTTACATTGATTTGTACCGAAACGCAACGAACCAACACTTTGCGTACTTTGCGTAACCCTTTGCGTTCTTGTATGTTTTACGTCAGTGAAAAGCGTTCCTTTGTGCGTTACAATGGAACCTTGTCGTTTTGCTTTGCGGTTAAAAAGGATTAACCGCAAAGTTCGCAAAGGATTGCTCGACGAAATAAGGGTATATTAGTTTCTGGTAAACGCCATTACCCCATTTTCAAGGGTTTGTGTCCGCCGTTTAATCTGGTGGAACCCGTAACTTTTACCTTCCTGTGAACTTTTATCAAGGGAGTACGACTAATTTTTTTGCAGATACTCCGCAATTTGTACCGCATTCGTTGCAGCGCCTTTGCGGAGGTTATCGCTCACACACCAAAACGCCAAGCCGTTGTCATACGACAAGTCCTCTCGAATACGTCCCACAAACACTTCGTCCCTGCCGGTACAAAAATGCGGCATCGGATAGTGTTTTTGAGAAGTATCGTCCTGCACAACCACGCCCGGCATCGCAGCGAAAAGCTCTCTCGCTTTTTCGACAGTAATTTTCTTTTCTGTTTCTACCAAAATGCTTTCGCTGTGTCCATTGGCGACAGGCACCCGAACCGCAGTGGGACAGACTTTGATTGAATCATCTCCTAAAATCTTTCGTGTTTCGTACAACAACTTAATCTCTTCCGAAGTATAACCTTGCTCTTTGACTGAACCGATCTGCGGAATACAGTTGCCAGCGATGGGATAAGGAAAACATTCAAGAATATGTTTCCTGCCTTCGAGTAATGCCCGAATACCGTTTTCGAGATCGCTCGTTCCTGCCAAACCCGCACCGCTGACCGCCTGATAAGTGCTGACCACAATCCGCTTTACTCTGCCGTAGTCGTGCAACGGTTTGACAGCCAACACCAACTGCGTGGTAGAGCAATTCGGACTGGAAATAATTCCTTTGGGTGCACGTTTACCTGCTGCGGCGTTCACTTCGGGTATGACAAGCGGCACGTCGGGATCCATCCGCCAATAACCGCTTTCGTCGATGACGAGTGTGCCTCGTTTGACGGCTTCCGGCAGGAGATCTCGTGCTGTTTCGTCCGGCGTACTGGCTATCGTTAACTGTACTCCGGCGAAGGCATCGGGAACCGCTTCTTCGATGATATACGGTTTGCCTTTGAACGTAAGGGGTTTACCTGCACTGCGTTTAGAAGCAAGGAATTTGATCGTCTTATAAGGGAAGTTCCGCTTTTCCAGCAGTTCGAGAATGATAGTTCCGACGGCGCCGGTAGCACCGACGACAGCAATTGATTCGTACATAATGTTTTTCTTGATTTAGCCTTCCGTGTATTATCCTAATGCTCGACTTACCGCTATGTTTCTCACAAAAGCACAAAGAACACTAAGGAAGTCCGGTATTTTTAAATCCTTTGTGTACTTCGTGCCTTTGTGCGAGAAAAATAGCAACTTTCATGATACAGACGCTAAAAACCCGCAAAATTCGCCACTTCGTGTTCGTGCAGGAGCCGCTGCCCTTCGAGCAGAATGATAACCGATTCTCCGACTTTTCCCATACCTTGAATGTATCCGGCGGTATCTGCACCGGCAGTCTTCGGCGGCGGCGAAATCTGTTCGTTGTCGATGTTCCGCACCTCGTTGACGGTATCGACGACCAAACCGACTTGTGAACCGCTGATGTTCACCACAATAATACACGTCCGCTCGTCGTAATCCCGGGACTGCATATTGAACCGCAGCCGCATATCGAGCACCGGAATGACTTGTCCCCTAAGATTGACAACGCCTTTCACAAAGATCGGCATATCAGGGACTTCGGTGATTTTCTGCATTCCGACGATTTCGGTAACGTATCGAATTTCGATCCCGTAATCTTCGTTTCCTAACCGGAAAGTCAGATACATGTTCTTAAGGGTGTCTTCATTTTCCAACGACGCCTGTTCGATGGTTTCGTTCAATTTGGTCAGCTCTGCGGACATGATTGTTTTCGTTTCTGCTATTGAAGTCTCGACGTGATTATACAATACGGTTTCAGAAAAACAAGGGTAGAGGCTGGGGTTGTTTTGTCAGAAAAATGAGGTTGAAAATGAAATGTATCATGGAATCTTCTGTTTCAGCCGGTTGCAAACCGTTGTTACACAGCTATAATAGTAAAATGATTAGCTCTGCCGTAGAACCGATTCGCTGGAAAAAGTTTCCCGTTTTAGACCAAGGATTCGTCTGTCTCGTCGACGTTATGGGAGAGGATTCTTCCATCGTTCAAGCCGCAAGAGTTAGTTACGGTGAAAGAACGAAAAAGGTATCCGACGACCGAACGCTTCTCCGCTATCTGATGCGGCATCAGCACACGACTCCTTTTGAAATGGCAGAAATCAAACTGCTAGTGCGCGTGCCGATGGACTGTTGGCGGCAATGGATACGACACCGTACCGCCTCCGTCAACGAATACAGTACACGCTACTCTGTCGCCGTCGATGCCGCTTATTCCATTCCGCCCGATGCGTGGAGAAAACAATCAGAGTCGAACAAACAAGGTAGCAGCGGATTCCTCGAATCCGATGTCGGACACGCTTTGACCGACGAAGAAACAAAACTGCACCGATACGTCCGGGAAGTGTACGACCAGCGTATCGACCGAGGCGTCGCCAGAGAATTGGCGCGCAAAGACTTACCGCTTTCCACTTATACCGAAGCTTACTGGAAAATAGACTTGCATAACTTGTTTCGGTTCCTCGCCCTACGGATGGAGGCGAATGCCCAGTACGAAATTCGGGAATACGCTGCGACTATCGGAGAAAAAATTGTGCAGCCGTTGTTTCCTCATTGCTGGGAGGCGTTTTTGGATTATCAACTCGAGTCCGTGCGGTTGAGCCGGCTCGAACAAGGAGTGATTCAACGTCTTTCGCAAAGCGGGACAATACCGGCGACTCGGGAACAGTTTTTGGCAACGCAAGACGATTCATGGAAAGACTTAGAACGTTGCCGGGAGCGAGAGGAATGTTACGAAAAACTCCGTCGACTGGAGATTTGTTGTACCGAAGTGGTTTGAAAATTCCTGACAAAAAACGCCAAAATAGCGTTATTCCAAGGTTTTTTCCATGCTATCCGGGGATTTTCAACCGTAATGGGCATAACATGTTGGACTGTAACTCACGGAAACAAACTGTCAAATTCACTTCTGTTTTCGAAGAACGTTTCCGTTGGTTCCGGTAGTTTAACTCTTTCGGCGGGCACCCATCGGAGCATTTGATAACGGATGTCCGGTGATACGCCTCCTTCGGCAAATTGCTGTGCCGAAAGATGCAACACGTAGAGACCGGGTTGCGATGCCGGATAGATGTCCACTCGGATTTTCCAATTTGGTAAATGTTCGACGGTCCGTCCTGCGTTGAGTTCTATTGGTGTTGTTCGGGTAAGCAAATCATTAAGAACAGCCTGACAAGCGTTTTGAGCTTCGGTCAATTCTCTTGCCAGTGTGATTCTTTTCAGTGCTGACCGTGTTGTGTGAAATACTGCTGTGAGTCCCATGAGCAGAACTACTGTTGTTAGGAGGATCTCCAACAGAGTGAAACCGTTGCACTCACGCCGATGGGAGAAGCGCCGATGGGAGAAGCATCGTATTCGCCGACAATGGACTTGTGAATAACAATTACACATTGTCTCACATTTTAGCTGAAATACAGAGGAGCTGCAATGCCCGTACAGCCGATCCCCCATTGGAACGTACCCTTTGCGGTCATCCGTAGTTCGTACTTCCAAACCCTGACGATGTAACTTCTCACGTAACTCGCCTATCAAATTTTGCGATACATACTCAAATATCACTTACACGTCGGGCTCAGTGAATAGCCATACAACGACGAGCAAAGGATTACTTATCAAGTCGGCAGTGGACACAAAAGTATATGAAAAAGGAATCGAAGTCACTGATAGTGAACTTGCAAGTGTCAAATTGAAGCCCCATGACTTTCACGGCGAATGGAATTACACCGTGAAAGAGTAACAGAAAACTTGAAAGGTTATTTATGCGCAAACCCTAAAGAGTAATTCTCCTGTCTTCTGACTCCTTACCCCTTATGCTACAATATCACCCATGTACATTGAAGAGGCAGGACAATACTACACCGATCCGCCGTATCGGCAGTTGACGTTCAATGGAATGACCATCGAAGGATTCTCCCGAGCGGCAATGCAAACGTACTGGCGGATACCCGAATTGAAACTCGGATTCGACCTCGGCGGACAACCCTGGTCGTTCATGGGCACGCCCCAATGGTTCGTGTCGCACACGCATATGGATCACATTCTCGCTCTGCCCGCCTACGTTGCCCGACGGAGAATGATGAAAATGGAACCGCCGAAAATCTATCTACCCGCCTACGCAGTCAATCGCGTCCGGCAACTGTTGGAAGTCTTCAAGTATTTGGATCATGGTCGTCTGCCCTGCGAACTCATCGGCGTAAAACCGGGCGAAGAATACGAACTCTCCCGAGAGCATGTTGTGAGTGTTGTTCGGACGGATCATTCAATTCCTTCGGTCGGCTACATCGTTTGGGAGCGGCGGAAGAAACTGAAACCGGAGTATCAATCCCTTTCCGAAATGGAGATTCGGCAACTGGCGATTACGGGACATCAAGTTTCGGCGGAGTTTCGTTTTCCTCGTGTGGCGTATCTCGGCGACAGTACGCCGCTCGGTCTCGACGACAATCCCGACATGTACGAGGCGGATATTTTGATATTAGAAGTATCTTTTGTGGCTCGCCGGCATCGGACGGAAAAGATTTATCGTCGCGGACATATTCATATTGACGATTTCATTTACCGTCAGGATCGGTTCCGCAACCAGTTGATTATTGCTTCACATTTCAGTACACGCTGTACCGATAGGGAAATCAAAAAGACCGTACAGCGGCGTATTCCAGACATGATGGACGGACGGCTGGTGCTGTGGTTTTAGGAGCAGAGATGCATTCGTGAGAATGTGGAGAGGAAAAACGGCGTTCTTGCGAATCTTACGTCTGCACCGCTACACAATCACTTGACACAATTCCCTTTTAGTGGTATCCTATTGAAGGATTCTGTAATTTTACCCCATGCACGACGCAAGGACTAAATGAATATCACCCCTCGACTCTTTAACTTTGTTACTATCTCGCTGATTCTCGGTACGCTCCTTTGGATCAGCCACCAAAACAATACGGCACAAGAAGTCCCCGTCGACACTCCTGCCGCTGCAACAGAAAGCACCGCGACAGAAAGCGAGACAACACCCGCTACCGAACCCGCCGGACAAGAAGAGACCGTAACGCCGGTCGCCGAAGAAACCGCTACACCAGAAACACCCGCCGAAACTCCCGAAACTCCTACGGAAACAGAAACAACTCCCGGCGAACCCGCAATGGACGACCCGGCAACCGAACCCGCAGTCATCGATCCCTTCGGCGAAGGCGTACCCCCCATCATGCCCGAAGGAGAAGAGACTCCAGCACCAGCACACGCCCTCGAAGAAGCAGTCGAAGAACCCGTCGCACCAAATTGGACAGGCATCATCACCCTTACGGTCTTCGTCATTCTCCTCGTCGGCTGTTATTGGCTCGGAGCAGTCATCGCCAAACGGAATCGGCTGCCGGAACACGGATTTAAGATTTTTATCGTACTATTAGCCTTCTTCGGCGGTTTTGCCGCCCTTGCCCTCGGTTGGAATCGGCTGACACTCGGTATTGACTTGCAAGGCGGTGTCGTCTTGATTTACGATGCCAAACCGATTGAAGGCAGCGAAGCAGTCGGCGGCGGAATCGACATGGACGAACTCACCCGCGCCATCAGCCGGCGTATCAATCCGGGCGGTGTTAGGGAAATCGCCATCACACAGCACGGTATCGACAAAGTCCAAGTCGTTATTCCCAACGTTGGAATCGCCGAAAGTGCGAGAATTCAACGGGTGATCAGCGAATCCGGGGCGTTGACGTTTCGTATTTTAGCCTCCCGGGCGTTCCCAGAGGATGAAAAAATTATCGCAGACGGTTTAGCGGACTTTGAACGAGGCAGGAACGAAATTTTTGAAGCCGGAAGAGTCATCGCCCGCTGGGTGCCCATATTCGACAGCGAAAGAAGTTCGTTCAACGACGGCGATATGGTCATACGTCCACGGGGAAGTACATCTTACGCCCTCGTCAAGTACAACGACGGCGTGAACATTACCGGCGAATACTTGACCGGTGTGGGACGCGGAGTGGGCGACGGCGGAAAACCGGGCGTGACCTTTAACTTTAACGCCGTCGGTGCAAACAAATGCCGACGCTTGACCAGTGCGAACCTGCCGAATCCCGCCCAACCGAACAGACTCAAGCGGCACATGGGGATTGTCCTCAACGACAGCCTTTACTCCGCACCGGTAATTCAAGCGATTATCGGAGAGAACGGTATCATCACCTTTGAAAGGGCACTCACTCCAGAGGCGATGGAAAGACAGAATAGGGACATCAACGACCTCATCGGTGTCCTCCATGCCGGGGCGTTGCCTGCCGAATTGAGTAAAGAACCCGCTTCGCGAATGGAAATCGGCGCAACACTCGGACACGATACCATCGAAAAAGCGAAATACTCCCTCGCCTCTGCCGCTCTCATTACAATCCTCTTTATGCTCTTCTACTATCGGCTGGCAGGATTTATTGCGGCGTTCTGTGTGATTACCAATACGGTACTCATCGTGGCGATTATGCTCTCCTTGAAAGCGGCGTTCACGCTGCCCGGCTTGGCAGGATTGGTATTGACCATCGGGATGGCAATCGACGCAAACATTCTCATTTACGAACGTATCCGCGAAGAACTCAAAGGAGGGGCTTCATTGAAAATGGCGATCCGCAATGGCTATTCTAAAGCGTTTTCGGCAATTTTCGACTCGAACATCACGACCATTGTTATCGGCTGCATTTTGTACACCATCGGATCGGAACAGGTCAAAGGCTTTGCCGTAACATTGGTACTCGGTATTGGACTCAACTTGTTCACGGCGATTTTCTGTGCGAGAGTCATTATGGACGTGCTGGCAACGCAGCGTTGGCTCACGACGTTTAGAATGATGCAGTTGTTCGAAAGACCGAACATCAATTTTCTCTCGACGAGATTCGTGTGTTATGGTTTTTCGACCATGTTGATCATCGTCGGTTTGGCGGCGGTCTTTGCCCGAGGACGCGAACTCTTGGACATCGACTTCGTCGGCGGAGTGTCGGTCGAAGCCGTATTCAAAGACTCGCAGAGAATCGAAGACATCCGGTCAAGACTGCGGGAAAAGGATGCGACCATCGAAGGCATTGAAAATAAACTGAACGACCTATCGGTACAGAGTATTCAGGCTGACCTTGACGATACCGGTCAGCGGCTTGCTCCTAATACACGATTCATCATTACGACTTCGACTCCGCAAGTCAAAGATTTGTCGCCGGATACGTATCTCGATACTGTGCGTAACATTTTGATAGAAACCTTTGGTGATGATTTGGATTATCATAAATTGGATTACGAAATTGCGTCGTCGGAACCCGATGCCGGTTACGATGTGGTAACGGTAAATGTCAACATGTATCCGAAAACGAACCGGGAGTCGTTGGCTTCGGAAATCGCCACGTTTATTCGGCGAGCCGCCGATAAGGAGATCATCGAAAGTGTGTTTTCGACTCCGAACATTTCCGACATTACGCGTCCCGGTTTAAGAGCCGAAGAGTTAGGTCCGCAGCACGCTTACGAAGACTGGACGGTAACGTTCCGTGCTCCGCGAGAGAATCTCGAAAAGATGCTGGAGTATTGGCGGACGGAACTTGAAGGAGCGCCGAACTTTCCGACTTCGACGACGGTCGGCGGTTCAGTCGCACAGCATACTCGGATTCAAGGGATCATGGCGATTCTTGCCAGTTTGGTTTTTATGGCGATTTACATTTCGGTTCGGTTTACCCGTTGGCAGTACGGTTTGATTGCGGTCGTTGGTTTGGTTCACGTCGTGTTGGTTGTACTGGGCTTGATGGCGTTGAGTAAATATCTTGTGGATTTTGTTCCGCCGGTAGCGTCGCTGTTGTTGGTGAATGAGTTCAAGATTGGTTTGCCGGTGGTGGCGGCGTTCTTGGCGGTGATTGCCTATGCGATCAATGACACGATTATTTTGTTCGATCGGATTCGGGAAAATCTCGGCAAGAGTACGGTGCTTTATGGTTCGATGATCAATGGTGCGATCAATCAGGTGTTGTCTCGGACGGTGTTAACTTCTGCGACGACGTTTGCTGTGGCGATGATATTGTATGTCTTTGGCGGACAGGGTATTCATGCTTTTTCGTTTGCGATGGCGGTGGGCATTGCTTGTGGTACGTACAGTACGATATTTATATGTGCCCCGCTTTTGTTCTGGGCGATCGGCAAGGATGACCTGTCGGCACAAGATAAGATGGATATCGAGAAAATGTGAATAGACTTGTTCCGTAACCTAGTGCGTGTTATTCCCGCAAAACGGGAATCTAGGGAACAGAGTCTACTTTCTAGATTCCCGCCGTTGCGGGAATGACGGTGCCTACGCGAGAATGACAGGTGCCGAACAAGTCTATTATCTGAAATCGAGCGGCTCACCGCCGCTGGGCGTCGCCATTGAACGAAGTATATCCGATGCAGTGTCAGAGGGTATAAACCTGATCGCACCATCTAACAATGCCACATTCATACCGCCAGGATGAAAACTGCCCATCCCAATTGTCTGTACAATATCCTCCACCGAAACATCCGCCGTAGGATCCATCCAGTTGAATGGCTTGAGAATCTCCACGATGGCAATTGTGTTGCTCAACCCGTCGGTAACGTCACTAAACTTCAAACCGAGAACACTCTCCGCCTCCTTTGCCGGTATGAAACTGCCGCCAGCGATTCCTGAATAGGTACAACCGCTCAAACGCGCACTCGGACATCCGTAAATGAACGGCATCGCCTCATGAAACTGCCGATTATATTCGCTGTCCCAAGGTTCGTCGAGACGAATAGATTCGTACAAGGTACGTTGTTCAATAAAGGGCAAAATCAGCACCCGCCAACTGTGCAGCGGATTGCCTTCTTCGTCCACTGTGTAAAGCGGCGGTAATACTCCGTAAACATCGTGATAGTTGTGGAGCGCCAGTACAATTTGCTTTTCGTGGTTGACGCACTGCGCTCGTCTTGCCGCTTCTCGTGCTGCTTGGACGGCAGGAAGTAAGAGGGCAAAGAGCAGCGGAAGCATGAAGAAAGCAGCAGCATTGATACAGATGCCTGCAACTGCAATTCCTCGCTGTCGGGACTTTAAGCCTCCAAAGCCGAGGACGAGTCCGATGATCGGCAGGACGGCAACACCGCCGCAAGTGAGCCAACTGACGACTCCGCAGACGAGTGAGGCGGTTGCTTTGCCGTCGCCGGTCTTCGGTGGTGTCGGCGCATCAACAGCGACCCCGCATTCAATACAAAATGCGGCGCCTTCTTCTAAAATTCTTCCGCAATGCGAACAGTACATTTTCTTGTTTAGTCGGTTAAGGTCGGAGTCAGTTTATCGAAACCGGAGTGAGATGTCAAGTGTTATATTGATACGCGTCCATAGCTAAATTTATCACAACGCTCTTCGCACCTTGCGCACCGGTTTGCCGAACACCGGCTTCGGAGGCTCCGGCGGAGAATCCTCCTCCAACGAAGCATTCGGATCATGAGGCTTCGTAAAAGACTCAAATCCCTTTAACTCCGCACGCTTCAATAACTTGTCAATCCGCATTTCGATACGAGTCAATTCCGAACCCTCCTGCACCGTTACAAAAGTGAAAGCCACGCCGTCACGTCCCATACGACCGGTGCGACCTACCCGATGAACATAGTCATCGCAAAACTTCGGAATGTCATAATTGATAATGTGCGATACACTCGATACATCAATGCCGCGACCAACAACATCCGTCGCAACCAAGTATTTGATCTTGCCGGAGCGCACCTGCGCCATCACTCGATCACGATCACCCTGCTGCATATCGCCATGAATCGCCGCCAACTTGTCGAACCGCTTGTCCAACAGTCGGGCAAGACGATCCGCTCCCCGCTTCGTCCGAGTGAAGATAATCGCCTGTTGCGGTTGCTGCTCCTCCAAAAGATAAACCAACGCATCGAACTTACGTTCAGAATCGACCGTTACGTAAAACTGTTCAATCGTTTCGACCGCCACGCTCTTGTTGGAAAAGTCCAGCACTTCCGGCGACTTCATATATTTTTCTGCAAGCCGCACGACCGGCGGCGGCAACGTCGCACTAAACAGCAGCGTTTGCCGCTCCTGCGGAGTCCGTCGCAAAATCTTTTCGATGGCAGGACGAAAACCGACATCGAGCATTCGATCCGCCTCGTCCAGCACCACCCAGCGGATTGAATCGAGAAACAATGCCCGGCGATTGATTAAATCGAGAATCCGCCCCGGCGTCCCGACGAGAATGTCGATGCCCGCCTTCAACCGCTCAATCTGTTTGCCAATCGGTTTGCCGCCGTAACACGCCGTAATGCGAATGTCCCGACCATATGCAAGCCGCATTGCTTCGTCCCTAACCTGTACGGCAAGTTCCCGCGTCGGCACGAGAATGATCGCCACCGGATCGTTGCCCGGCGGACACGTTTCGACTCCCTCAATAATCGGCATCGAAAAGGCGGCAGTCTTGCCCGTGCCCGTTTGGGCTTGCCCCATCAAATCGGTGCCTGCCCTAACCATTTGAAACACCCCCGCCTGAATCGGCGTCGGTTCCAAATATCGGACGATTTTCAATGCTTCGATCATCGCTTCCGACACGCCTAACTCTGTCCATAACGATAACTTGGCGCTGACTTCCGACTCGACATCCGTAGGGTCAGGCATCGGCGAAGTGTCAAACTTGGGAACATCGCCGCGTTTTTCTTTGTATCGTTTGTGTTGTTTTCCCGGCTTTTCTTCCTGCTGGGGAGCGGGTTCTTGCACGGCGGCGGTCGGTGCCGCTTTCTTAACCGGCAGCTTCGGCGGCTTCGGGGGACGTTCTTTCTTTGTAGTTTTATCCGTCGGCTTGTCCGCTTCGATTTCCGCACGCGCTTCCGGTTGTGCAGCACGATTCGCAACCTTCCGGTTGCGGCTCTGATTTTCGCGGCTCTGACTTTCGCGGTTTTGACTTTCGTTGATAACAAGGGGAACGTAGTCCCGCTTGTCGGGATCCCAGACAAGTTGTTCTTTTCGGGGACGAAATCCGCTGGACATCACTTCGGGAACGGGAGTCTCCGTTGGCGGAGTAGTTGCCGATGGTGCTTTGTGGGGCGGCGGTTTTCGCACGATTTTCTGCGGTACGGGCAGTTCATCGTCTTTCGGAACCGGCGTTCTGCCGTAACTGGGAAGTTTCAGGTCTTCGTCGTTCTCGTCGTAGTTCTTCTCGGCAATGTAGGGGGGAAGGACGGCTTTCGCTCGCTTTCTGCCCTTTGCCGGTCGCTTTTCCGGCGTGGGCGGCGTAGGTGCCGGTTGCTTGTCTGGCTGCTTGGGCGCTGGTTGCTTCTCCGTTATTTTTTTTACGGCTTTTGGCGTTTTCACATCGGTTTTATTTGCATCCGCCTTGTCCGTAACCGGCGCATCCTTTGCTTGCGCTTTAGCCGCCCTGTGCGTTTCCGGTTTTGTCTTCGGTTTTGCCGTCGCAACTTTCACTGTTTTTTTATTCGGCGTTGCTTTGGGTTCCTCTATCTTTTTGGAATTGCTCTGTTTGGTTTTGGGCGTTGGAGCGGCAGTTTCTACCGGTGTTGCCGGCTTTGATGTCTTGGGTTCTGTCTTTGGAGTGGCGTTTGCACCAGCATCTTCGTCGGGCACGAATCCCCAGCGGAAGGAATCGACGTAGTCTCGCCGCCGGGTGCCGGGGCGTTGTTTGGATTTATTGTTATCTTGAGAAGATGACTCTTTCGGCATGTTTAGGCATCCGAGTCTGGACTGGAAATCAGTATGCTTTCCTGCATTGTAACACTTTCCTTTTATATTGCAAGTCGACAGAGTGTAAGTTACAGCCCTGTCAACGGACTGATGCGATGCCTGAAAATTTGGGCGATGTTTTCTGGTTCTGCCCAAAACTCTCTGGACAGAGACCGAAAAATTTGCTATCCTTCCCGCTCTTACAGGGCTGGCGGTAAAAATTATCAAAGAACAAACAGAGCCCGGTGCGTTTGTACCGGTGCTACCGCACCGGGCTCTGTGAACTTTTTTCCCGCCAGGGCAGTAAAATAGATTTGTCCAGAAACTGCCGTAATCGTCATTCCCTGACAACGGGAATCTCGACGTGCAGGCTTAAAGTTGTTTTTTAGATTTCCGCCTACACAGGAATGAATGATTGGCGGGAATGACGGCTCCCGAACAAGTCTAATTTAACATTTCCCATACTGATATGATACTTCATAAAATTTCAATTTCATTGTTACTGCTGACGTGTGCTGCTTCGGCGATAGGTTGTAATACATCAAAAGGAGGAGCGACTCCATCGAATCCCTTTGCACAAAACAGTAAAACGGTTCCGTCGCCGGCGACTTTTTCGAGTCAGGAGTCGTATCTCGGTCAAACGCTGGGTACCTTTGTTCCTCAGACACCTGCAACGACATTTTCTCCAGCCCATCAGGAACCGGCATCATCGACGCAACCGAGTGCGTCCCCTTCGAATGCGTCGGTCTCCGAAACCGAGAGCAGTAACGAAAAGGTAACAGTATTTACCGCAGCGGAACAAGGTTCCGCTTGGATTCCTGTCGAGACGTCTTCGACAAGTAACACGGCTTTTGGAATGTTAGAGGCAAAGACTAATGTGGCGTCTTCCGAGGGAAGCGGAGCAACGGACAGTTCCGAATCGTTGGTCGTAGGTACTTCTCATATGGTAACAACGGTCACGGGTGAATCGCAACCGATGGTATCACTATCTGAACCTCAACAGCTCTATTCGGGAAAGTTTTCGGAATAGACTTGTTCCATAACTCCGTCATTCCTGTTTTCACGGAAAAGACCAGCCCGTCGACACCTTTCCACTACTGTAACATTGTAGAGAGCCAAGAGCATCGCCAGCACTGCCGTGAACGATGATCTTGCCGTCATCCATCGTATCGCCGACGGCATCCTGCACATTTCCGTGAACGTTGATAACTCCGCCGTCCAGATACGCTCCCAATGCATTGCCCGGTGTGCCGTGAATTGTCAGCGTTTTTCCATTTAATCCTGTGCCGATGAACCGCTGTCCGTAACAATCGTCAATGCGAACATCTTTCGCCGCCGCAATCTGTTCATTCAACTGCCTGAAATCGAGTTCTTTTGCTGAAATGTTTGTCATATTCCTCCTCCTATCTTGTTCATTCTATCTTTTTTGGTGAACGCCATCAGTCCGGGCTTTTTGCATACGAGGTTGAAGTCGATAGAATCGAGCGGTACTTGCTCACGAATCAAACTCGTATAAATCCCCGCCTTCTCCACATTGCCTATCATAATATAACCATTGAGCCGGTTATCGCCGTAAAACAAACGTTTATAATTCCCGGCGGTCTCTTCGATGTACATATCGCCGCTGTAATTTCCCGCCGTGATAATCGGCAAACCGAAAAAGCCAATCGCATTCATCGGAATCGCCTTGTCGAAACACTTGTCGCCGCCTGACATATTGATTCCCGCACACTCTCCCTGCATATAAGCGTTTGGCAAAATCGCCATCACCTTGTCCTGTCCGCTCGATACGTCAAGCGTTTGCGAACAATCGCCTGCTGCGTAAATGTCCGGCACACTGGTTTCGGACTTGTCATTGACAACGATTCCCCGATCAATCTTTGCAATGCCATCGAGGAGCATAGCGTTCGGGCGTACACCCACAGCAAGAACGAGAATGTCGAAAGCGACCGTATCGCCGTTGTCCAAGACGGCGGTGTTCCACAAACGAGGGAAAATTGTATCTTTTTCTTTTGCGTTCTTTGCGCCCTTTGCGGTTAAATCCCCTTTTTTTAACCGCAAGGAACGCAAAGGACGCAAAGAACATTCTTCAGTCGCCTTGGATGTATTGTGATCGAAATGGTTGATACTGGCTGCAAGTTTGAATTCAATGCCGTAACTTTCCAGATGGTTTTGTACCTGCCGCGCACCGTCGGCATCCAAAATACTGGACAATATCTGCGGTGCAATGTCAAGCACTGTAACATGCGCAACTCTTTTCCGTATTCCTTCGGCACACTTCAGTCCGATGAGTCCCGCCCCGACAATCAGTACCCGCTTGTTGATGTCGAGTGCCTCGTCCAACTTCCGTGCGTCGTCAAGACTCATGAATGTGTGTTTGCTTTCGATTGTATCCAACCCGGCAAAGGGTGGTATAAATGCCGAAGAGCCGGTCGCAACGAGCAGTTTATCGAACGGCAACGTATTGCCGCTTGCCTGAAACACTTGCTTCTTTTGGGCACTGATTTTCGTTACGGTATCGTGCAGCAGGGTGCAATGATTGTCCGCATAAAAGTTGGTGTTACGGTATTTCATTTTTTCTTCCGTAACTTTGCCGGACAGAAGATAGGAAATGAGCGGTCGGGAATAGGTAT
>Ga0099364_10006553_pt1 | contig 16918 bp, 11 predicted proteins | sample TergutTh196P3_FD_73070 | JGI IMG/M metagenome (GOLD analysis project Ga0099364, IMG submission 73070) | Microcerotermes parvus P3 segment gut microbial communities from Pointe-Noire, Republic of the Congo - Th196 P3 | ecosystem: Host-associated > Arthropoda: Insects > Digestive system > Gut ... | reverse complement strand
AAGTGCATTTGGAAGTGGTCCGAAAGCAACACCTCTGGATTTTCTCTTGCCCGAACCTCAAAGACCGTGTGCAAGTCCTGAAGTTCCGCGAAGATCGGAAAGTCGGTAAGTACGACGCTTTTCAGTAACACCAAGTCCGTATAATCGTCGCCCGTCCGCAACTGGGACGAGTAAAAGTCGGCCCACTGGAACAACATCCGGTCGCAAAAAGCCGGATGCGACGCCGTCTGAACCTCGAAGTTGTACCTTCGGCTCGCTTCATCCCGGACGTGAACGTCAAGAATGAGTTTTTTGTCGACAGCGAACTCCTTGATATTGAACGGGTTAAGTACCGTTGCTTCCCGGATCGGCGGTTGCCGGTCGTTGGTCAGCACGGCGTTCAGGAAGTCCCGAAGAAGCGGTTCGTTCTTCGGTGCCGACCAGAGAACGGCGGTAAAAAGATCCGACGTCGGCTTGACGAGCGGCTCGTGGGAGTCGGAATTATGGGATTGGGATCGCTTTCTCATGCCCACATTGTACCGCAACCGCCGGTTTTTTCAAGCGAAAAAGCGGCGAAGACGTTCGACCGTCAAAATGACTTCCATGATGGGGTAACGATTATTCGTAATGTGTCCACATACGAATGATTTTTACTGTCAGGTGCTCTTCAAATACTTGGTACACCAGCCGATGTTGGATGTTGATTCGTCGTGAATACGCTCCGGCAAGATCGCCGACCAGTTTTTCATAGGGCGGCGGATTTTGGAACGGGGCCGCTTTGAGGATGTCCAGTAGGCGTTGCGTCTTGTCCCGCAAACCGGCTTGTTCGATTTTCCTTGCGTCCTTTTGGGCTTGTTTCGTAAAACGGAGCGACCATGTCATCGAACGGCCTCCGGCCATACGTTTTCGGAGCAGTCTTCCAGCGGCGTTTGCATACCGTCCCGGATCGACTCCCGCATACCGGGAACCGAGAGCAGGTAAAGCGTTTCCTGAATAGACCGCCAATCGTCGACGGAAACCAATACGGCGGGATGGTGTTCGTCGACGATTTCGACCGGAATGTGCGTCCGCGAGACTTGACCGAGGATTTCGGACAGTCGGCCTTGCGCATACTGTGTGGAAATTGCGTTCATGGCATTTGGGCAGAGTGGTCCGGGGACTGCTCACCGGAGTACCGGCTAAATGGGGTTGTTGTTTGTCTTCGTCAGTTCAAGCGTTCGATTTCCTCAAGGGACAGGCCGGTCAGGTCGGCAATGGTTGCCGCATCGTAGCCCCTTTGCTTCATATTTTGGGCGATTTCGAACATTTTTTCGGTTTGCCCTTCTGCTTTTCCTTCGGCTTTTCCGAGGGCAAGACCTTCTTCTCTGGCGAACTGCGTGTAAATTCGCTGATCTTCAAGAAATCGCCGACGGCGGAACGCCAAGTCTTGCATGCTGGCGTCCAAAGTGAAACGCCGATACTCTTCATAAGCCGCCATAACGGCGGGATTGTTTTCAACCATTTGTGACATTTTATCCTCCGAAGTTTCTGCGCCAAAGGCGAAAAAAAGCATCCAATGTTTTAAGCCGACAGACAAATCGGCCAAACCTTCCAGACGCCGTTTGAGCATGTCGCCCAAACGCAAAAAGTGCATCTGGAGATGATCCGTGAGCAAGACTTCGGCATTTTCCCGTGCCCGAAGTTCAAAAATTGTGTGCAGGTTCCGAAGTTGCGGAAAAATCGGAAATGCGGTAATCACAAAACTTTGCACCGGCAACAGTTGCGTAAAGTCGTCGCCCGTTCGTAATTGAGACGAATAGAGGTTGGACCAGTGCAATACCGTCCGATTGCCGAACCCCGCGTGTGGAGCCGTTTGGATTTCGACGTTGTATCGACGGCTCCATTCATCCTGAACGTGAACGTCGAGAACGAGTTGCCGGTCTTCTCTGAACTCCTTGATATTAAACGGGTTAAGGACCGTTGCCTCCAGGATCGACGGCTGCCGACAGTCGATCTGCACGGCATTGATGAAGTCCCGAAGGAGCGGTTCGTTCTTCGGTGCCGACCACAGGACGGCGGTAAAAACATCCGATGTCGGCCTGATTAGCGGCTCGCTTAAATCGGGAAGAGGGATTTTAGCACGTCTGCTCATGCCCACATTGTACCGTGACAGCCGGATTTTTCAAGCGAAAAACGGCGAAGATGTTCTGCCTTCCGTGATTGTGTAACGATTTATTTAGCCGGTACTCCGGCGTTTGCTGCCCCTGAGGGTTGGCGGTGATGTCAAGATTTATTCTGTATGTTTTCCAGCATTTCGAGTGCTTTTTTCGCCCACGGGGAATCGGGCATCAGATCAAGAAACAAGCGCAATTGTTCTTCGGCCTCTTCCAAGCTGCCGAGATGGGCGAGTAACATTCCGAGATGAAAACGTACCTCGGCGTAGTCTGGATGATACTTCAGGGCTCCTCGAAATGCAGCGGCGGCAAGCTCATCGTTTCCCAATTCGGCGAGGACGCAACCGAGATTCGCCCGGGCTTCGACGAACTCGTCATCGATTTCAACGGCCATGAAATAACGTTCCCGTGCTGCCGACAAGTCGCCGAGGCGATACAGAAGCTCGGCCAGTTGAAAATTAAGTAGAGCGTTTGGACCGTGAGCGGCCAAGGTGGTTCGGTACAGCTCGATGGTCGCCGTCAGGTCGCCGGATGATTCCAGTTCCCATGCCGCCGAACAAAGGCTCTCAAAATCCAGTGCTATCGGTTCAAACGCTTCATCGAGGGTCTCCAGTAATTCCCGCGATTCCGTGGAGACCATCGGGGCGTCTGCAACGAGCGGCAATCGGCGTTGACCGTCCAGATCGACAAAACCCGACTCGGTGAGGAAGACAACGTTTTTTCCTGTTACATTGACGTGTAGCGGAACATTGGTCGAATGACGCCGAAATTTCCGTAGTCGGTCGATCGTAACGTTAAGCGAAACGCCAGCGTCGAGCATGCTACGGACCACCTTCAACAGCAGTACGTTCTGCACATCGAAATATGGCAACCGATACACCTGCCGAGACGGAACGATCAAGCCGCGGCGCTGAAGTTGTCGGATCGTTGTAATCGGCAGACCACTCAACTTGACCAGATCCGACGGAGTGTAGAACGGCCCCTCCGACTCGGTGCCGGACGATTCGGAGCCTAGTCGGTTCCAAAAAGATGCTTCGGAAACGATTTCCAACGACCCCTGTTCAAACGCTTCCCGCGTGGCAGCGTCGAGTTGTTCGTTCCAGAGGTTCCAGTCTTGTGTGTTCCCTTCTCCGACGACGACGATATTGACGTCCGGTCCTAATTCACGGACGACTTTACCAGCCGTCCGTCGCACTCGTTCGGCCGCTTCTTTTCGGTTCGAGGCCGCGAGTTTGCCGAGAAAATAAATCGTTTGACCGGAAATGTTCATTCGAAATATAAGTCGCATAAACCCTGACCGCGTCGCTCCCGACGCATCAAACTCGAGTGGTTCCCAGTTTACTCCAACACGACACCCATGTCAATTCCGCCAAAAACACCCTCCGGTGACGAGTGTGTCCGTGTTTGGGGTAATGAGGTGTGGTCGGCGGCGGCGACAGCCGACACGGGGTTCTTTGTGCGGAGTACCACATGTTGCCACTCGGCGGTCAGCAACCTACCTCTTACCAACAAAACTTTTACGCACCCAAATATCGGTAAAATTCGAGAACCATCTTGCGGTTTCGGAAATTCACCGATAAAATGGTGGTGTTCTCCCCATCTCCTCTTTTTTACGAACGCCTTAGTTTTATGTCCAAGAAGAATTCATCACCGTTGTCTGAATTTTCCTCGGGAACGTCTTCTGCCGATTCTTCTCCGAGGAACACGAGTCGCCGTACATTCGTCAAACTTAGTGTCGCCGGTGGACTCGGACTCTGTGCGATCGGTGCGCCGATCTGCGCTGGAGTGCATGCGGTACTCGACCCGGCGTTTCAAGAAGGACAGGAGGGGCAACTCTATCGGGTAGCCGACATCACCGATCTGAAGGCAAAACCGACCAAATTTCCCGTCATTGGCGACAAGATCGACGCGTGGACGAAACAGTCCAACCAGCAGATTGGTTCCGTGTACCTTTGGAAAACCGATGAAAAGATCAATGCCATCCATTCGCTCTGCCCCCATGCAGGCTGTATGGTACAGTTCGGAACTATCAAAAATCCGAATACTGATGCGGAGGAAGAACTTTTTTATTGTCCGTGTCACACCGCCCATTTCGATTGGGACGGTGCCCGCCTCGACGCTGTTTCACCGTCGCCTCGGGATCTCGATACACTGGTCACCGAGGAAGACGAACATGGCAACGTATTCGTCAAGTTTCAAAATTTCGCCTTTGGTGTTGCGGAGAAACGGAGTTGAGTGTCCAAGTTTCGGGAAAATTTTGCCCTGATTTTTTGGAGGAGCTGTTGCTTTTTTGATAAAAAAAAGCTAGTATGAACATACGTAGGGTCGATGGCTCGAACAGTTCGCCGTCGTTCCTCACACCTCACGTCTTACGCCTCGTTTACCATGGCCAAAACGTCCGCTGTTTGGGGAATCGACATTGGAAATTCGTCGCTCAAGGCATTGCGCTGTCGGCAAAGCCTGACGGAGCCTGACAAGATCGAAGTCGTTGCGTTCGATTTTATCGAACATTCGAAAATTCTGTCGCAGCCAGGTGCGGAACCGGCGGAGATTATGGCGGAAACTCTACAAACGTTTTTGTCTCGCAACAGCGTACATGGCGACCGAGTCGCCATTTCCGTGTCCGGCCAGAACACGATTTCACGATTTCTCAAATTGCCGCCAGTCGATCCGAAAAAGATTCCCGACATCATCAAGTACGAGGCGCGGCAATGGATTCCCTTCGACCCGCAGGATGTTATCTGGGACTTCCAACCGATTGGGCCGCCGGTCAGTCCGACGGCGGTTCCACTGGATTCCGAAGTCGGAATGTTCGCGATGAAACGCGACATTGCGATGAAAACGCTCGAACCGTTCATTGAACGGGGGTTCAATGTCGACTGTATCCAGAGTGCGCCACTGGCTCTTTATAACTTCGTTGCCTTCGACCAACTGCGTATGCAGGAGAAGCCGGACGACTTCGAATATGATCCGGACAATCCGCCGGAATCCGTAGTGTTGCTCTGTGTCGGAACCGATGCTACCGATGTTGTCATTACCAACGGTTATTCCATTTGGATTCGCAGTGTCCCCATTGGCGGTAACCGTTTCACGCAGGCTCTGACCAAGGGGCTGAAATTGACCTTTTCCAAGGCTGAGTACCTCAAGCGAAACGCAACGGCGGCCCAAGATCCCAAGGCAGTTTTCCAAGCAATGCGTCCGGTCTTCAACGACATGCTCAGTGAAGTGCATCGGTCCATCGAGTATTACCAGAGCTTAAACCGCAAGGCGAAGTTTGGCAAAATCCTTGCTCTTGGAAACGCCATGAAAATGCCCGGTCTGCGGCAGTTTCTCACGCAGAACCTTGGTTATGAGGTTGTTCGGGTTCCCGGTTTCGAAAAACTCGTCGGCGCGGAAACGATTGATTCGCCGCTTTTCAAGGACAATCTTGGTTCCTTTGCCGTGGCTTACGGACTGGCACTACAAGAACTCGGCGAAGCGCCGTTGACGACGAATCTTGTTCCCAAAGAAATCATCGTCGACCGAATTGTACGGGAAAAGAAGCCGTGGGTACTCGCCGCCTGTGCCGTGATTCTGATTGGTCTGACCTGCCAGTTTATCGGCGCAAAAATGGCCTTGGACACCGTAACCGAAAAAGTTTATGGGAACGCCGAAAGACAAGCCAAGGCTGTACAGGATTTATCTGCCAAGATGAAAAGCGGTACCACGGCCGCCGTTACCGAGTTCAAGAGAATCGACAATATCGGCGTGAACCTGACGAGCAAAGTCGAGGGGCGGATCACTTGGCTCGAAGTACTCCGTGCCATTAACGAGGCGTTGCCGAAAGAAAGGGATCGGATCGACGGGAAAAAGGCGGACGAAATAGCGGAACAAGAACGACTTTTCATCACGAGCATTGAAGCGGTCAACTCAGACGATCTGGCGCGATGGTTCGCAACACTTAAAGACCATGAACTTTACACACCGGACGAAGACGAGATACGCGCAGCGATGGCGGTCAAGGGCACAACCGGCTCTCCTCCCATCAAACTGTCAGAACAGTTGAAGCTTGTGGACGGACCGCCTGCCGGGACCTCAGGAAAAATCATCCAACTCGTCGGATACCATTATCGCAACTTCGACAAGGCTGATGGGAGAGCCTATGGGGACGAGTACGTCCGTAAGACTCTTATTCATAATTTGAAATACAAGGACGTAAAGTTGCCGGCGGCACTGGAAAAGCAGGATGAGGACAGTGCACAGACCGTTGAGGACACGGTGCCGATACGTAAACTTGGTCTCATGTACCCGACTCTCGTATACCGTCCCAGGGTTGTTGAAACGGAGGCCGTCAACCCGGCGGTACTCCTCGAGGAGTACAAACGTCAACGACGAGAGCAGTTGGAGAGGAGGTCTGGCGTTGGCGGTCCCAGGAGTTCCAGTGGCGGCTTCGGTGGTGGATTCGGAGGGTCCGGGGGCGGGACATCGAGACGTGAAGCCCACAATCCTCTTCAAACGGGGCTCCATCTGGGAGTTGGGGATTTGACGTCATTATTCGCAAATACGGGGGGAAATACGCTGGGAAGTAGAAACATCAATTCCATCGAGCAAATTGCCAAGGACATAGGGGAGGACGATAAAATCTCTCTTCGCAAATTTGATTTTGTCATACAAATCGGCTGGAAGGAGACGCCGCCGAGTGAGCGGGAGGAAATCAGACGCGAAGAACAGGAAAAATTGGCGGGCACCTCCGCAGGTGCTGTCCCAGAAGCGGCATCACAGGGAGCTGCGTCAACGACACCGTCAACCACGCCACCCACTGAGACACCACCCACTGAGACACCGATGTCAGAGACGGTGTCGCCGATAGATACATCGGACACAACGGATTCCGCTTCGTCTGAAGATACGACACCGGATACTTGAACCGTATTGGGAACCACCCCTTCACCCTACTACCCGGCCTGAACAAAAATTGACAAAAGGTGTCCAAATCGTTCCTCTAGTCCCCCGTTTTCGTGGAGGTGACGAGCATTCACAATTTTAGTTCAGGTCGGGTACTACACGTATTTCAACGAGCTATGGCTAGAAAGCAAGAGTTCTCCATCGAGACAGTTAAAAAGTATTATTTTTGGGTTGTCGTTCCACTTGGACTGATCACCGCGTTGTTTGTGACGATGGGAACGGTCGCCAAGATTACCGCTGATTTTAAGGCAAGAACGACGGCACTCGAGAATACCAAAAGGAGCACCGAGACCATCCGAAATGAAAACAACCATCCCAATGACAACACCATTAAACAAATTCAAGATTTCACCGTCGAGCTGGAAAACAATGTCAACAAAGCCTGGGAACATCTGAAACGTGATCAAGATTTCCACAACTATTGGCCCCCGGATGTTGGCCCCAGATTCAACGAGGAAATCAAAGACCTTCGGTTTGGCGACGAGATCAGCTACGACTCCCGTGTTGACTATCTGAACTTCATTAACAAGTACGTTCCCCAGCTGGAGATTGACGTCGATCGCCGTCGGCTTCAGGAAAAGGACAAAGATGGGAACTGGGTGGAGAGGAAGTCCGAATTGGTAGAGATGTCCGGCGGAGCATCCGGTGGAGCAACGGGTAGAGAGGTGTCTTCATCCGGATCGATGTCTGTTGTCGGCGGTAGTGCGAACACCGGCGTCCTCGACCCGTCACTGACTCTGCCTCCCAACCTGCGAATCGTCGGCGTTGTCGATTGGGACAAACCCGAACCGCGTGCCTTGGTCGATCACTGGCAAACCGTTCGGCAATCCGTTGACATTTGGTACACCCAGGAGGATTTTTGGATTTATAAGGCACTTTTGGGGGCCATTAGCCGCACCAATTCCGGTGCAACCGCCCCGCACAACGCTTGGGTTAAACGGATCGACAGTTTTTTAATTGGCAGAGCGGCTTCCCAAGTTCTGGCAGAACGTTCTATGGCCGGAAATGACGATCTGGTTGGAAGTGACGGCAGTCGTACCGGTTCCGGGATGGGAGGGCTCGGTGCGTCCGGTCCCGGCGGGGCGCCGTCCGGTTCGTCAAGTCTTAGTGGTTCAGGAAGTATGTCGTCCGGATCGGGGACCGGAGGAGCCCCAGTTAGACCACCGACTCCGGAGGAGATTGAAGCCGTTCTCAAGGATTTTCGTTATGTTGACGACAAAGCAAATCCGCTTGCTGCTGGCACGAAGGCACCGTTCAACGAGTTTAAGCGAATGCCGGTATTTATGAGACTGATCGTCGATCAACGTCGCATCCCGGAACTGCTCGTCAACTGTGCGAATAGCGAGATGCCGATTGAGGTGCTTTGGATACGCATCAATCCGGAAGCGATGCGGCCCTTCGACATCACCTCCTACACATCGAGCAACATTGCTGGCGGTGGAGTCAAGATTGAATCTGCCGCTGCCGGGACGCCCCGTTCTGCCTCCAGCACCGGCTCCGCCGTTCCCGGTTCCACCACTCCCTCCACCGGCATGGGGGGTAGATCGGAAGAAGGGAGTATGTCAGCCTTCCAACAGGGCGGAACGATCAGCAGCTATGGAACCGAGACCGTTACCATCGAGATATACGGGGTCATCACCATTTTCAACTCCGTTGATGAGTCTACTCTTCACAAAACGACAGAGGCAAAATGATCGTGAAGCATCGGAATATGCCGAATGGGGCAATCCCGATTCCTATGCTTGAGTCGGTTTTCCTGTTAATATGTTGTTTTCGTTCTTTTCGCTTAAAAATTTTTCACGATGAAACCGAAAAAGAAAAAACTCGATATCAAGGCGTTCTTCATCAACCACGTCGAGAAAGTCATTTTGGCGTTGGTGATTCCCCTTGCGTTGTTTTTCGCTTGGAAGGGAACGAAGTTCACCCTGCTTCAATGGACGCCCGTAGAATTGGAGGGTATTGCCAAAGACGCCGATCAAAAGATTAAGGGCAGTGAACGCGGTCCGGCTGACGAAGGAATTTCTGTTTCAAAATATGACCTTAAGGCGCAATTGATCAAAGTGCCAATCCTTCCCGATCTGTATGCGACCGACATCAAATGGATGCCGTCGTTGTTCCCCGAAAAGAATAAACGTACAGCCGTCGATGTTTTTACCGTCGAAGACCTGAGGGCCAGTTCCGGGCTCGGTGCCATGCTGGTCGACTCCACACGTCCGGAGGCATCACGTTTGGGCGTTCCGCCAGGAACCACTCAGATAGGACAGCGATGGGCCGTCGTTACCGGCCTCATTCCGTATGCAAAACAGTCGGAACACTTTATCCGTACATTTTCCGAGAGTGTTTTCACCGAGGAACTTCGGGACACGCCCCAGTACCGTATGTACGATGTTTTTCGCGCCGAAATTCCGCACGATACGAATATACACAACCTCGATCCGGATGATTTGGATTGGATAAAATTGGACATTTCTGAGGCATTGAAGAAGACGGTCATTTGGGGAAGGAGCGGAAGCGGCAGAGGGAGTGGATCCGTCGACCCTGTTGATGTGACCTATCAGGCCCCGATTCCTCGCGAACTATCGATTCCGATGGCGCAAGGGTTACCACCGGTTACCAAACCCTTTGGTGCGGAGGTCGCGCATCCGCCAATGATTCCGGTATTGACCGACGAGCAGGCCCAGGCCATTCAAGAACAGAAACAGTTACAGGAAGAGCAACTGACGCAGTTCTTCGAGATTGATTTGGAGAATATTATCACACGCGACCCTTTCGCACAGCCACCGGAGGAGAGTGGTGGAGTGCCCCTCCAGAAATCGTCCTCGCAGTACTTCTTGTTCCGCTTTTTTGACTTTTCGGTCGAGAGCGGCCACACCTATTGTTATCGCGTCCAACTCCGCCTTAACAACCCGAACCATGGTCTCAAGGAGGAGCTGCTTGAAAACCGGAGCCTACAAGAAGCCCCCTTGTTGGTCACGGACTTCAGCGAACCATCGAATCCGGTTACGATTCCACTCGGTTCACGCGTACTCGTCAGTTCAACGTCACTCAACGAACAGTCGCCTTGGCTGGAGCCGCAAGCGGGAATCTTTTTGATCTATTTCGATATGGAAAACGGTACCGAATGGTATCACGAAAGAGATAGAGTCTACCGAGGTCAAACGCTCAATTTCAGAGGTGACGGCATCGGGCCACCCAAGACCGAGGGACCGGACGGCAGAACGGGAGGGGGCGGTATCGCAATGGGAGCGACCCCCGCACCACAAGGAACGAGAAATACTTCACCAAGAGGAAGTACAGGCGCGACCACGTCGACGGCGGCCAGTACGGAAAACAAGAGGCAGGGAATGGATTTCCATTCCGAGATATGCGTTCTCGATATCTATGGCGGTACGAGGTTCCCAAGGGCGTCGACGCAAAATATAGTAACGGGGCCCGACCTGCGAGCACCCGGCCGTGTACTGGTTTTGGAACCCGGCGGCCAAATGCGCCTCCGAAAAATCGACACGGATGCCATTGAAATGGAACAGCTGAAAAATCCAATTACCAGCGGAACCTCTGGTTTGGGAACGGGTGGATTAGACGGTATGGGCAGTCCTAGTACGGGAAGTTCCGGCGGTAGGAGATAGGATGGACGGTCCTTCTCGTTAAGGAAAAGGGCAGAATCTTGTTTTATGCTGACAACCCCTTGGGCATTACTCGCACTGGCTTCGGTTCCCGTCGTGTTTGGAATTTATCTTTTCCGAACACGCTCACGGCGGCGCGAAGTGTCCAGTTTGTTTCTCTGGATCGATCAGAGCCAAGCCCGGCAAGGCGGCAGACGACTCCAACGCCTGCAACTGCCGCTGTTGATCTTTCTCGAACTGCTCGTTCTCATCCTCCTTGCAATTGCCGCTGCGAGGCCGATGATCCGAATCGAGTCGATGGGCCGACCGACCGTTATCATTTTGGACGCTTCGTATTCCATGCAGGCAGGAACCGACAAAGACAGCGTTCGGCAGCGAGCCGTTGACGATCTACACCGAATGTTCACGTCGCAGATCGGCTTTCCGATCCAGTTCATCTACGCCGGAACCAAACCGCAGGTCGTTGCAGGAAGGGCAAGAAACGCTGCCGAAGCCGTTGCCGTGCTCGAATCCTGGGACTGCGAGGCTCCCACGGCGGCAATCGACGCCGCCGTGTCGCTTGCCGCAAACATTTCAACGCCGGGGACCAAGATTCTCGTCGTTACCGACCATCCGCCGCAAAACGACATTGCCGAGGGAAAAATACTCTGGAAGGCATACGGACGGACAGCCGACAACTTGGCGATCACTCACGCCAGCCGGGTTTTCCAAGGCGAAAAGGACCGGTTGCTGCTCGAAATTGCGAACCTTTCCGACAAACCGGGACCGCTCCGTTTGAACGTTATTGACCCGACGCGGAACACCGTGATTTACCGGGCCGACCGCGAAGTCGCTCCGATGGAAACCTTCCGCATCCGCACCGGGCTGCCCGACGGAATCGGCGAAATCGACATCCGCCTCGCCGATGATCCGCTGAGCATCGACAACCGCTTGACGCTCCTTCCGCCGAGCCGTCGGCCCGTTCAGGTTCGACTCGGCGATCTGCCCGGCGAACTCGGCCCCAAGGTTCGCAAAGCCGTTGAAACCTCCGGCATTGCAGCCGTCGTCGACGAGCGGCCCGACTTGGTGTTCGGCTCCCTTTCGGAGTCGGAACGTTCCGCTTGGTCCGTCCGCTTCGTTACGGAATCGGACACGGAAAAATTGAAATCCTTCGTCGGTCCCTTTGTCATTGACCGGCAACATCCCTTGGCAACGGGCCTTTCGCTGGACGGCATCGTTTGGAGCGGCTCCGAAGTTCCCAATATGGACGGCGTTGCTCTCATCTCAGCGGGGACGGTTCCGCTGCTCACCGAACAGTACCGGCGCGGCGGAGCAAGAACGCTGAACATTCAACTCAATGACCGCCTCTCGACGCTGACAGGCAGTCCGAGTTGGCCGATTTTGCTCTGGAACATCTTGAAATATCGGCAAGACCGAATGGTCGGTGTTTCGGTCTCGAACGTAAAATTAGGGGCCGAAGTCCAATTCGTTGCGGCGGAAGGCGACGGTTCGATGGACCTCACGTCGCCGCAGGGCGTAATGACGACGCATCCGATTTCCGGCGGATCGGCAACGATTGCAACGGATCGCGTCGGCGTCCATCGGGTTCGGGCGGCGTCCGGCGAGTATTCCTTCGCGGTCGGAGCGCTGTCGGCGGAGGAATCGGACCTTCGCCGTGCCGCGTCGGGAACTTTCGGCAACTGGTTCGACGAGGAAACGCTCCGCACCGACTTTCAATCGATTGCGTGGGGCTTTCTGCTCGCGGCCCTGACGCTGTTGTCGTTACATCATTTGTTCGTCTCGCGGCAAAGCAATGGGTAAAATTACCGCAACCTTATCTCCCAACAAGGACTCTCAGGTCGCAAACGTTAGTCCCCGTAGGGCCGGTTATCACGAGACCGCCTAAGGTTTCGAAAAAGGGATAAGCATTATTCGTTTCGAGAAAACGTTGCGGATCGAACGCCGGGGCCTCCCGCATCCGGTTGCAAAGGCGTTCGATCAGTTCGTCGTCAAGCAGCGCCCCGGCGGCGTCGGTGGGACCGTCCTCACCGTCCGTTCCGCCGGAGACCATTGCGATTCTGCCCGAAAACCGATCGTCGTTCAACAGACGGATCAGTGCCGCCAACACGAGTTGTTGGTTGCGTCCGCCCTTGCCTCGGATTTCCTTGGGGGCCAGCCGAACGACGGGTTCGCCGCCGCTAATCAGACAGTCGGGGCCGCCGCCGGATTTCAAATAAAACGCTTGCTCCGCAAGGTGAACGCCGACGTCTTCCGCCTGCCCTTCGGATTTCGTTGCAGAAATCGAAACGAAGGAGTAACCCCGCCGCTCCGCTTCCATCGCGGCACAGTCGACCGCAATGGCGTTGTTACCGATGACAATGTTACGCACCCAACCGCCGGCATTGTCGACAATCGTTCCCCATTCGTCGGAAGACGCTGTAGATTGTTTCGTCGGCTCATTTTTCCGTTCCAGATACCGAACGACGTTTTGAATTGCCGTTTTCTGAGCCGCGGTAGCCGAAGCGGCGGCGAACTTCCGAAGAACTTGCAGCGCATCGGCGGCACTGCTCGAATTGTCGACGGTCGGTCCCGACGCAATGACGTCAAGCGGATCGCCGAGAACATCGGACAGAATCAAACTGATAAGCCGGCGACCGCGACAGAGTTCCTTCATTTTGCCGCCTTTGAGCAGACTGATCTGTTTGCGGACGGTGTTGAGTGCCTGAATATCGGCGCCCGCTCCGCTGAGGAAACGTGTGATTTCGAGTTTTTCGGCCAGGGAAATCTCCGGCGGCGGAGCGGGCAGCAAGGCGGAGCCGCCGCCGGAAAGCAGGTTAATGCACAAATCGTTCGGGCCCAACGATTTCAGGAGTTCGACCATCCGTTTCGTTCCGAAGGCAGCGGCTTCGGTCGGTTCGTTGACGCCCATCGGTCGAGACGGATGCAGTCGAATCTTTCGCAGAGGCACTGCGCAGTCGTCAGGAACGTTGACCCAACCGACAACTTCGGGAAGACCGGGCCGGCAAAGAATCGATTCAAGGGCTTCGGCCATTCGACCGGACGCCTTTCCGCCGCCGATGACGACGATGCGTCGAATATCCGAAAGCGAATACGGGACACGGGCAATCTCCAAGATTGCCGCTTCCGGTATTAGATCGATGTTTTCCCGAATCAACTGATCCGGTGCAACGCCATCAACTCCGGCTTGCCAAATCGCCAAGGCATCTTCTCGCAGTTTGGACATGGAAAATTTAACCTGTAATACCTACTGCAAGCAGACTTCGCAAGATTTCAATCCGCAGCAACATTCCGTAAATCGTGAATGGTGCCGAATGCTACTGCCGTTGCCTTGAAAGCCAACGACGGTTTTGTCAACCGTCGTTTCCTGTGAGATCAGGTGCCCGGCATCGAGATCGAGTCGCACAAAACCTTTGGAATACTTGTCGATGATCTGCGATTCGGTCTGTGGATCAATACTCGGTGTCCGAATTTTCGTTTCGAAACGGATTTTTGCCACGCCGGTTTCGACGCTTTCCAAGGTAAAACTTTGTGCCGCCGCGATTTTTTTGACGGTTCCATCGTGTTGCGGCACCTCAATCGGCGTGTTGAACTCCCAGCTTTCTCCAACGGCAATCCGTTCCTTGGGCAACGGAATCGCAATTCGATTTTCTTCGTCGGCTCCCGCATAGTCCGTTATGACCTTTTTCCCCTTCATTTCGCCGAGCGGACCGATGGTCAACTCCGCAAGAGGAACGCCGATGATTCCCTCCAGCGGACGAAATGCCGGCGGGATATCCTTGTCGATGCGGCTGTCGTATTTCACATCGTCGATACCTGTCTGACTCTTTTCCATCTTGACGTTGCCAACTTGGTACTCGAAGGTGGCCGTGCCGTCCTCCGCAATGTCAACGACCTTCCAAATTTTCGTGGAGCGACTCAAAGTTTCTGTGGTGTCCGTTTTGCCTTTGAGGGACATTGTGATTCTAAGGGACTGCCGGACGTTCCATTCCCGGACGTCGCCTTTGGTGTAGCGATACCGCAACAGATATTCCTCTTCGGCAGCCAAAACGGCAGGCAACGCCATCGCCATAAAAAATGCAATGAAACTTAAACGGAACGACGATTGCGTCATGTTTTCACAAATGGGTTTGCACGGTGGGATGAATCCTTCAGAAAAAAACGGACGGAACCACGTTATTCCGGCTTATACCAAAGCGACTTCCAATAATTCTGGTCGAGTTGGTACGTATCGAACACCTGATTTGGATCGGTGTTCGACGGAAGAATACCGTACTTTTTCATCTCCCGAATGTACTGTAGACGCGGAATGAAGCCCGGCATATCGAAACGTTTGATTTCGTCAAGTTGTTGTTTCGTCCGTTCAATCGCCGCCAGCACGATCTGGTAGTCAGGATCGTCGGTGCTTTCGAAAATCGCCTTGCCGCAGGATTCGTAACCGCCGACAGACTTCGCCAAGGGACCGAGCAACAGCACGGAATCCTGCGGATTCGTCAGATTGTACAACAATTGTCGGGAGAATCGTCGCCGCGCATCGTTCGGCGTCAGCGGCACCCACGGCGGATTAATGATCTCTTCCGACGGCGAAAGCGCAAGCGGGATGTTTTTCTCCCTCGTATGGCAGGACACACAACGCTGATGAAGCACCTCGATGGACGCCTTTATTTCGGGCCAATCGAGGTCTCGACGGTCGAGTATATTATCCGTGCGACCGTCGAACACTCCGCTCGTATAACTGCCAATCATTCCGCTACCGAGTCCGGCGTAGGTACCCGGATACGTCGCGGCGGTCTCGATCCAAAGTTTCACGATCTGCCGTTCCCGATCCGTAAGGTTGACGCCGTAATGCGATTCGTCGCAATATTTCAGCAGTTGACTGCCAGATGTTCCCAGTGCGTAAGGCGGATAATTGCTCTGCGGCAAATTGCGTCCGTCGGCAACAAGAGACTTTGCCGTGATGGTGTAATACGAAATCGAGTACAACGGCGTCCGATCACCGACCAGTGAGACATTTCCGTCACGTTTTTGCGAATTGTGACACGAAACGCAATTCCGATCCCAAACGGGCTGCACGTCGCGGGGATAATCAATCACGTCGGGGATTCCCTCGTAGGGTGTCGGTTTACTCGGCGGACGTCGCGTCGCCAGGAGCGTCGTCGGTTTCGGCGTTGCGGTCCGATTTTCGTGACAGCCGATACACGTCGTCGATTCGCCGGGCATCACGCTCAGAAAACTCTGCATCCGCTTGACGGACATATCGTTTTCGTCCAGCGCAACGAAAAAGAAACTGCGCAGGGCGGGAAGTTCCATAAAGGCGGAACCGTCCTCTTCGACGGGAACGGTGCCGACAATCCGTTGCAGGGTGAACGAACCGCCGTAGGTCAACGGTTCCATACCGCCGGAAAAATTGATCGGTTTCGCAAGCGTCTCGAGGACGAGCAATTTCTTGATCGAACCGGGCGGAATGCCATCCATATTGCGACCGTCATAAGCGTTGACAAGCGTTAGTTCGCCGGTCGTTTTCGTCCAATCGACCTGTTCCGGAATGATGCGTTCCCGCTGTCGTTTGATGATCGGACGTGGTTCATGCAACATCAAGCCGAGTTTGCGCAGTTCTTCAGGCAGTTCGTAAATCGTTTGTTCGTCGCCAAATCCATCGATGAGCATCATTTTGGTGTCGTTGGCGGCGAGAAACGCCGTTTCAGAAAACGCCCACGGATCACGGTAGTTCGTGTGCCGACTGATCGATTTCGCTGCCGACTTGTCGTCCGGTCCGAGACGCGGATCAACAACGGTAATCGCCCCGGCGTGTTCTTTACGACCGTGCCCCGGCGAAAACGAGGCGACGATCTTTTCGCTTCCCGGAATCGGCTTGGCGTCGATCATCACGATGCCGGGGTGCATATTGCCGTAAAGCACCGTCTGTCGAATGCCGTCGGGACTCGTAACCCAAAGATGATGAAAATCCAACTGGCTCCGGTCGACGTATTCCCAACGGGTGTACATCACCTGACCGTTCGGTAAGACCCACGGCGTGTTGTCGTGTTCGACATTGCTCGATATTTCCTGGATGTTTCCGCCGTCTGCATCGCATCGGAACAGCACGGCAACCGACGTTACCCAGCATTGTACCCAGCGTTTCGCCCGGCTGGAGACGAACATAATGTCACCGTTCGGCAAATAAGTCGCCTCAATGTCGTCGAATTCACCGGTCATAATTTG
>Ga0099364_10006552_pt1 | contig 16920 bp, 12 predicted proteins | sample TergutTh196P3_FD_73070 | JGI IMG/M metagenome (GOLD analysis project Ga0099364, IMG submission 73070) | Microcerotermes parvus P3 segment gut microbial communities from Pointe-Noire, Republic of the Congo - Th196 P3 | ecosystem: Host-associated > Arthropoda: Insects > Digestive system > Gut ... | reverse complement strand
TGTTGTGTTTCTTCTTGGGTTTTAGCCTGGGCTATAAAGGTTGTTCGGAGACCCAACTGCGCTCCTATATGGAGGGCGCAGCTGGGCCGCCGCAATAAGACAAACTTAAGCTATTGAGGAATGTGCGCAGGCATTTCCACCGGCTGCCCCAAAAGGCCCGGGAGTTGGCCTTCCACATATGTCCACGGGGTGGTGAGGAATTCTGCCGGGAAACCTTCGCTTCTGCGCAACAGTCCAGCGCTGATGTCAGCGCCGTCGAGGTCGCGTAGGCCTATGTTGCTCCAACTGGTGTTGCCTGCACTGTTGAGCATGCCACTGAAGGCATGGTTGTTTGTCGAAGTGCCGATAAAAGAGCCGTTGTTGTTGTTTATTCCCACCACACGTCCGACACTGTTGGTGCCGCTCACCATGGGGTTCAACGCCAGGCTGTTTTGCACTGTGCTGGAGTTAAAGCCCACCAGGCCGCCGACAGAGCTGCTGCCGTTGACACTGCCCGTGGCATAGCTGTTTTGCACTGTGCCGTTGCTGGAGTTAGAGCCCACCAGGCCGCCGACAGAGCTGCTGCCGTTGACACTGCCCGTGGCATAGCTGTTTTCTATGAGGCCGTTGCTCCACCCCACCAGGCCGCCGACATAGCTGCTGCTGGTAACACTGCCCGTGGCATAGCTGTTTTGCACTGTGCCGCCGTTGTTCCGCCCCACCAGGCCGCCGACATGAATGTTGCTCCCGTTGACACTGCCCGTGGCATAGCTGTTTTGCACTGTGCCGGAGTTATCCCCCACCAGGCCGCCGACATAGAAGCTGCTACTGCTGACACTGCCCGTGGCATAGCTGTTGTGCACTGTGCCGTTGCTGGAGTTAAAGCCCACCAGGCCTCCAACATAGCCGCTGCTGCTGGTAACACTGCCCATGGCATAGCTGTTTTGCACGGTGCCGTTGCCGTAGTTATAGCCCACCAGGCCGCCGACATTGCCGCTGCCGTTGACACTGCCCGTGGCATAGCTGTTTTGCACTGTGCCTCTGCTGTTGTTATAGCCCACCAGGCCGCCGACAGCGTGGCCGCTCCCGGTGACATTGCCCGTGGCATAGTTGTTTTGCACTGTTCCGGAGTTATGGCCCACCAGGCCGCCGACATAGTTGTTCCCGGCGACACTGACTTCTGTCAGCCTAATGTTCTCCAGGGTGGCGCCTTGGCCTATATAGCCAAACAAACCTTGCCGGTCACTGCCAGAGGCACGGATGCGAAGGCGGAGAAGCTCGTGGTTTTCACCATTCAAACTGCCCAGAAATGGGGCCTCATCTGTGCCAATGGCCGTCCAATTGCTTTCTGTGGGTTGCGCCGGCTCGGCAAGGTTAATGTTTTCTGTCAGCCTATAGTGCCGCGTCAAGCCCGCCGCTGTGTTGGCATAGCGGTTAAAGGCCAAAATATTGGCCTGGTTCAGCGGAATGACACGGCTTGGGCTTGCTGCTTGCCCATCCCGAATATAAACGCGGGTGCTTTTGCTTTCAGCAGAATAACCTGATATATTTGCCAAGCTTAGCTTGACGGTTGCAAAACCTGCAGCAAAGGCGGCCTGCCCATTATATGCCACACTCACCTCAAAATTTTGAGTGTTTCCCTCGGGGTTGCTTTCAACCTCAAAACTCAGTCCGCTTATAGGCTCTATGTCAAGGGTTGCCTTGCTGGCGTCAGCAGCATTGTCAAAACCTGAAACCACCACCCTAAAACGGGTGGAGTGCTCATTATAAGCCCCATCTATTATAGGTGTGAGTGTTTCTGCACTGGGGAGGATGGAAATATCTAAATTCTCCCACTGGGCATAAACCGTGAGGTTTTCCCTCACCAGCGTATTGGCGGTGAAAACCGCTCCACTCCCATCGGCCTGCATGTTCCACCCCAAAAATTTATAGCCCTCTCGTGTGGGTGCTTCGGGCAAAGCGTCTATGGTGGACATATGCGGCTCCACCGTTTTGCTTGGCGGGTTTGCCTCGGTGTCCCCACCATTTTTGTCAAAAATAACCGTATAAACCTCTTCCAAAGGGGTGCCCTCACCTTCATTCGGTGAAGGACAGGCACTCAAGGCTGTGCTCAGCAATACACACGGCAATAAATAAAGTGTGCCAATGGAAAAGCGTTTCAGGGGGAATTCCCTTTGTGGGCTTAAGTGTTGAGTGATTTTCATTCCTGTTTTTCCGGGGCGGTCGGGGCTGTTTCGGCCTATATACAACAGGGCGTTTGTTGCTGAGTGTTGTTTCAAAAAAAATATTTTTTTAACTTTTGGGTCGAAAAAGCGCACTTTTCGCTCCCCAACACTGTAGTCTTTTGTTGACATATGTCAGCAAATATTGACATTTTGTTGCTCAAAACATGACACAATGTCAGGTTTTATTGACATTTGGGTGCATGGGTTTGAGCGCTGTTCATCCATAGAGCGGAGCAGGCGGAACGGAATGGAGCGAGGCAAGAGAGAGCTGCAGCTCTCTCTTGAGGAGCGGAGTGGAGCAGGCGAGCAACGCGAGCCTCGCTTTAGCTCGCCTCCATGGAAACTGCTCTGGATATTAACCTGAAACCGCTAGCACGCCGCCATGGCCAGCAAAGCTGACTCTTCTTCAACCACTGTGGTGAGTTTGGCATGCTCAGGGTTGTCCAGGGGCATGCCTTTGAGTTTCTCCTGGGCTTTGGCCAGGCGCTCCTGGGCGGCCTCAGGGTTGAGGGCGGAGGGCTCCATGGCCTCGTCAGCCAAAATATTCACCTGGGTGGGCTTTATTTCTACAAAGCCGCCACGTACATAATAGCGCAGGTTTTTGTCGGCGCATTTTATTTCCAGGGGGCCAGCTTTGAGTGCGGCATAAAGCGGCGTATGCCCCGCTCGTACCCCCAAGAGGCCTATGTGGGCAGGTACCACCACCTCCACAGCCTCGGTGGAGAGCAAAACACGCTCAGGTGTTACCAATTCAACATGGAGTTTTGCCATGCTTAGCCCTCAGCCATTTTCTTTGCTTTGGCAACGGCCATGTCAATGCCGCCCACCATATAGAAGGCCTGCTCTGGCAACTCGTCATGCTTGCCTTCGCATACTTCCTCAAAACTGCGCAGCGTTTCCTCTAAACTCACCGCCTGCCCCGGTGTGCCCGTAAAAACCTCGGCAGTAAAGAAGGGTTGGCTCAAAAAACGCTGAATTTTTCGTGCGCGGGAGACGGTGGTTTTGTCTTCTTCAGAAAGCTCATCCATGCCGAGGATGGCAATAATGTCCTGCAGCTCCTTATAGCGCTGCAAAATGCCCTGCACCTTGCGCGCAATGGTATAGTGGCGCAAACCCAACACTTGTGGATCCAAAATGCGGGAGGAGGAGTCCAAAGGGTCCACCGCAGGATAAATGCCCAACTCGGAAATGGGGCGGGAAAGCACAATGGTCCCATCCAAGTGTGCAAAAGTGGTGGCCGGGGCAGGGTCGGTCAAGTCATCCGCGGGGACATAGACGGCCTGAATGGAGGTGACGGAGCCGTTTTTGGTGCTCGTAATGCGCTCCTGGAGGGCCCCCATTTCAGTGGAGAGGGTGGGTTGATAGCCGACGGCCGAAGGAATGCGTCCAAGCAGCGCCGACACCTCGGAGCCTGCCTGCGTAAAGCGGAAAATGTTGTCAATAAAAAGCAGCACGTCGCGGTTTTCTTCGTCGCGGAAATATTCGGCCATGGAAAGCGCTGACAGCGCGACGCGCGCGCGTGCGCCGGGTGGCTCATTCATCTGTCCATAGACGAGGACGGCCTGGCTTTTTTCCAGGTTCTCAAGGTTAATGACGCCACCCTCTTGGAATTCACGGTATAAGTCATTTCCCTCACGCGTGCGCTCGCCCACGCCGGCGAAGACGGAGAAGCCCCCTTTTTCAATGGCGGCGTTGCGGATGAGCTCTGTCAGCAGCACGGTTTTGCCGACGCCCGCGCCGCCGAAGAGGCCGATTTTTCCGCCGCGGGTGAAGGGGCAGAGCAGGTCGATCACCTTAATGCCGGTTTCAAACATCTGCACTTCAACGGACTGATCCGTAAACTTGGGTATAGGCCTGTGGATGGGATAATATTTGTCGGCCTTAATGGGGCCTCTTTCGTCAACGGGTTTGCCGACGACGTTGACAATGCGTCCCAGGGTGGCTTTGCCGACGGGGACTTGAATGGGTTTTTGGGTATTGGTGACAGGTTGTCCGCGCATAAGCCCGTCGGAAGTATCCATGGCAATGCAGCGGGCGGTATTTTCTCCGAGGTGTTGGGCAACCTCGAGGGTGAGGTTGTCAGCCTCTTCTGAAATGGCCGTATTGGAGACGGTGAGGGCCGTATAAACTTCAGGGAGGCCACCAGGGGGAAATTCGACGTCGACGACGGGGCCGAGCACTTGGGTAATGCGTCCTTGGGCAGCAGTCATGTTTGTGGGCCATAGCAATGCCACAAACGAGTTTCAAGCACCGTTTATAAAAATGTTTTTTTCTTCCCCTTCCGGGGAGGCGGTGTGGTTTTTTTCCCGTTTTGGGTGGGTTTTTTAAGGCTTGCCGGGCTTGTTGGGTTTAAAATGCTGCCCCTCAAAGCGGCCTGGGGGTTTCAAAGGGTTTTAGCAGGCCCTAAGGCAAGTCAACGCGCAGCAGGCGGCATTGTTTCTCAAGGACGAGTATACGCCGCTCCACAGGGGGGCCTTGGGGGCGTTTGAGGCACAGGAGGTATTCGCCCGAAGGCAAAAGGAGAGAGGTGGGGGCATTGTTTTGAGGGCTTCCGTCCAGCCACAGCTGAGCGGGTGTGGTAGCGCCTCTGTGGGTGCTGACAATTTTAAGCTCTCCGAAGCCTTGAGGGAGTTTGGGTTTGGGCAAGGGGGTTGCTTCATTGTCAAAGGAAGAGGCAGGGTCAAAAGAAGAGGCAGGGTCAAAAGAAGAGGCATGTAGCTCTTCTCCCGTAAATGTTTCAGCATTCCGCATAGAGTCTTCCGCATAAATGCGGGGTGGGGCAGGAGCTGTTGCGAGTGTTTCCGAGGCTGTGCTTTCGCATGGTGAGTCCTGCACAACGCGTCTGGGAGTCTCATTGAGGAAGGGGAAGGCTTTGGCCAAGTCCACCTCTCCGTGAAAGCTGATGAGGACTTTGAGGTTGGCATAAAACTCTGAAGCACTTTGAGGGCGCTGGGCTTTGTTTTTGGCAAGCCCACAGGAAATTTCACGGGCGAGGGCTGAGTTAACTTGTTTGCACAAGCGCGAGGCGTCCGGCGGGGGCTGGTGTTTGTGGGCGCGCAAAATTTCAAAAGGGTCCGCCCCAACAAAAGGAGGCCTTCCCACCAACAACTCAAAAGTCATCGCCGCCAGGGCATAAACGTCTGTACGTTTGTCCACTTCGGTTTTTCCGCTAATTTGTTCCGGCGCCATATAATAAGGCGTTCCGACGAGTGTCCCCGGCTTTGTCAAGCCTGGATCTGCCTTGTCTCTGGCAACCCCCAAGTCCAAAATAATGACGCGGCCTTTTCGGTTAACAAAAATGTTTTGCGGCTTAATGTCCCTGTGCACAAGCCCATGGTGGTGGATGAAAGAAAGCCCCGCCGCCATTTGCCCCACCACGGCCAAAGCCTCCTCACAGGAGAGCTTGCCTTCCCTGTACTCAAGTATTTGGGCCAAGGTGAGGCCACGCAAAAAGGGCATAACAATATAGGGCTGTATGCCGTGGCGCCCCACCCCATAAAGGCGTATAATATTGGGGTGGCGCAAGGTGATCATCAGCCGCGCCTCTCTCTCAAAGCGCGCCAGCACATTGGGCTTGTCGCAATGCTTGGCCGCCAAAAATTTTATGGCAATGCCGCGCTTTTCTTGCAAGTCCACCCCGCGGAAAACAACACCCATGGCGCCCTTGCCAATGTTTTCTATAAGCCGCCACCGCCCCTCCAGCACAAGGCCGGGGACAATGGCCTCGGGGGAAATGGCGTCATAAACAATGGCCTGGGCGGTCGAGGCTTCCTCAAAATCCATAAGCTTTATGTGTAGCATTTTTGAGGAGGGGGCATAGGCCAAAAACAGGGACGCAAACACCTGTTTCCAGCACAGCATTCCCCCAGGGGAGGCGCTTTGGGGTTTTGTGCTGCAGGGGGCGCAGCAGGGTGCTTGAGGCCTGAAAATGCATGCCCCTCTGGTTTTTTTGTGGCGGTTTTGTGGGTTTGGACTCAGCATGCGGCCATGTTTCATCCCTTGGCAGCCATTGTTTTATGCGCGGGCAAAGGGGAGCGCATGCACTCCCTCCTCCCCAAAACACTGCACCCTTTGCTGGGAAAGCCCCTGGCCTATTGGCCTTTGTCCCTGGCTGAAAAATTGGGTGCAACCCCCCTTGTTGCAGTGCTTGGCCACCAGCGCGAGCAAGTAGAAAAAAGCTTGCGCACTGTTTGGGAAAAGGCCCCCCTGCATTTTGCCATACAAGAGGAGCAGCGCGGCACCGCCGACGCCGTGCTTGCAGCCAGGCAAGCTTTGGCCGGCTTTGAAGGGGACATATTGCTGATGGCAGGAGATACCCCTCTGCTGAAAGAAGGCAGCCTCCAAACGCTTTTGAGCATGCACCGCGAGACAGGGGCCCTGCTGAGTTTTTTAACAAGCCACATGAAAAACCCGCAGGGCTATGGCCGCGTGCTGCGCCAGGAGGGCAAGGTGGTGGCCATTATAGAAGAAAAAAATGCCACCCAGGAGCAGCGTGCCCTCTGTGAAATAAATGCGGGTTGCTATGTGGCCAAGGCAAGCTTCCTCTGGGAGGCGCTGGCCTTGCTTTTGCCCAACGCGTTGACAGGAGAGTTATATTTAACCGACATGGTGGAAATGGCAGCGAAAGCGGGGGTGCTGCAAACGCATGCCATTGAGGAAGAGGAAGCCTTGGGCATTAATGACAGGCAGCAATTGGCGCAGGCAACCGCCTGCATGCGGCAGCATATTTTATATGCGCATATGCGCGCGGGGGTGACGGTGTTTTGCCCTCAAACAACCTGGGTAGAAGCAGGGGCACAACTGGGGAGGGACTGCATGCTGGGCCCCAACGTTTTTATAGGTGGAAACAGCATATTGGAAGAAGGCGTGAGGGTGGAGCAAGGCGCCATGGTGGTGGATTGCCATATTGCCACAGGCGTACACATAAAACCCTATTCCGTTTTGGAAGGGGCCACCGTGGGGCCAGGCTGTGTGGTGGGGCCTTTTGCGCGCCTTCGCCCCGGCACAAGGCTTGGAGAAGCTGTGCACATAGGCAACTTTGTAGAAACAAAAAATGCCGTTTTGCACAGAGGCGTTAAAGCCAACCACTTAAGCTATTTGGGGGATGTGGACATAGGGGAGGCCAGCAACATGGGTGCCGGCACCATTATGTGCAACTATGACGGTTTTGCCAAACACCGCAGTGTTATAGGCAAAGCCGTTTTTGTAGGCTCTGATGTGCAGCTGGTTTCCCCGGTGCAGGTGGGGGACGGTGCCTGGGTTGCCGCAGGCACCACCGTGACGAAAAATATACCGGACAACGCCCTGGCCATTTCCCGAAGCCCCCAACACAACAAGCTGGACTATGCTTTGCAATTGAAAGAGAAAAAGCAAAAGCAAAAACAAAACAACAAACCCTAAGCTACACCACCTCCACCCGAAAGGCCCCATGCATTTTGAGCACCACATGTTGAGAGAAATAAAAGAGCAGCCCGCTGTGTTGGCTGCATTGGCCAAGCGCGGCCAGCTTCTGCTGGAAAAGGACGGCGGAGGCCTGTTTGGCTTTGACGACCCAGAGGGAGCAAGCTTCCAACGTATTTTGTTTTTGTCCTGTGGCAGCAGCTACCACGCCAGCCTTGCGGGCAAGTGGATGGTGGAAACCTTCGCCGGGCTTTGCTGCCAAGTGGAATATGCCCATGAATACCGCTTAAGCCCACCGCTCCCCCTCGAAAATTGCTTGGTGGTGGGCCTCTCCCAGTCCGGAGAAACCCTGGATACTTTGGAAGCCATGCGCAAGGCCAAACAAGCCGGTGCGAGAATTTTGTCCATTTGCAATGTTGCCAACTCCACAGCCATAAGCTTGGCACACACGGCTTTTTTGCTGGAGGCAGGGCCTGAAAAGGCTGTGGCCTCCACCAAGGTGGTTTCAGCACAATTGGCAGCCGTTTTTTTGTTGGCCCTGCGCCTGGGCATTGCGCACGGGCGCCTGCCTCAGGAGTTTGTGCAAAAACATGTGCAAAACCTGATGGACATTCCAAACCAACTGAGCACCGTGCTGCAGAATGACAGCTTCTCCAAAGAGGTGGCTTTGGCACTGCACGAGGCAAAGCAACTGCTTATTGTAGGCAAGGGCCTCGCCTATGCCATTGCCCTGGAGGGGGCACTGAAGCTGAAGGAAACGTGCTATTTGCATGCAGAGGCTTTTGCCGGGGGGGAATTTCGCCACGGCCCCATGGCGCTGGTGGAGCCCACGGTGCCCACCTTGCTGCTGATGCCCTCGCTGCCCCAGGAAAGCTTTGAGCTCATGCAAGGCACCGCGCGCGAAATACGCGAGAGAGCAGGCCCCTTATGGGTGCTGACACAAAAACGCCCGGAAACCCTTGGCGAGGCAGATGCCCAACTCTATTTTTTGCCACAAGCCGACGCCTTCCTCTCCACTTTTTTGTTTCTGGCACCCTTGCAAACCCTGGCCTACCACCTGGCCCATGGCCGCGGGCTGAATGTGGACAGCCCGCGTGGACTTTGCAAAGCCGTGGTGGCCGACCCTTAAAAAAAAAGAAGGAAGTATTAAACAGCTTATTTATAAAAAAAACCCGGACACCCGAGGGTGTCCGGGCGGGCGAGGAGTCGGGGGGGAGCCTCCATCAGCCCTATGGGAAAGTTACTTGGGTTAGCTCTTATGTTTTTATTTCTAACCAGCCCCCGTGGGGGATGCTTGAAAAAAACACATGGCCAGCACTTTTTTTAAAACCTAATAATTTTTGAAGCTTAGGAGAAAGTACACGGTGCAAGCCCAGACGGTTGAAGCTCAAATGAAGGCCGGACCCCAACAAAAACTGGCACCAACAGAAGCCAGCCCAAACCCAAACCGGCACCCCCTAGTCCAAATAGAAAGTGAAAGTATAAAGAATGTTGCTGGGCAAGGGTTTTCCGCCTTTGCGGGCGGGGTGGAACTGATAGCGCATAATGGCTTTTTTTGCGGCTTCGTCGAGGCCATAGCCCACTTTTTGGAGGGCTTCCACGCGTTGGACTTTTCCGTGCTCGTCTATCCAAAGCCTTAAGGTGATGGCGGCTTCAATGCCGGCCTTGCGTGCCTCTTCTGGGTATTCTATTTCAAACTTTGAGCGTACTTCTGGCTGTTTATCCACCTCATGGGCAGAGGCATAGTGGGCATAGGGGTCAGCCTTATAGGGTTTAACTTCTGCAGGGTTGGGGGCGGGGCCTTGCATGGAGCCATGGCCGGTGTTGCCTATGGGGGCCGAGAAGCTGCCTGACTCTGTGGTGGACCCAGGCGACACACCTGCAAGAAGCGGGGGAGGGGGCTCCACTTGGGCGGTCTCCTCATGAGGGGGCGGCGGCGCCGGGTTGGGTGGGGGGGGCTTGGGCGGTGGAGGCTTTGCCGCCGGAGGTTTAGGCGGGGGGGGCTTGGGCGGTATGGGCTGCGGCTCCGGTGGGGGCTCTTCAACAGCAGGCTCTATTTCCTTTGGGGGCGGCGGCAGTTGAATAAACTCTATTTCCACAGGCTTGTTTTGCACCTTCAACACAGGGCGCGGCACCAACAACAGGAGCCCCAGGAGGTGGATGAGGACAGAAAGGGGAACAAACGCCAAGGCCCAGAAGTGTCCTTTGGAAGTGTTGGCAAAAGGGCTTTGCATGGCTTTTATTCAGAGGCGGCAGACGCTTCCTTTTGGATGTTGAGTGCGAATTTGGCGACGCCTTCACCTTTGATGAGATCAATAAGGTGCATGACTCGGCCATAGGAGAGCTCCTTGTCCGCAGAAACAATGGCCCTGCTCTCTTTGTCTTTGAGGACGCTTGAGCGGATGTGTTGCTTCAACGCGGACTCGTCCACTTCCTCGCCGTCTAAAAAGAGTTTCCCCTCCTGGTCGATGACAATGGAAATAAGCCCCTGCACCGTTTCCCCCGCATGGGCTGCCTTGGGCAAGTCCACCTCCACCGTCTCTTTAATAATAAAGCTGGCCGTCACCATAAAAATAATGAGCAACACCAAAACAACGTCCACCAGAGGCGTTACGTTAATAGCGACAATTTCCCCTTCGCTCTCGTCCTCTTGCCGAATGCTCATGCCGTTTTGCCTTCGCCCATTTTGCCTTCACCCATTTTGCCTTCGCCCATTTTGCCTTCACCCATTGGGGCTTCACCCGGTGTGGCTTCAGCAGAGCTCGGCGCTTCTGGGGTGGTGTGTTGCCCCATGCCACCCAGGAGGAGGTGCGCCAAAGCTTGTGTACGCCCGACGCGGCTTTTTAAAGCACGCGTGAAAATGTTGAAAGCAACCACAGCCGGAATGGCCACGGCCAAACCCACGGCGGTGGCGACGAGTGCCTCGGAAATACCCGTCATAATGGTTTGCTGCATGTCGGCACCCTGGACGTTTGTTTTGCCCAACTCGTGAAAAGCCTTAATAATGCCGAGCACGGTGCCAAAGAGGCCGATGAAAGGCGCGTTGGAGCCCAAAGTGCCCAGAAAGGAGAGGTAGCGCTCAAAGCCAATTTTGCCCTTGGCCAAGGCGGCAGACATGTTTTCTTCAGCGGTTTTGGGGTTGGCCTTTATGAGGGAAAGCCCAACCCCAAGCGTGTTGGCCTCCAAGCCCTTTTGCCCCTTCAACAGGGCTTTGGCCTTCTCCCACTGCGCATTGGCCAGCAGAGAAAACAACTCTGCTGTGCCGCGCAAGCTGCGAAGCCAATAAAAGACCCCGCGCTCCAACATAACAGCCACGGAAGCAACGGACAAAACCACCAGCAGCCAAAGTACCCACTCCACACTGCCCAGCGTAACTCCCAATAATGCCTTCGTCAGCCAGCCCAACTCTCCCGCAGAGGCCAAGGGTGCTGAACCTTGAATAAACATGTGCATAATAACCCGCCAGAGACTTCTTCCCTTTTGCCTATATTGTCAAGAATGCAGCCCACCTGCTGAGAGCCGCTGTTGCACATGGAGGTTAAACACCCCCACAGAGAAGACAAGGGCTGCCCCCCACAAAAAAGCAAATATTTGTGTTTTTATAGAAAACAAAACAAACAAAAACCCAAGGCAAGTAGTACTAATAGAAAAATGATAAAAAATTTAAAGCATACATAGCGTGCAAACCCAGGGTAACAATATTGAAAATACCTCTATGAGGGAGGGGGGTTAAAATATAGAATGGAACCTGAAACGAAGTGACTATAGAGGCGTCCTTGAGAATAGAGGCGTCCTACAGGTGTGCGACGGGCATGAAATGTGGCACAAGTGACACCCATAGATTTTGTTAAATGCGTTTGCAAGGCCGATAGCATGAGCAAGGAGAAGAAGATGGGGGTTGAGCAAGAAGTGGAAGGAGCAGGAAGAGAGCGGGTAGAAAGAAGAAGAAATACATGTGGGCTTTTGCTTCTGGCTTTTGCCCTGACAGCTGTGGCCTGTGATGATGACGCCTCCGGCGCCGGCACCTATAGCTATGGAGATGCCTCAGTCACCTATGACGGCTTTGGGGTGGATATTGATGTGCAGGCGATAGGTCCTCCCAACATTGCATGGGGCGGTCCGGGCGGAAATAGGCAACAGGACCATTGGGGCTTCGGGTATTGGGATGGGTTTAAACCCTTCTATGTGACAGATTATACCTGCAACTGCATTCTCAGGGTTTCTGTGCAAATGGCCAGAGACATCAATAGAGGAAATGCGTTTTATCTAAGCAGGATAAACTCAGAAGTGATTGCCGGCGACGGCAAAAATGGGCAATCCGGCTATGTAGACGGCGTGGGGCTGGCAGCGCGCTTCAGCAGACCCACGGGCATAGCCGTGGACTCTCAAGGCAACCTCTTTGTGGCCGATTCGGGGAACAACCGCATTCGCAAGATAACGCCTTCGGGCGTGGTGAGCACCTTTGCCGGCGGTGGCCCCACCACGGACGAGCTCATGGGCGGTGCCTCAAGCGGCGGCCAAAACTTGAGTGGAGACCTGGAATTTTATAAGGACGGCGTGGGAACCAAGGCGCGCTTTTTCAGTCCCATGGGGGTTGCCATAGATGGAAAGGACAACCTCTATGTGACAGACATGGGCAACAGCAACATTCGCAAAATAACGCCCTCAGGCGTGGTGAGCACGCTGGCCGGTCCGAACACCGAGGCGACTGCGGGCAAAGAAGGCCATGTGGATGGCTGGGGAAGCACGGCACGCTTTAAGGGGCCCTATGGAATCACCTTTGACAAGGGGACCTATGGAACGGATGAAATAATTCCGGGAAGACCCGTCACCAACTACCTCTATGTGGCCGACAGCGACAACCACCGCATTCGCAAAATAACGCTGGATGGAAATGTGAGCACCGTCTCAGGTAACGGCGGGAAAGGCCATGTGGCCGGCACTAAACACTCTGCACAGTTTGAGTATCCCTTTGGCATTGAAATAGACGTGTTCGGCAAGCTTCATGTGGCTGAAGAAGACGATATCATCCGTACCATAGCCCAGCCGGAGATGGGGGATGTCAATGCGGGCACGCACATACGGGAATTGCGTGACTACCGAACCAACAACGGTTGCAGCGGTCTGATAGTTGCCGACGCGCCTCGCAACTACAAACCCTTCTTTTTAGGCAAGGTAGAGGATGTAGCGAATTGGGAGTTCACTCGTCATGTTCAGGACAGCGAGGGCAACTGGCATGAGGTATGGGAGTATGTGAATAGGCCGAAGTTGCAAGAGGCCTGGCCTTTCTTTTTTGTGGCAAGCTATGAAACGAAAAGAAACAAGAAAAAGCCGCTGGGGTTTGAGTTTAAAAGGTGTTATGGCGTCATCCCGGGCTGGTAACTCCATGCCAACAAAACCAACCCCCAAGGGGCGAGCAGAAAAAGCTCCCCCCTTGGGGTTTTTTCCTTTGGCTTTAGAGCATTTTGAAGTCCCCCTGTGCTTTTAAATGCTCACTTGTTTCCAACCATGGGGAAGGCGCATCCACCGTGGGCTGAGGCAGGCCAAGAGGCGGGTTTTTCGTCGAAGTGGCTGCTTGGTGAAGGGCAAAAGCGGTGAAGCATGGAGAGCAAAAGCGTTAAAGAGCAAAGGCGCTGCCAAGAAAAAGCGCTAAGGAGCAAAGGCCCTGAAGAGAAAAGGCAGGGCCTTCACTTATTTTAAAAGAAATAATGGGTTTTAGGGGTTAAATGGGAGCCTATGTCGCAAGAGAATAAACCGCCCAATGCAGCGGGTGAAGTCAGTGTTGTTACCATTGAAGAGGAGATGCGCCGCAGCTACTTGGATTATTCCATGAGCGTCATTGTCGGGCGCGCCCTGCCGGATGTGCGCGATGGCCTAAAGCCCGTGCACCGGCGCGTGCTGTTTGCCATGCACGAGTTGTCCAACACCTACCAGCGTCCCTATAAAAAATCGGCGCGCGTGGTGGGTGATGTCATCGGTAAATACCACCCGCATGGGGACCAGGCGGTTTATGACACCCTCGTGCGCATGGCACAGCCCTGGTCCATGCGCCTGCCCTTGGTGGATGGACAGGGGAATTTTGGCTCCGTCGACGGGGATGAGCCGGCGGCCATGCGCTATACCGAGGTGCGCATGGAGCGTCTGTGCGAGCATATGCTGGCCGACCTCGAAAAAGACACCGTCGACTTTTCTCCCAACTATGACGGCCAGGACATGGAGCCCAATGTATTGCCGGCGCGTTTCCCCAACCTCCTGGTGAATGGCTCCGAAGGCATTGCCGTGGGCATGGCGACCAAAATCCCCCCACACAACTTAGCGGAGGTTATTGATGCCACCGTGCACCTGGTGGATAACCCTTCGGCCCAGGTGCTTGAGTTAATGCATTTTGTGCAGGGGCCGGATTTTCCAACATATGGTTTTATTTTTGGAAGAGAGGGCATTCGCAAGGCCTATGAGACGGGGCGCGGCAGCATTTTAATGCGTGCCAAAACAGAAATAGAAGTCCACCCCAAGACGGAGCGCGAAAGCATTATTGTCACCGAAATACCTTTTCAGGTGAACAAGGGGCGGATGATTGAGCGCATGGCGGAGCTTGTCAACGAGAAGAAGTTGGAAGGCATTTCGGATATACGCGACGAGTCAGACCGCAAGGGCATGCGCATTGTTATTGAGCTGAAACGGGATGCGGTTTCGGCCGTCGTCCTCAACAACCTCTATGCCCAAACACCGCTGCAAAGCTCCTTCGGTGTGGTTATGCTGGCCATTGTCGACGGCCAGCCGCGTATACTCACTTTGAAAGAGGTGCTTGAGCGCTTCTTGCTGCACCGCAGAGAGGTGGTGACGCGCCGAAGCCGTTTTGAGCTGAAAAAAGCCAGAGAGCGCCTGCACATTGTGGAAGGGCTTTTGGTCGCGCAAGATGTTGTTGAGCACGTCATCTCCATCATCCGCGCCTCGCCGGATGTTAAAGAAGCCAAGTGGGGCCTGATGCACGCCTTCTCCCCAACCCTCTATGAGGCCCCCCTCTTTGCCAAACTGCCCAGGCTGAGTTTTGAGCATTTGACAGCCCAGGTGGAGCAGTTGGTGGCGCGAGCCAAAGGCGCTTTGCCGGACTATACGGGCCTGACGTTTAACTATATGGAAAGGGGTTTTTCAGAAGAGCAGGCGACAAGCATTCTGGAAATGAGGCTTCAGCGCCTGACGGGGATGCAGAAGGAGGAGCTGTTTAAAGAGATGGTGGAGTTGTGCAGGACAGTTGCCCGCCTTGAAGACATTTTGGGCAACGAGTCCTCGCTTTTAAGGGTGATAAAGGAGGAGCTTCTGGAAGTACGCGAGCGCTATGCGGACGCGCGGCGCACAGAAATTATTGCGCAGGCGGGGGAGCTGTCGACGGAGGACTTAATAGCGGATGAGCCCATGGTGGTGACGCTCTCCCACGCCGGCTATATTAAGCGGACTTCGCTTTCTGAATACCGTGCACAAAGGCGTGGAGGCCGTGGGAAGATGGGGGCGACGACGAAGGAAGACGACTTTATTTCCGACGTATTTGTTGCCAGCACGCATTCTTTCCTCATGCCCATCACCACACACGGGAAACTCTATTGGCTGAAGGTGCACGGGCTGCCCTTGGCTTCCCGTGCCTCTCGCGGAAAGCCCATTGTCAACTTTTTGCAGTTGGCCGAAGGCGAGAAACTTGCGCAGGTTTTGGTGGCCAGGGAATTTTCCGACAAGCTTTTTGTGCTTTTTGTTTCGCGCAAAGGGACAGTGAAGCGCACAGGCCTTTCTGCCTTCTCCAACGTACGCTCCTCCGGCATTATTGCCCTGGGCATTGAAGAAGGCGACAGTTTGGTGGCGGTGAAGCTGACGGACGGCACGAAGGATGTATTGTTGTCCACGGCGCAGGGCCTGAGCATTCGTTTTTCGGAAACGGATGTACGCTCCATGGGGAGGGTTGCCTATGGCGTCAAGGGCATTACCTTGTCCGAGGGCGACGAGGTAGTAGGCGCCGAGGTGGTGGAGAAGGGCGCCAGTTTGCTGACGGTGACGGAGCGTGGTTTTGGAAAGCGCACGGACGAGTCTGAATACCGCCAACAGGGCCGCGGTGGAAAAGGCATTATTGACATAAAAACCACGGCGAGAAATGGCCAGGTGGTGGGCCTGGTGCAAGTGAAAGATGACGATGAAATTATGTTGATGACGAATGCGGGGACGCTGATCCGGATGGTGGCGAAGGAAATTTCAGTTATTGGCCGCAACACCCAAGGCGTAAGGCTGATTACGCTGGAGAACGAAGAAGAGAAAGTGGTGGGTGTTTCCCGTCTGCCTGAAATTGCGGAAGAGGCCAGCAGCACGGATATGGAAAGCGGCGATATGTCCGACAGCACAGAGAGTGAAGAAGCGGGCCGCGAAAATGCAGACAGCACAAGCGCGGGCGAAGGGGAAAATAGCTCTTTGGCAGATGAAGACACCTCATCCACAAACGAGACAGAAGGCGGGCCTGCCTAGCGGGCTGGGTTGAGGCAGGGGCAAGGCTTGGGGCCTTTGAAATGCGGCATTTGCGCATGGGCTGCGCGCGGGTCGCGCATGGGCCATGCATTGGCTCAAAACCTGCATCTTCTCGTGTTGAAGCGGCCCGTGCTGAAGCAGGGCGTTGGAGGAGATGCAGATGAAGCAAGCATGGGTGTGTCTTTTTGTGTTGGGTGCCGGGGGGGCAGAAGCCAAGGGGCCTGAGCCTTTTTTGAACAAAAAAGGCGAGGTGTTGGTTGGACAGCTCAACCTCAACGAGGCGACGGCGGCGCAGCTGGTTGAGTTGCCCGGAATAGGCCCTGTGCTTGCCGAGCGCATTGTCAGTTGGCGCCAGAAAAAACCCTTTAAGCGCGCTGAAGAGTTGATGCGTGTGAAAGGCTTTGGCCGAAAGCGCTTTTCAAGGCTAAAGCCCCATTTGCGCATTGCCGGGCCCACAGAGTTAAAATGGCAAGCCAAAGCGTTGCCGCCACCAGAGCAGCCCCCTTTGCAGGAGCAAGCTCAACAGCCTGAAACCCCATAGGCTTTAAGGCAAGCTACACTTGTCTGCACTCCCACTCCATGAGTGAAGCGCGCGCGAGCTCCCTCGCTGTTATGCCCCCTGCTTTGTTGAGTCTCGTTTTGCCTCCCCCTCAGGTGTGGCCCCTCCTCTAGACTGGTTTTACTTAAAACTGATTTGATTATCCAGACCGGTTTCAATTTGGCATGAGGTCGAGGCGGGCGAGGCCTAAGTCCCGAGGGTCAGGCGCGATGGGAGTGCACTTAAGTGCATGACCTGAGCGAAACCGGAGCCCAA
>Ga0099364_10006551_pt1 | contig 16920 bp, 17 predicted proteins | sample TergutTh196P3_FD_73070 | JGI IMG/M metagenome (GOLD analysis project Ga0099364, IMG submission 73070) | Microcerotermes parvus P3 segment gut microbial communities from Pointe-Noire, Republic of the Congo - Th196 P3 | ecosystem: Host-associated > Arthropoda: Insects > Digestive system > Gut ... | reverse complement strand
CTCGCTCCCACGCCTCACTCCAACCACATTTTTACTGCCCTGGTCTTGCTACGCAAGCCCTTATTCGGGCAGTAAAAACGTCATATACCTAGAACGTTAGGCGACAGTTGCGAATTATCTCAAAATACGAATAAACAGAATGTAAATAAATTCTTTTTGCCCCACATTTACTCGTCACTCCGCGCCGTCCTAGCGCGGGGAATTTATTCAAAATGGTCAACAAGAATTAGGAATTTACCCAAAAATCCCATTGATTAAGGTTCTTTTTTGATGTTATACTCTAAATCAAGGAGTAACGTATGCCACAAATACAAACTATGACCCTTGATGAAAAACTTGATATAGCGTGCAGATCTGCAGCACTTAGGGAAGCTGGAGATGAAGAAGGAGCTAGCCGCCTTATGAGATCAGCTCCAATGCCCCCCTATTTGGCGAAAGTTTACAAAGAAAAAGTCGGCGTAAAGGAACTTATAGAAAGCGGTTGGAATTTATCGGAAGCAGAGGCTGAATTTGGCGCAGATTGGCTTAGTAAATAGCGTATATGAAGCGGCGGCTAAGATTGATTTTGGCAGAAAAGGTTTTGCTACCAGAGGAAAGGCAGAAGAAGGGCGGCTTTCCTACGAAAAAGGAATAGCCGAGGCATTGTCCGCTTTCCAAAAAGCCCAAGCTGCTGCCGACCCACAAACTATTATTCTATCTGAGTATACCTTCCTAACCCAAGAACTGCAATTTTGCGACAAATCCGATAAAGACTCTTTCAGCAGTCTTACCCAAGCTATACAAAGTTTTGATGACGCTTTCCTTGCACTTAAAACGGTAGAAGATAGCACCTTGTATCGGGGTGTTGAAACTACCTTTCCCCACCATAAAAAATACCGTGTAGGAGGATTCCCAAAGGATTCATATCACATTGCCTGTGCTTCCCACCGAACCCGAATTAAAAACATTCTCCGTTCGCCTGGCATAGACCCCATAGAAAAAGCCTTGTTAAAACAACGGCTTATTAACCTTTCAACCGCCCAAAGCAGTTATATTGAAATGCAGAAAAGAGCACTATTTTAATTAACCCAACCCACCAAAAATCCACCAAAACCTTAATTAGAGTATTGATAAATATTTATTGGTATTTTATAATATAAAAAATATTTATTGGAGGAACAAATGAAAAGATTATTATTTTTTGTTGTTTTTGTTTTGATAGCAGGTTTTGTATTTGCGGAATTTCAAATTGAAACAGATTTTGGATATTTTTTTAATTCAGATAAATATGGATCACTAAAAAGAACATTTAATGGTATAAATATATCAATTTCACCTCGGTATTTTTTTACTAAGAATATCGGTTTGTTTTTAGGGGGTGATTTTAAGGCATGGTTTTCTGCTGATAACAATGAATATGTAAAAACTTTAGACACTTCTGGAATAAATGGTACAATTGATGACACCTTTGGTTGTAAATTAGATTTTAATTTTGGACTTGCATTAGCTTTCCCTATAAATGAGCGATTTGGTTTACAGTCAGATATAGGAATTTCACTTACAACCCTATATATAGAATCAACAACAGGAGAGATTACTGTAATGGGTTATGAAATGAGTTACGGAGTATTTCCTGATAAAGTTTCTAGCATAGGATTATTTACAAACATATTTGGTCGTTATCTTATATCAGAAAAAGGCGGTATACATTATTTAACTTTTGGATTTAAAATGGATTTTAAATTTACTCGCGAAGAAAGTGGGGAAGTGATTATTGCCGGTGTAAAGCAAAGATATTCGGGCAAGGAATCTGATTTTTTAGGTTTTTCAATAGCACCTTTTATTGGTTACATGGGAAGTTTTAAAAAATAAAAAATAGGTAACGCAAACGGTGTCTGTTATGAACCAGCGTAACTTTAATGTACCCCTAACCAATCTTCCATAAATACATCTGTTTGCCATTATTATACTGCATAAGGCGGGTAAAGGCGGGCTGTGGGTTATTGGTGGCGCAAAGGTGTCAGACACCGAATTTTTATAGCGTTTCGTTCGTAACCGACACCACATGTGGTGTGATCGTATAACAGGTCGTACTTCGGAGGAAGCTTGCGGACAACAACTTTGCGCCTTTGCATTTAAAATAGCGAATAAGGGTAAAACTTTTTTCACCGCACCGTAGGTGCGATTTCTCTTTTAACTTGTACTTTCTGTTTGCCATTATTATACTGCATAAGGCGGGTAAAGGCGGGCTGTGGGTTATTGTTTTGATTTAAATAATTTGAAAACGGCGAAAACCAGAAGGGTGGCGGATGCGGCCCCCAGCGTCATTGCGAAAGATAGGGATGAGGAAGCAAGCGATACCACTGTGTATACCGCCGCGAATATAAGAAAGAAAACTATTACTTTAAATAAAAAACCTATAACGGCTACCATATATCAAAATAAATCAGGTTTTAAGGAGGCTGTCAATGGCCGTACTTAATTTAAAAATAAGGCAAACGCCGAAGAGCATCAAGGAATTTCCACGCTCTGGCGCAGTATAAAAAGGTAGCAGCTAATTAAACTCCTGTTTTTCAATTGTAACACAAAGATAAATCGTTTGTCAATAAAAAAGGTAGCTGCTACCTTCCCCACGCCTTGCGCCCCCACCAGCGATGTAGACCTGAAATAATTGCTGAGAAATTTATTGCTGAAGCAACAGGGGGTGAGAAATAACTTGTAGGGCACAGGGCAGGTTGGGGCAGCATGACTTCTGCGACAAGCGAAAAAAGGGGGGAAACCGACCCCGACCTTTGTGTCGGCTTGCCTGACCGCTTTAGCGGGCAGGTAAACGCACAAAGGCGTGTTTATATGTAACGGAGCAGCAGGAATGCTGCCCCAACCTGCCCTGTGCCCTTAAATAATGCCCAAACACCCCCTGTTGCTTCAGGGTGTTCATTGTTTGGCTTTAGTTCAGTTTTTAACAGCATATTTTTCCTTACCCTATAGTCAATATTTCAATATTATGATAATATTTTCATAAGTAATGAAGATTTATAAAAGGCTTATTTTATTTTTATTTTCTATTTGTTTTTTTTCGCTTGCCGCTTATGCAAGGGATGTGATAATAATTGTCGAAGATGATGAATTGGAATTACCGCTTGAAGGCGCTGTGGTTTCACTCAGAAGCGGGGAGCAGTTTTCCTGCGATGAAGACGGCATTGCAAGGATAGTTTTGCCGGATAACCGCCAGACTATAGTCCAAATTACCTACCCGGGCTATGAAACCCAGAGAATGACTATCCCTGCAGGCACAGGCTCGGGGGAAATTCCCAGATTAAGGGTAAATCTGCGTTTAGGCGGCGTAATGACAGGACGTGAGCTTGTAGTCGAAGCCCAAAGGCCCGACACCAGTGAAACAAGAACAGGGCGCAGTGTTGCAGTTTCGGAAAGGGAACTTACACGCACTGCCGAAATAGGTATTGTAGAAGATGTAATGAGTTCTGTTAAATTGCTGCCTGGCGTAGGATACGTGGGAATGTTCGGCGCGTTTCCTTCTATCCGGGGCGGCGACCCTGGCGACCTTACTGCAGTCTTTGACGGCTTTTACCTTGAACGCCCATTTCATTGGGCAGGCGCTTTTTCAATTTTTGATCCCAAAATGGTATCAAGCGCAAGGCTTTCACACGGGGTTTTTTCAAGCCGTTACGGGCATACATCATCCGGGCTTTTAGAGATTAATTCCAAATCGCCTTCTCCCACAGAAACTGAAATGGAAGTTGGTATTGGCACAAGCGCCGCCAGCCTGAATCTGTCTTTTCCCTTTAATGGCAGGGGCGGCATACTTCTTATGGGAAAGGTGACATATTGGGATACTCTAGTACTGGCTGCCAAGGGGCTTAGCAAAGTTGTTGATAATGAAAACCTTGACATGATAAATTATGTGACAAAATCTCCGTATATACGAAGCACCGCCCTTTCTGCAAATTACCGTTTTACGCCTGAAACAGAATGGCGGCTGAACGGGTTTTTCGGAAGTGACGGCGTTGCAGCCGATATTGAAAATTTGTATACGGGAGAGGAAGATATAGACGGCAGCATGAACGCTTCATCGGTTTATGATAATTATCAGGGCTTTTTAATTACCGGGTTTACCACAAGCCCCAAGCCCACAATTGCAGTTAAATTTACCGGCGGTGTCGGTTTTAACAGGACTGTCACCGATAATGAAATGAATAATGATGTTACTGTAAAATACAATGATGATTTTTTGAACAAACTTGGCGAACCTATAAAATCTAATTTGGGCGAAACATATGATGCTCCTGATTTAAATGTAGGAGCTTCACTGGAACATACAATATTTAACGCGCAGGCAAGGGCTGATGTTGACTGGGAATTAGGGAAAGGTTTTATAGTTGCTTTCGGTGTTCAGGAATTCTATTCTTTATGGAAGCAGAAACAAGATGTAGATATTTCTATGGAAATGCCATTAACCGGCGAGGATGGTTTGAATGACTTTGGAAAAATACTAAAAGGAATCATGGAGCGTTCTGATCCTACATACGTTAGTATTTTTGATCAGCCAAATTTATCTCTAATTTTGCCTTCAGGTTACAGAAGCGATATATTAAATCATGGATTAACTTCATCAATTTACGGTCTTGTTGAATACATTCATCCAGGTCAGAGATTTGGTGCAGAACTGGGTCTGCGTATAGATCACCTTTATTTTAAGGGAAAAGATTTTTCCGCTAATACAAAACCTGCATTTAACCCGCGCCTTAATTTTGATTTTAATATTTTAAAAAATAAAGGTATTCTAGATACCTTTGATATATCCATTGGCACCGGCCTTTTTTCTTCGGTAAATACATTAACAAGTTTTTTTGACGGTTCCGATGGATTTGGCGATGAATTAAAATTCAACCGGGCATGGACCTCGGTTATAGGTTTTAAAACAGATCTGGCGCAAAAATACAGCTTTAACATTGAAGGTTACTATAAATATATTTTTGACCGCTCGTATATTACAGCCACTATAAAACCGCCCAACCTGGAACCGCCTTTAGACCCCTCTATTTTTACTGATTTAAGCAGAAGCATAGAACCGGCAATTCATTTTGACGGTTTAGGCCATGTCGGTGGCTTTGATCTTCAGCTTCAAAGAATGGAATCAAGGTACTGGGACGGCTGGATTTCTTATACATTTACTTATGCAAAATATTTTAATCCGACAGTTGGCGAACATGGTGTAGATATGATGAGCATAGACGGAGGGGGAGGGGAGTGGGTCTTCCCGTCTTTTCACAGGTTTCATAATGCAAACTTAGTATTTAATATAAAGCCCTTGCGATGGCTTAATATTACAACACGCTTTGGTTTTGCAAGCGGCCAGCCCTCGACAAAAAGAGTTTATGATGATCCTTATTCTTATCCCGTTATTGTATTTGATGAAGATGGAATAGAAATCGTACAAAAATATGCCAGAAATTCTACATCAACCCCTTCGCGTTCAAGCTGGTCGCTTCCCTGGGATATAAAAGTTTCTTTTTTTCTGAATAACCGTAAAGGAAAATCAGGGATGGAAGTATACATTGCTGCGGAAAATCTGACCTCGCTGTTTTATAAGCCCGGCGAAGAAACTACCAGATTAAATGAATATACTGGAAAACTGGATACTGTAAGCACAGGCGGCAGCGGAATGTTTGATTTCCCAATTCCAATGTTTTCCTTCGGCTTCAAATGGCGTTATTAAAGTCAGGGAAAAGTGAGTTTATTTTTTTTTGGAACTGTTCAGGCAAGGGAGCAATAATTTCTTTCGGAAAGCCATAATCTTGTTCTGGAAACTCTAGTTTCCATGCATGAAGGAAAAAGCTAGAGAAATGCTTCCCGCCATACTTTAAATCTCCTGCCAGAGGATGGCCGTGAAAAGCAGCCTGAGCGCGTATTTGATGAGTCCTGCCTGTCTTAATTTGCAGCTCAACTAAGGAGTATTCATCGCTAAAGGCAAATGGTTTTACAGATGTAATAGCGTCTTTCCCATCCGCAACAAATGTCTTTTTCAAGGGCTTATCATGTACAAGTTCATCTTTCCAGACAGCCGGTTCTGTTAATTTTCCTTCGACTATTGCTAGGTAAGTTTTTTTTATCTTTTGCCCTTTCAATAGGGCAGTGAACAATTGCGCCCCTTTAAGGCTTTCAGAAAAGGCAATTGCGCCGCTAGAGGGCATATCCAAACGGTGTAAGGGCCCTGGTTTAAATGATAAGGATGCAGGCAGCTTTTCAGACAGCCAGTTTTTGACAAGGCTGTCCAAGCTCTTGGGGCCGTGAACTTTTACCCCGGAAGGTTTATTAAAAATAATAATTCCCGATCCGCGAAATAATATAGGCGGCAGGGAATTTTCATCAATGTAAACCTTATTTTTTTTATGATTAACAACTGTAAATTTCAGCTTAATTCCAATAATTGTATCTAAATCAACTTGTTTGCCGGGGTTCTTCTCAGGTTTACCGTTAACCGACACCAAACCCTGCCTTAACAGCCGGTGAATCAGCGACAATGGATAATCGGGAAGGGCTTTTCTTAAAATTCTATCCAAGCGCCGCCCCTGATCATCTTGCCCTGTTTTTAATTGTATTTCATCGAACATTTTCTTATAGGCATTGTCTGTTTTTTTGAGATTTTTTTCAAGATAATTTATGCAGAAGTCTCTACGCGCTACTCGTTAATGCGTAACGAATACCTTGCTTTTTTCAGTAGTTATAGTCTGCTGCTCTCCCATGATTCTTATAATTATTTTAAGCGTATATTCCTCTCCGTCATTTATACGAAAATGATCTACAGGGCGAAAATCTTTACGAAAAAGCAAACCGTACGTGCCTTTGCCGTTATATATATCATAAAGCGATACCGGCAAGGTGATTCTTTCTGTAATAACTGTTGCGAATACATCCATTGGAGGCAACTCAACCGCTGAATCAAAATGAATCGTAAATATGGATTGTAAGGGGTAAACTATCGATGGCATATAATCGTTCCATATGCCTGTTCCCATTGTTAAATTATATTTTTCAAGAAGATCAACTTCAATTACATCCTCTTCTTTTAGTTTGTCCAAAGTCGCAGATTTAATACCGGTTGTTAAATTGCCCGTAATATCCGTTTTTGCTTTCATTTCATCAAGCTTTTCCTCATTAAGCGTAACTGTAAAAGGAAAGTGTCTAAATAAATTATTCACAATTTGCTCCTTTCCAATTACCAAAGCTGGATGAAAGTACCCATGCCTAAATCTGTATATTAAAACTTTTTCATTAACAGAAATGTTATTTGACGGGTTTTCCAACGGGCTGGTTCGTATATCAATATAATCGTATCCACCGCCCACAAACCCAAGGGAAGGACTATAAAGGTTGCCCGTATAAGATAAAGTTATCCATTGGGAAATAGCATCTTTTTCCGCAGCCATATCTGCATTAGACATAGTCCCATAATATGGCCATAATATAAAATTATCCCACTCGCCTTCTGAAAGCGTCAATCTTACAAGTATATCGCCATCCCAACCGTTAAGTTCATAATCTATGCTGACAGATACGGTAATATCATCTGAAGGGATAACAACTGGGTCTTCTGGATCAGCCGGGTCTTCGGCTTGTTCCTTATGCGTCCATTCGCTTATGAACACCATGTTGATATTTTTATTGTTATTCGTTTGAATTAAAAAAACATAACAGCCGTCTTCTGTTAACTGCTGTTCTTCAGCAGGCGTAATCAGGAAATCCCAGTATTCATTGGCAACCTTGGCTGTAATAATAAAACTTTCATAAGCGTTAAATACATCCTCCGCTGCTTTCAGATAACAAGTATAATTTTGCTGCGAATCCCAAAGAAAGTAAATTCCGGGAAATTCATCGCTGTTTGCGTTTGACGTAATTTTTATTCCAGATGCTTCATTGCGGGTTGTATTAAGCTGCGCATCAACAGCAAAGGCAAGTTCTATGTCTGATTCCCCGTTCCAGACTATCTGCCCCATTTCAACTGTTTCTGTGTTTTCGTTGTCGATTTCAGGTGTTTGTTCAAAATAACCGTCGCAAGCTGCCAAAAGCAATCCTGCTATAATTAAAATAGCAGATAATAAAACAATTTTTCCTTTCATAGTACCCTCCGTAGCTTAAGTTATATAAGTATCTATTATAAATTATACAAATAAATTAAATAAATGTCCATGAAAAAACAGCAAAAAATGAAAAAAGGTAGCAGCTACCTTTTTTCGCACCCCCAGATCGGTAGCAGCTACCTTTCCCGCCTTGCGCCCCACCAGCGGTGCAAACCTGAAATAATTGCAAACAATGAACACCCAAAGCATATTTATTGCAAAACCGATGCCGTACACTAAAGGATCGTGCGGAGCTTGGGGAACCCTGAAAAGGGTTCGCCCAAGTCCGCAGTGTAAAACAAAACGGCATCGGTTTTGCTGGAACAAATTATTCAGGGTGTTCATTGTTTGGCATAAGTTCAGTTTTGCATGAGCCTCATTGACCTTTTTTCAAAAATTCGCTAAAATTTTCCGCAAACACTAAAGCAAATCGGGTTTTTATGCCATATTATTATTAGGAGAGAAAAAAATGCCAAAAGCAAGTGAAGAAAAAACAAGGGGCGATCCTAATGCAACGCCCGAAGAAAAAGCAAAAGCGCTTGAAGCGGCCAGAATGCAAATTGAAAAACAATTTGGAGCGGGTTCGCTTATAAAACTTGGCTCGCATGACAATGCAGCCGGAATAGAAATTGTCCCATCCGGGTCAATTCTATTGGATGAGGCTCTTGGAGTCGGGGGCTACCCGCGGGGCCGCATTATCGAGATTTTCGGCCCGGAGTCTTCGGGCAAGACAACGCTGGCCCTTCATGCAATAGCCGAAGCGCAGAAACTGGGCGGCTCAGCGGCTTTTATCGATGCAGAACATGCCCTGGATCCAGTATATGCAAAAAACCTCGGTGTCAATATCGACGAACTTTGGGTCTCGCAGCCGGATCATGGCGAGCAGGCAATGGAAATTACCGAAAGCCTTGTACGATCAGGCGCAATGGATGTAATTGTTGTAGACTCAGTCGCCGCCTTAACGCCTCAATCGGAAATTCTGGGAGACATGGGAGACGCGCAGATGGGCGCCCAGGCACGGCTTATGAGCCAGGCGCTTCGCAAGCTGACTGCCACAATAGGCAAGTCGCGTACGGTTTTAATTTTTATCAATCAAATCCGTATGAAAATAGGGGTTTTCATGGGAAACCCGGAAACAACAACCGGCGGCAATGCCCTTAAATTCTATTCTTCCGTCCGCCTTGAAGTCCGTAAAACCGAAACCATAGAAGTTTCAAAAGATGTTGACGCTATAGGAAACAGGGTAAGGGTTAAAGTTGTAAAAAATAAAGTCGCACCGCCTTTCAGACGCACCGAGCTTGAATTAATTTTCGGCAAGGGGATTTCTTATATCGGAAGCCTTCTGGATTGCGCTGTCAAATACAATATCATCGATAAAAAAGGCGCTTGGTATTCCTACGGCGAAGACAAAATAGGGCAGGGCAGGGATAATGCCCGCGATTACCTGCTGCAGAAGCCTGATTTTATAAAAGAACTGGATATAAAGCTTCGCAAGCAGATTTTTCCGGGCAGGGAATTCCCTCAGGCTAAAGTCAAAAATAAGCCTGAACCTGCACAAACCGTAAAACAAAAGCAGGAAGTTTTATAGCATGGAAAGGGAAATTATTCAGGAGGCGCAAGCTAGTCATAGCTTTAAATTAAAAGTATATGAGGGCCCCCTGGATAAACTGCTTGATTTGATACGCGAAAACGGGGTAAGTATTTACGATGTGAATATTGCAGAAATTACGGAACAATACCTTGAATGGTTAAGAGACATTCAAAGCAACAGCCTTGAAGACCTTACCGAATTTCATTCAATGGCGGCAATACTGCTGTTATATAAATCGCGTACCCTTTATTATTCCGTAGCTCCTGGCGAAATGGAAGATGACGATATATTCGATGATCCTCGGCAGGAATTGGTTGAACGTTTAATTGAATATCAAAAACTTAAAATACTCACAGGGCTTATGGAAGAAAGGGAAAGACAGGCAGAATTATTAATAGAAAGGCGTGATTTTCAGTATATTTTGCCGTTTGAAGAAGATATTTGGGTAAAAGTTGATATCAGCAATCTAAAAGATGTGTTTGAAAAATTAATAAAAAGGCTGCCCGGCGAGAGTGTAATTGATTTATTTGAAGAAGTTACGATTAACGAAAAAACAGCCTTAATGTGGGAATTGCTTGAAACCAAATCGGAATGTTATCTGACAGATCTGATAATTCATTACAGATCAAGGATGGATATAGTCTGCGCTTTTCTGGCGGTTTTGGAAGCGACAAAAATTCACGCGATAATAATTTTACAAAATCGGGTATTTGGCAATATTTTAATACGGCCTTATAGCGGGGCAGAATAATGGAAAGACCGGAAAAAGAAACAGCGCTTTTAGAAGCAATACTTTTTTTAGAATCTGATTTTCTAAGCATAACAAAACTAAGCCGTATTTCAGGTTTATCAAAAGAAATAATAAATGAAGTACTGAACAATCTTGAAGAAAAATACTCATCTGCCTCATCCGGCCTTGAGCTTACCCGTTCAGACGAAAATATAAAAATTTCCCCCAAGGGCGAATACTGGGAAAACCTTAAAGACCGCTACGGCAAAAAAAACGAAGGGAAATTATCAAGGGCAGCGATGGAAACCCTTTCCATCATTGCATACAGGCAGCCTATAACAAAAGCGGAAATAAAAGAATTTCGCATGGTAAACCCCGATAATATGATACAAATGCTAAGAGACAGAGACTTTATAAAAAAAGTTGGAAACAAAGATGTGCCCGGAAGACCTACCCAATACGGGACAACTTTGGAATTTTTAAAGCATTTTAGGTTAAATACCATAGCGGATTTGCCAAAACTCAATGAAAGCGATATTGACAGATTTGAACTAAAAGGAGAATTAGAATAGTTGGGAAATGAAACGGAGGGTATTCGGCTGCATGTTTTCCTTGCCCGCGCAGGGATTGCCTCAAGGCGTACGGCGGAAGAATTTATTTTAGCGGGAAGGGTAGCGGTAAACGGCGTAATTGTAAGCGAACTTGGTAGCAAGGTATTTCCCGATGACATTATCTTTTTAGACGGAAAACAGGTAAAAAAAGAAAGCCGTAAATTATACATTGCCCTTAATAAACCGCCCGGTTATATCTGCACATCTTCCGATCCGCAGGGTAGGCCCCTGGCTTTAAGCCTGCTTCCCAAAGAAATTAGCGAACGGCTGTACAGCATAGGCCGACTTGATTTTTTATCTTGCGGCCTTATTCTGTTTACCAATGACGGTGATTTTGCCGCAAGGATAATGCACCCGAGCCACGAACTTGAAAAAGAATACATCGTTGAGGCGACAGGCCATATAAGCGATGAGGTTATCGAAGCTTTCAAGCAGGGAATCACTATCGAGGGGGTTAATTACCTTGCCCGTTCCGTTTACCGAATTGGCTCAAGATGCATAAGAATTATCCTAATCGAGGGTAAAAACCGTGAAATAAGGCGGGTTTTTTCACATTTTCACCTGCACCCTGCAAAATTAAGGCGTGTCAGAATAGGCCCTGTAAAGCTAGATAAACTTGCAGAAGGGGAGAGCCGACAGCTGGCAAAATCTGAAATAAAAGGGCTCGAGGCAAATACAAAAAAAACTAAAGAGAGGAATTATACATGGTAATAGCAATTGACGGCCCCGCCGGGTCGGGGAAAAGCACAATCGCCAAAATGCTGGCCGAAAAATTAAAAGACAGGGAAGGCAATAGCTTTAATTATATTAATTCCGGTAAAATTTACAGGGCTTTAACCTTTGGCTGCCTGCGCGAAGGCATCGACCCGGTTGATGCCCCTAAAGTAACAGCTTTTGCCCAAAAAGCCAATGTAAAATACCATAATGACAGGGTGATATTTAACAATGAAGACATAACAGAAATGCTTCATACCGATGAAATTGACCGTTTTTCCGCCCCTCTTTCTGCAATTGTCCCCGTCCGTCGTATCGTCAATGATTTTATCCGTAAAATTTCCAACGAGATTAATGTAGTTGTAGAAGGCCGGGATATGACAACCATTGTATTTCCAAAGGCGGAATTCCGTTTTTACCTTGACGCTTCTGTTGAATCACGGGCTAAACGCCGTTTTTTGCAGGGAGTCTCCCAACTTAGCCTTGAAGATATAAAAAAGGCAATAATAGAAAGGGACGAAATTGACAAAAATAAAGAAGAAGGCAGCCTGTTTCTTGGAGATAATGTTATCTTTATTGATACATCAGGCTTGACAATAAATCAGGTTTATGGTAAATTAGAAGAGATAATAATGTTAGATAATCAGGGGCAAGGATAATATGGCTATTTTGGATGATGAAAAAATTCAGGCACAATTACAGGAAGAATATTTAAAAAACCTTGAAATGCTTGAAGAAGGACAACTCGTTAACGGATCCGTCATTCAAGTAACAGACGACTTTGTATTTATTGATGTCGGTTATAAATCCGAAGGAAAAATTCCTCTTTCAGAATTTACTGATATTCCAAAAATGGGCGATAAGGTTCAGGTGGTACTTATTGCAAAAGAAAGCAGGCGTGGAGAGGTAATAGTCTCAAAACAAAAAGCAGATGCAAAAGTAGCATGGAAAAATATTAAAGAAGCGTTTCAAAATCATACAGCAATTGAAGGCACCATCGAAAAAGCAGTTAAAAGCGGTTACGATGTAAACATAGGCCTGGATGTAAAGGCATTTTTACCTGCAAGTCAGGCAGATATTTATAAAGTTGATAAACCTGAAAAATACATAGGCATTAAATCAAGTTTTTTTATTGAAAGGCTGTTTTCAGAAAACAAAGTAAATATCGTTGTAAACCGCAGAAAATTTTTAATAGAAGATATAGAGAAAAAAAAGAATGATTTTATCAATAATTATCCTATCGGATCAGATGTAACGGGAATTGTTAAAAGTTTTACAGCTTTTGGAGCGTTTGTCGATCTGGGCGGTTTTGACGGTCTTTTGCACGTTAATGATATAAGCTGGGGGCATATTTCAAAACCGCGTGATTATTTAAAGAAAGGCCAGGAAATTCGGCTTAAAGTTGTTAAAATTGATCCTGTAGAAAAAAGAATCAGCCTTTCACTAAAACATTTTACCGATGACCCATGGGTACATTTTGAAGAAAAATACCATGTTAATGATATTATAAAAGGCAGAGTTTCCAAATTAACTGATTTTGGAGCATTTATTGAACTGGAAGAAGGGATAGAAGGGCTTGTGCATATTTCAGAATTTTCATGGATAAAGAAAATTCATAAACCGCAGGAACTTGTAAAACCAAACGACATCGTTGAATGTATGATTCTGGGCTACGATTTACAGGCAGGAAAAGTATCGCTTGGCATTAAACAGGTTACAGCTAACCCCTGGGACAATATCGAAGAAAATTATCCTGTAGGTACAAGGTTAAAACGAAAGATTGTTAAAATTACAAACTCAGGGGCATTTGTCAACCTTGAAGAAGGCATTGACGGTTTTTTACATGGCGATGAAATTTCATGGACAAAAAAAATCAAGCATCCGGGAAGCGAATTTTCCGCCGGGCAGGAAATTGAAATTATGGTTATTTCCGTAGACAGGGAATTTCAAAATATAGGCCTTAGCGTCAAACAGCTTTCAGACGACCCTTGGGTAAATTTTTGCAAAACTTATCATCTAGGTTCTTTTGTGGAAGGGGAAATTATTTCCATAACAGATTTTGGAATATTTATCCGTGTACCAGGCGGTATCGAAGGCTTGATACATAAAAAAAATATTATCGATAACAAAAATGACAATTTTGAAGAAATCCTAAAAAATTATAAGATTGGCGATAATATCAAAGCTGTAATAGTAGAACTTCAGGGCGATAAACAAAAAATAGCTTTCTCAATTAAAGATTATGATAAAAAGGTTCAGAGGGATGAAATATCACGCTATATGAGCGGGGATGAATCAGATTCTTCTACCGTAACGCTTGGAGATTTTCTTAAATCAAAGAATAACCCGGAACCCTCTTCTGAACAGGATGTTACGGACGGCTAAGATATGCTGTCCTACCATAACCTGACAGGTAAAAGCCAGGCAATACAGCACCTGATTGAAATTGTCGACCGTGTTGCAATAACAGATTCTTCGGTTTTGCTGCTTGGCGAAAGCGGTGTCGGGAAGGAACTTTTCGCAGAGCAAATCCACCTAAGAAGCCCCCGCTGCCATGCTCCTTTTGTCAGGGTAAATTGCGCTGCCCTGCCGGAAGGTTTGCTTGAAAGCGAATTATTCGGTCATGTGAAAGGGGCTTTTACAAGCGCAATCAGCAGCAGGAAAGGGCGTTTTGAGGCTGCCGACAATGGAACTCTATTTCTGGATGAAATTGGGGATATGCCCCTTTCAATTCAGGCAAAACTCCTTAGGGTGTTACAGGAAAAAACATTTCAAAAAGTAGGATCGGATATTACGGTAACAGCGGACACAAGAATTCTTGCAGCCACAAATAAAAATATTGAAGCAATGGTAGAAAAAAACGAATTTCGCAGCGACTTGTTTTACAGGCTGAATGTTTTTCCATTGCTTATACCTCCCCTGCGCAAGCGTACCGAGGATATCCCTGAACTAGCCAGGTTTTTCCTTGATAAATACAGCAACAAGAATAAAAAAAATATAGAAGGTTTTTCAGAAGAAGCAATTGAATCTTTGCTGACATATTCATGGCCTGGAAACATAAGGGAACTGGAAAATTGCATTGAACGCGCATGCATTGTCAGCATCAGCAAATTGATAAAACCTGAAGATCTCTTTTTTAATACTTATGATGCGGAAAAAAGAAACGCAGACAGATCTTTAAAGAAAGCAATTAATGTTTTTAAATCAAATTTTATTCAAAAAGTGCTGGAAGAAAACAAATGGAATCAGACTGATGCGGCAAAAGCATTGGGTATTCAACGAACTTATTTATCAAGGCTTATGAAAGAGCTTGATATAAAAGACCAAAATCTGGTATTTTAATATATGGAGAAGTTTATGCAGAAAGAAAAAAAAGAAAATAAGAAAAGTGTAGGGGAGGGGATTACAGAATTCCTTCAAAAAAACAGAAAGTTTATTCTTGTTACAACGGCAATCCTTGTAATAGCGTTTATTGGGAGTATTGTTTCTTTTTACATAATTGATGTTCAAAGAAAAAAAGCAATACTTACAGTAGAAGAACTTGGAATTCGCTATGAAGCCATTCAGGAAAAAAAATTACAGGATATTTCTCAAGACATTTTCAATTTTATTGATGATGATGAAGATGTTGCAGAAGACATCGAAGAATTAAATGAAGACTTAAGTGAAGAAGAAAATGACTCTAAAGAAGCTGAAATAGCAGAATTAAATAAAGAGTTAGATGAACTGCTTCTAGAAATTGAAGACTTTGCTAAAAATAATTCCGGCTTTGCAGGAAGCATGGCATGGTGGCTTATTGGAAGAATATACACCGAGAAGGAAGAATGGGAAAAAGCAGAACCTGCATGGGCATCTTCGGCAGATGCTGCAAAGGAAACATATCTTGCGCCTCTTGCATATTTTAATGCGGGTATTGCGGCAGAACAACAAGGTAAAACCGAACAGGCTATAGAGTATTACACAAGCAGCCTGTCAATGCGGGAAAGTTTCCCGGATGCTCAAAGGGCGCAGTTTGCCATAGGAAGGCTTTACGAATCGCTTGGCGACATGGAAGCGGCTAACAGGGCGTATACGGAATTAATATTAAATAAAAAATATGACACACCCTGGGTTAATTTGGCGCATTCAAGGCTTATAATGCTTGAAATAGCAGAACAGGAAAGTTATATTTTAGATATAGATGAATAAAAATAAAAGAATAAAAATTGATGAATAAAAAAATTATAAGTATTTTCTTTTGCCTCATTTTTTTATTTACATTCAGCAACTGCGGGTTGGATGCATTTTATGAATTTTACAACATTGAGCTTCATAGGGTTTCTATGGATTTGGTCAGAACTGCAACAATAAATTTACCTTCCTATGAAGTGCGCGGTTACGAAGAAAGGAGAGATGGCGGATTATTTTCCAACTTTATTATTTTTTACAGGATATATATCAGCGACTTAAACCATACTTCAGAGGTGCTTGCAGAAGATATCCGTTTAGCGATAAGTCCTGCATTAAGGACAGATTATCTCTCTCTGAATAACTATACAATTGAAAATATAACAGGAGAAACATCCAATATTGACCGAATGTTTTATAACAGGAATTATTATAAACTGGAAGTTGAAAATGCGAATATAGACAATATTCTTGGCACCAGTTCCAGGGGAAAAAATCTTATAATAGATTTTCCAACGACTACAGGTGAACATCCGGTATTATATTTTACAAACACAGAAGGCGTGCAGGAAGGTGAAATTTACAGGTTAATCCGGGCAAATCAAAAACCAGGGTCACCGCAATTTTTTACTCTGCCTGAAGAAAACCGTTACTTTTTTAATCACGTAGAATTATATGACAATGATAATGTAGCTAATGATAAAAATGCAGATACAGCAAAAAATACAAAAGTAAACGCTGAATTCGAATATACTTATGCAGCAATGTATATTATTGCAAGAGGAAGAACTCTGGAAACGCCTCCCAAATCAATATTTACCCAAGCAACCTTTATCGGAGTTTTCCGCCTTCCGGATGCGCACTAGCTTTGGTTTACAGAATACGCATTATCGCTAGTAAAATGTTTTATTCCAACCAACTAAATCACTAACAAAAATCATCTCTATAACAACATAATCCTGTTTTTTAAAACTTTTGTCAACAGGTAAA
>Ga0099364_10006550_pt1 | contig 16922 bp, 16 predicted proteins | sample TergutTh196P3_FD_73070 | JGI IMG/M metagenome (GOLD analysis project Ga0099364, IMG submission 73070) | Microcerotermes parvus P3 segment gut microbial communities from Pointe-Noire, Republic of the Congo - Th196 P3 | ecosystem: Host-associated > Arthropoda: Insects > Digestive system > Gut ... | reverse complement strand
ACTAACCGCTAACCACTAACCACTAACCGCTAACCACTAACCACTAATCACTATATTAGTAGATAAAAAAATAAATATATGAACCGAGAAATAAGAATTTGGTCAATATCTACTTCGATATTGGCTGTTGGTTTGATTATCAATTTGTTTGTACGTTCTTCTGAGCCTGTGTTTCTACAGCCAGAGGAAACCCCTCAAGAAGAAACCCCTCAAGAGGAAAAAATTAAAACTTTTGAGCAATTTTACGGAATTTTTTCGTTACCAATTCCAGAACAATTAGATTTTGCGGGCGAAAATGTTCCTTTAAAAAAGTATTATGTTCGCGAGAGTTTTGACCGTGAACTTTTAGTAAATACTTATTGGCAGTCTCAAACAATATTGCTGATAAAACGTGCCAATAGGTATTTTCCCGTAATAGAGCCAATATTGAAAGAGAACAAAGTTCCTGATGATTTCAAATATTTAGCTTTAATAGAAAGTGGCTTTGTACCTCGTGCTGTTTCTCCTGCGGGTGCTGCGGGAATATGGCAGTTTATGAAAGATACCGCAAAAGAGTATGGACTTGAAGTATCCAATGAGGTCGATGAACGTTATCATGTAGAAAAATCTACAGAAGCTGCTTGTAAATATTTGAAAAAAGCATATAATAAATACCGTTCTTGGACATTAGCTGCCGCCGCATATAACGCTGGAATGGGAGGCATTGACCGACAAATGTCCATTCAAAAACAGAAAAACTATTACGACATACTATTTAACGACGAAACTGCTCGTTACGTTTTTCGTATTTTGGCTATTAAACAAATTCTTTCTGACCCAGAACAATACGGTTTTTACGTGAATAAAGAAGATTTATATCGACCTATTCCTTTTAAAATCGTAGAAATACCAGACTCTGTTTCAATAGAAAATTTGTCAGATTTTGCACAAGAACATAAAACAACTTATCGAGAAATAAAAGATTTGAATCCTTGGCTTCGCGAAACTGCTTTGTTGAATAAAACAAAGAAGAGTTATTCGGTCAAAGTCCCGAAATAATCTAGCGGACAATGTAAGTCAGCTTTTTCATTTTTGTCAAAGTTTTTAATTATTTGAGTATTAAATTAGAACCTCGTCGATGTAAAGGTTAATCGCAAACAAATTTATGATTAAAGGAAAATTTTTTAACAGCGAAGCGGTCGCCAATATGGGCGGGGCAAAGGAAGCAGATACCATTTCAAAAAACGGGCGGAATTCGAAAAGCCAGACGAGTAGAGGAAACTTTTTTCGAGTACTTTTTTTCACTATCCTTGTTTCTGGTGTTATGTTTTGCAGTTGCGACGACAATGAAAACAATGGCAATAATGGAAACGGCGATGATGAGCTTGCGACAAGTACTTTTGACGGAACAATTATCGCAAAAGTTGATAATTTTAGTGAATTTAATTCGGTGGTCCGTAAAGTTGTTGTAACATTGTATGGACAAAAAAACGAGGATGAGGGGACCTATGAAAAATTAGAAATTTTCGGTAACCTCACTAATGATGGCTTTACGATTACATTTCCACAACCATTAGACGATAAGTATTTGAATTATTTGTTGGACGAATGGGAGTTTAGCACAGTCACAGTAAGTGATGTAAATGTAAAAGCAAATTTAGTTGAGCTTTATCTTGTTTGTTACGACAGCGATGACAATTTGGTTGGTGATGTAGAATTCGGAAATGATGAAGTTTATGTAGAAATTGCTTACCTAGAAAAAGATGTGACCATAACAGGTCAAGATCGTTGGGGGGTCTTTCATAGTATATCGTGGAAAAAGGGGTGGAATTTTCTCTATTGGATTGAGCCCGAAAGAGGAAATTCTGAAACAACAACCAAAGACCCAGGTGGTTTAAAATGGTATTTTGATTGGTACCAAGGGGAAGATTAGTAACGTGCTGGAATAGTGAAAGTTATTTTTGTTGGAAATCAAGGATAGATAAAATCAAAAACTTCGACATCTTTTGTTTGTAGTCTCTTTTTTTGTAACTATTTGAAAATTTGGCGCAAACTGGATTGTCACGATTTCTCACAAATATTTTTGAATTTTGACCTCACTCACCCACATCCTATACGTACTTACCCCGAATAGCGCTTACGCTTATTCGGGGTTATTTACGTTGCACTCCTAGCGAGTGCCGCGGGCTGGGATGTTCGGAGGGCTGGAGCGATGATTACGTTCAAATAAATAATCACGTAACTATCCGCTCCCCTTGCTGTAACGACAAAAATTTGAACGCATTATCTAAATTTATTTTTTCTTGGATAAGTAGAGGTATTTTTTCAAAATCTCCGCTTTCTTCGGCTTTTTTCAGTTTTTCGGTACACTCGTCTATTTTGATTTTTATCATTTTCCATTTTAGTTCTAAAACTACACGTGGAACAATTTCACCAATTACATCTTCAATCTGCTTGAGAGTCCCTTTCTTTTTATGTATTTTACTTAATCTATGTTTTTGTATCAACAAATCAGTTGCAATTCGGCTTACTTCAGGGTTTGGATGGTTAATGAAAAATTTGCGTGCCGAAAATTCTGCATCATTATAATGTTCCTCATAAAGTTGTAATATATTGTTATGTAACGGATTAGAACTCTGAATTTCGTCTTGTTTAAGTTCGTTTACAATATATTCACCAACTGTTAAACACTTTTTGCCTTCGTCTGTTTCAATTTCGCATAATGTAAGTTGGTCATATTTAATAAGATATTTTAATATTTCTCGCTCTTCAACGTTGAATGGATTTGTAATTGCAAGAACAGGCGCTTGTTTTCCAAGAGATTCTTTAATTTCTCTTTGAGATTGTATGAACGCTTGCGTACTCTCTTTTTCATTCTTCTTTTTTATAATTTTATTTATTTCTTGATAAAGAATTGGTTCTTCTACTTTCAAAAGAGAACTACACTCTTTAACATATACGGCTTTAATAATAGGGTCGGGAATTATGGCAATTGTGCTAACAATATCTTGGATAAGTTGCGCTCTTTTGATGGGGTCGTTTTTGCTTTCTTCGATTAATAAAGATGTTTTGAACTTAATAAAATCTGTTTCGTTTTCTTTAATAAATTTGATAAGGTTTTTAGTATCATTCTTTTTTGCAAAAGAGTCGGGGTCTTCACCTTCGGGCAATAAAAGTACTTTGACGTTCATTCCTTCCTCTAAAATAAGATTAATACCTCGCAAAGATGCTTTAATTCCAGCGGGGTCGCCGTCATAAATAATCGTAACATTAGGGGAAAAACGTGCCATAAGCCTTATTTGGTCAACTGTGAGCGCAGTTCCTGACGAGGCAACAGTATTTATTAATCCTGCTTGGTGAAACGCAATTACATCTGTGTATCCTTCAACTAAATAGGTCTTATCTTGACGACTAATTTCTTGTCGTGCTTGAAATATTCCGTATAAAATTTTGCTTTTATGGTAAATTTCCGATTCGGGGGAATTAAGATATTTAGCGGCATTAGGTTCTGTTTTCAAAGTTCTACCTCCAAAAGCAATTATTTTACCCGATAATCCGTGAATAGGAAACATAACCCTACCTCTAAATTTATCAGACCTGTTGTTGTCTTTTACCGTTGTTAAACCTGTTTTTTCTAAAAACTCTAATTTATAACCGTTTTTCAGTGCTTCTTGTGTAAGTGCGTCTCGCTGTTCGGGTGAATATCCTAAACCAAACTTTTTTATAATATCGTCTCTATATCCGCGACTTCGAAAATATAGTAAACCCATCGTAAGACCCTCATCTGTATCATACATAATTCGCGAAAAAAATTTTGACGCAAATTCAGTAACAATCAGCATACTATCACGCTCATTCTTTTGATAAATATCTTCTGTAGATAACTCTTTTTCTTCGATATGGATATTAAATTTTTTGCCGAGCATTTTAATTGCTTCGATCCACGAAATTTGCTCGTGTTCCACAACAAAATGCACAGCATTTCCACCTTTTCCGCAACCAAAACATTTGAATATTCCCTTATGCTGCGACACACTGAAAGAGGGAGTCTTTTCGTTATGAAACGGACAATGACCTATATAGTTGATGCCCCGTTTTTTGAGATTTACATACTCCGAAATAACCTCAACTATCTGACTTTGAGCAGTTTCTACTACACGTTCTATGGTGGGTGAATCTATCATTACAAAAATTTGTTAAATATATATAGTTTCTATCATATCTGAATTTCTTTAAATCCAAAAAGTAGACCAATTGCCAAGATTATTAATAATAAAACAATGAAAAAAGCTATAAAATAAAACAATCCTATTAAAAACATTCGAAAAATTACGCTAAATTTTTTCCTATTACTGTAAAATTTAATTGCTGCAGAAATTGAATAAATAATAATAGTCAAAAAAATTATCAATGAGTTAAGTTTCAAATATAAATCATTATCAGAAAATGCAGAGGCTAAAGTTAAATTAATTGTTCTGTTTAGTGTTATCAAAAAAAAGAAAAAAGTGTGTAAATGTATTGTAAATATTAAGTGCAGGCTAAAAGCATATTTTTCTTTACGGAAAAAAAGTTTTAATAATGCTGCAAAAATAGGGATAATTAGCAACATAAAGTAAGGAAAATATTGTGAATAATCTATAATTCCACTTTCTTCGGTTTCTTTTTCGGGTAATATATTTTCTTCTTCGGTAACTGTCTCACTTATAATGTTTTTACTATCATTATTTTTTGATACTAATTCACTAATATCAATAGTCAAAATCTGCTCAATATCATCTGTTTTGCCTTCAATTTTTTCATTCGACTTTTGAAGAATCTTGTTATCATCTCTCTTGATAACTTTTATGGTAGTTCCATCTTCGAGTGAAAAAACAATTGTAAATGCCAACAGCATAACCCAAAACATCTTAAAAGGTTGAGTATAAGGAGCTATTCGTCTTGCAACATATTCGGTAGATAAAAAACCGGGTTTAAAAAGTAGTTTAATAACCGTGTTCCATGCTTTATCGTAAAAAATGATAGTGAAAAATGCCGATGCCATCTGCTTAAAAGTTCGTGGTAACCCTGCCAATCTATCTTGTCCGCAATTTGGACAATAACGGTTTTCTAAAATTGCTCCACAATTATAGCACGGCTCATTTTCTGAAAAATGGGTTTCATTTGTCTGTTTTCTACCAAAAAATTTAAAAAAATTAAATTTGTGAAATAGAGACAAAAAAGCGATATTTAATAATAAGTGTTTCATTGTAGTTTTCAGTTTTCAGTTATCAGTTATCAGTTATCAGTTATCAGTTATTAGTATTTTGTAATATCATCCTAATTTAAATTGAAATCCGTCAAAACCCCACAAAAAAGTAGTTATAAGAAGTAATATAACTAATAGGAATTCCAAAGCAATAATATAAAGTATTCCAATTAAGAACATTCTGAAAATAACGTTTATTTTTTTTCTGTTATTGTAAAATTTTACTGCAGCAACAAAAGAATAAATGTATATTATCAAAAAGGCTACCATTAAACTTATAGCTGAAAATATCTCATTTTCAGAAAAAAATGCGATAAATGTCAGATATAATATTTTTGAAAATGTTACTAGAAAAAAAGAAAATGTGTGTAAATGTACTGTAAATATTAAATTGATACTAAACGCATATTTCTCCTTCTTGAAAAAAAGTTTTAAAAATGCGGCATAAATAGGAATTAATAACAGCATAAAATAAGGGAAATATTGAAAAAAATCAGATGAAGTATTTTCATCTGCAATTATTTCGTTAGTTACTCCTGTTTTAACATCAAAAAATTCTGTTGTCTCTTTAAATAAAGTTTTATCATTATTTCTTGTTAATTTGAATGAAGATTCGTCATTAAAAGAATAAACGATGGTAAATGCCAACACCATAACCCAAAACATCTTAAAAGGCAGCGTATAAGGTGCTATCCGTCCTGCAACATATTCTTTAGATAAAAATCCGGGTCTGAAAAGCAGTTTAATTGTCGTGTTCCACGCTTTGTCGTAAAAAATGTTACTAAAAAATGCTGCCGCCATCTGCTTAAAAGAACGATGCGACCCAGCAAATCTATCTTGTCCACAATTATTACAATAACGGTTTTCAAAATTTGTCCCGCAATTTTTGCAGATTACTTCTCCTGAAAAATCCATCTCTTTGTTTTGTTTTCTACCAAATATTTTGTAAAATAAAGGTAATAATGCGATGTTTAAAAGTAAGTGTTTCATTGTAGTTATCAGTTATCAGTTATTAGTTGTCAGTTGTCAGTTGTCAGTTATCAGTTTTAAGTATTTAGTATTCAGTATTTAGTAATAACGTCTTTTCGACCTTGCGCTATGTACCTTGTACCCTGCGCCGTGCACCTTGTACCTTGCACCGTGTACCTTGCATCGTGCACCGTGAACCTTGCATCGTGTTCCCATAAATTAAACAAATTGAACTCGACTTAAATTGTTTGCAAATTCGTGGATGCTGGTATCAATTTTTCGGATAGTCTGTTTGCTTGGAGTGCGTACTCCGTTAAGATAATGGCTTAATTGTGCCTGATTAATACCCGAAAGTCTTGAAATTCCTGCCAAAGAAAAATAAGTTGTGTAAAATTGTAAGAAAGAAGCTATATCGTAATGGTACTCAAATTTTGCTTCCTGAAAGGTTTTATTAATTTCTGCATAATATGTTTTCATTTCTTCGTAGGAATTTTCAAAATCGGCAATGGCCTCTTGAACTGTATTTCCGTCACCTATTATCCCGTATGATAACCTTTTTTCATACAAATCTATATATACTCCGTATTTACCGTCTGTATCTGTTTCGATAATTGCTTTGACTATAATCATATAATAATTTTTTAAATTTTTACTCCCGATGTGTTTAAAATACTTTTTAATGTACCTATTTTAACTTCTTCGCTTCTATGGTGGCTCATGTCAAATTCTTTTTCTGTAATTGGACTATACCAAATAGGGTGCTTTTTGCCATCCTTTACAAAAAAACATCCAAATTTTTTAAGTTTCCGTTCAAGTTCTGAATATTTCATTTATTAATTTTCGACAAAAGTAGAGATATTATTTTTAATATCAAAACTTAGGAACAAATTTTTTTAAAAATATGCGTTCAAGATTTACTTGCTTTAAAGAGGCTATTTTTCTCTTCTTTTGTAAGGCTTTCGTAGCCACTTTCTTTTATTTTATCTAATATTCTGTCAATTTCGTTTTGTCGTTCTTTTTTAATTGTGTTATATTCCATATCGGTAAGTGGTCGGCTGTAAACAATTTTCATTTTGCTTTTTTGGGAAAAATTAAACCACTGATTATTCTTAGATGGATATTTTATCTTTTTTTCAATCAGTAATTTACCGAAAATGAGTCCAAAAATTGCGCCACCAATATGTGCAATATGTCCGCCTGTGTTACTCATATTTGAAATGCTAATTAGGTCTAATATCAGCGCTATTAACGCAATATATTTCAGTTTTACGGGACCAAAAAACAAAAGTCGTATCTTATAATCGGGAGTAACTCTGGCTATTGTAAACAAAATAGCAATAGCAGCCGCAGATGCACCAAGCATTTCTGAATATCCGTAAATATTTTTGAATGCCGGAAGCATATTGAAACTTATTAAATAGAGCAACGCACCCGATAAACCCCCCAAAAAATAAACTCTTAACAATAACCGACTTCCTATAATTTCTATAAATATTCGACCAAACCAAAAAATATATAATATGTTAAACAACAAATGAATAAAATCATAATGAGTAAACATATAAGTTACAAGACTCCAAGGTTTTAGCAATAAATTAGGAAAATAAGCAGGTACCATAAAAAAACTGACAAACGGACGAATATTGTTTGCAGGATTTCCACCAAGAACAATTATCAATTGTACTAAACGTATAAGTAAAAATACTCCTATATTGATATAAATCAACCTCGTAACAATGGAACCATTTTTAAAGGAATTTTTTATTTCATCTATTATTGACATCTTTAGTTTTCAGTTATCAGTTATCAGTTTTCAGTGAATGAGTGAATAAGTAAATGAGTGAATGAGTATTTTCAATTCGTAATTCATTTTCGCTTTTAGTATTAACCTTATTTTTACCTTATTTATTCTACAAAACAACCTTAGTAGAAATTCAGTATTTAGTATTCAGCATTCAGTGTTATGTTACCAATAAATTATTTTTACGCCTTGTTATCTCGTTAGGGATGTAATATCGGTAGAAATTCAGTCATCTGCATTCCGTTAGGAATGCAACGTTTGGTAGAAAACAATCAGCCACAACACTGGCATTCCGTTAGGAATGCATCCTATTCATTTCCTTATTTTTACCTTCTCTTTTCTACAAAACAACCTTAATAGAAATATAGTATTTTTAATTCGTAATTCATTTTTACCAGCATTATCCATAATATTTATTTTAACGCAAAGTCGCAAAGTTGAGAACGCATTAATAGTTTTCAGTTTTCAGTTTTCAGTCATTTTTTGTTTTCCTTTGTTTTTAAAAAATATTTTCATTTCTAGTGAATAATGCAAGTTAGTTTTCAGTTTTCAGTTTTTTCAACCGTGTACCGTGTACCGTGAACCGTGTACCCTGCACCCTGCACCCTGTACCCTGTACCCTGTACCCTGCACCCTGTACCCTGCACCCTGTACCCTGCACCCTGTCCCGTGAACTCTATTTAAGAATAAAATCCAAAAAATCGGGGAGTTGTTCGGTTTCAATTTTTTTAGCGATAATTTTTTTATCTTTATCAAGAACATAAATTACAGGTGTCGATTTAATGTCAAAATGTTGCCTAAAATGGGTTTGTTGATACGGGTCATACACATTAATCCAATCGTAGATACTATTTTCGTCAATAAATTTTGTCCATTGTTCTTTATCAACTAAATTATATACTGCAAAAACTTGAACACCTTTTTCTCTATATTTAAGGAACACATCGTTGTAAAGTTTAGGAATTTCCTTTTTGCAGTGTCCGCAGTCGGGTTCATAAAAAACAATTATCGTAATTTTAGCGTTAATTTCGTGTAGTCTAAAAAATTCTCCGTGCGGGCTTTCCATTTTAAGGTCGTGCGCAGTTTGTCCGAGTAGCGTTGGTTTAAGATCAGTAACTCGCTTTCTAAGGTCGGTAATAAATTCTTCTGTTGCCCAATCCGCTAACCCAGATAGATAATATTTCTCAGCAATTGCAACCATTGCGGCTTCCATACCCATTACTTTGCTTTCGTTCACTAAATTATAAATCACAGGTACTAAATAACGAAACATTTCATTGTTAGATTTACTTTTTTCTATAACCATTATTGCTGCATCGGCAACAGTATCAGGAATTTGAACTAATGCACTATTGAAATATTGCTCTATTTTTTGGTGAAAAAATGGTGTCCGTAACATTCTATTATCTGTGAGGTCAATATTGTCAAAAAAGTGATTTTTTATGTAACTCATTTGCGTGAAATACAAAACAGAATCTCTATTGTGTGTATCTTCTGGAATTTCAAACTCGGGGATAAGGGGCTCGTTCAACGCTTTTATCAATGCCGAAATAAATTTGCCTTCGTTATCTGTTTCAAGTTTTTTTCGGTATTCTCTAACCTCTTCGTTAAGCAGGTTCATTTTTTCTGATAGTTCATCTTTCTTTTGTTGGTTATCTCCAACGTTCTGAAATTCTTCTCTATAATTTCCCATAATTTTCCCTTTATTGTCCAAAAACTTCTGCATTTCGAAGAATTGTTCTACCTCTTTTGCACCTTTTATTTTTGCGTTCTTAATAAAATCGATGGAATCGCTTTCCACCGAAAAATGTTGTTCTTTGTCGATAAGAATTTCGTAATATTTACCATTTGGGAAATAAAAAAGATATATACCTCCCGGCAAAGGCTCAGTTCCTTTGAAAGTAGCGAATCCGTTTTTATCAAACTGTGCGGTATCTTTGACATGTAGGGCTTTCCTAAAATGATAGCCTAAAATTAAATCTTGCTCCTCAAATCCTTTTACTTTTACTTTTATTTCATAACTGCCGCTAACTGTCTGTGCGCAGATTGTAAAGGCGGAAAGCAAAATTAATGTTAAAAAAATATGTTTCATAAATAAATTGTTAAAATTTTTGATTAAAACGAAAAAAATATTTTTTTGTTTCATATTTTCAAATAATTTTAAATCTTATTTGCCTTTTTGGGATATATAATTTTTTTGGAAAACAAGCATCTATTTTTGTTTTAAAATAGAAAAATATATTTTTACATGCTTTATTTTAAACGCAAGGTCGTAAAGGTTTTTCGCTAAAGTCGCAATTAAATTTGTTAAGTTTTATTCTTTGCGTTCTCAACTTTGCGCCTTTGCGTTAAAATAAATAATATGAAAAATGTAAGTTAGATTTCCAATTTTTTATTCCAAAATATTATTTTTTTTGGGAAATATTTCAATATTATATTATTTTTGCACAATTTTTAAATTTAATTGTTTTTTATAAAAATTCTATAACTATCAAAATATCAATAATATAACATAATAATTAATATGACAGAATTAAAAAAACAGGGCAACATAGTTGCCATCGTAATGATGATTTTCCTCTTTGGTATGATTGCCTTTGTAACCAATTTGGCAGCACCAATGAGTGTAGTTTTGGGAGAACAATTTAATGTTTCCGATTCAATGGGTATGCTGGGAAATATGTTTAATTTTTTGGCGTACGCCGTAATGGGAGTTCCCGCTGGGTTGATGTTGCAAAAACTTGGATACAAAAAAACAGCACTTACTGCAATAGGAGTAGGTTTTTTGGGAGTATTCATTCAGTTTCTTTCGGGTCATGCTGTAACTAAGGAGTTTGCGCTACCTATCTATTTTACAGGTGCATTTGTTGCAGGTTTTTCCATGACTATGCTAAATACAGTCGTTAATCCAATGCTCAATACAATGGGCGGCGGAGGAAATAAAGGTAATCAATTAATTCAAGTTGGGGGTTCCTTTAATTCACTTTTAGCAACTTTTACACCCGCCTTTGTCGGTGTATTAATCGGCGAGGCGGCAAAAGCACAAATAAAAGATGTATTTCCTGTGATGTATATAGCAATGGGAGTTTTTGCAATAATATTTTTGGTGTTATTTTTAGCATCAATTCCCGAACCTCATGCGCAACGTTCCGCCGAACCAATTGGCAAGTTGATGTCGGGTGCATTAAAATTCAGGCATTTTATTTTGGGTGCCGTTGCAATATTTGTATATGTAGGCGTTGAAGTCGGAACCCCCGCTACCTCAATCCTTTGGCTGTCAAAAGACCCAGTTTTTGGAAAAACAATAGCAGGCTCGGTGGCAGGTACTTATTGGCTATTAATGTTGTTTGGAAGATTATTCGGAGCATCTATCGCAAGCAAGGTTTCAAGCAAAATTATGTTGTCAGTGTCAGCATCCATTGCATTGATATTAATCGCACTTGCGATATTTTCACCCTCCTCTTCATTAGTATCCATGCCATTAATGCAAAGGTCTGCGGCAGGTTCTTTGTCATTCGGGTTAACGCAAGTTCCAATTAATGCAATGTTTCTGGTGCTTGTGGGGCTTTTTACCTCAATTATGTGGGGCGGAATTTATAATTTAGCCGTTGAAGGCATTGGAAAATATTTAGCGGCAGCATCTGGACTTTTTATGGTTATGGTGTGCGGTGGAGGAATTATCCCTTGGATACAAGCAAATATTGCCGACATCACAAGTAGTTATTTAACAAGCTATTGGGTGATTGTAGCGGGTTTTGCATATTTGATTTTCTACGCATTGTTCGGTAGTAAAAATGTTAACAAAGATATTCCGGTGTGAGTTAGTGAATGAATGAATGAGTAAATGAGTGAATAAGAGAATAAGTGTAGGGGCGCACCCTTGCGGTCGTCCACCTTGTAATAAAAAAATAAGTAAATGAGTGAATGATTGTAGGGGCGCACCCTTGCGGTCGTCCACCTTGTAATAAAAAAATGAGTAAATGAGTAAATGAGTGTAGGGGCACACCCTTGCGGTCGTCCACCTTGTAATAAAAAAATAAGTAAATGAGTAAATGAGTAAATGAGTGAATAAGTGTAGGGGCGCACCCTTGCGGTCGTCCACCTTGTAATTAAATAATAAGTAAATGAGGGAATGAGAGCATCCTGTTAGGGCTGTAATATCGTAAAAAAATGAGTAAAAATTTAAATAAACCGCACACCGTGTACCGAGCACCGTGCACCCTGTACCCCGTACCCTGTACCGTGTACCGCACACCGCACACCGTGATTAAAATATAAATAAATGAAATACATACTATTAAAAAATGGACGGATTGTCCATGATGACAAATTGGTTTCGGGTAATATCCTAATTGGAAATGACCGAATTATTGAGATAGGGGACCACGTCAAAGCACCGCACCCTTATTCGGAAATAATTGATTTATCTAATAAATATCTGTTACCCGGATTGATACATTATAATTGCTCGATTTTGAAATTGGAAAATAATGAACCAACAAGTTCGGCAATTTATATAGCATTGTCTCACGGCGCAACATTCCTAATGGATACTGTTAAGATACAAAAAGAGACTCCATTTAGTAAGACAATTAATTTTTCAAGAGAAAGTTGCAAGCCTATTATCGCAGACTACGGCTTTCATCTTAGAGCGCATAGATGCTGTCATTTGTCTGAAGAAGATTTACTGAAAATATTGACCTACGAAGGGATATCATCCTTTTATATCAAACTTAAAGACATCAAAAAGTTATTAAAAAACAACTTGAATTGTATGTTTGATTTTGCCTCCAAATCAAAACTGCTTTATATCTGTGAAACAAAAGAAGTTAATAAAATAACAGGCGAAAAAGAATCATTGTTTTCAGAAAATAATATCGAAAAATTCAATTTTTTGATGTCGGTGATTAAGAAGTATAAATATCCATTTTTGTTTACGGGTATAACTACTTGGGAAGAATTAGACAAGATTTTTCAAGATAAAGAGTTGAACGACAATATATTTGCGTCAGTACATTTATCTGACAAATGTAATAAGGATGGCACTTTGAACTATAAAGATTTGGAAAAATTAGTAAAAAATCCAAATATAATTTTAGCGCCGCCCGAGTTAATTCAGCCCGATTCTAAAAAAAGCAGTTTTATAGAAAATGCAAAAACATATAGTTTTCTTTCTGACCTCATTTGTCGAGAAAAATCTATTAATGAAGATTTATTGCTCAATATTTGCGAAATGTATGCAACAAGACCTGCAAAATTATTGGGAATTTATCCTCAAAAAGGAGTTTTAGATATCGGGACAGATGCCGATTTTATTGTCTGGAACCCCGCCGAAAGAAATAGCCGTATCATTGGCGGTACAGACGCTATCCTTTTAAGAAAAGATATTTATGCTGTTATTATGAAAGGAAAAATGGTGACGGACGATATCGAAGAAATTCATAAAAATTTAAGCGGAAAGTTTCTTTTTAGAAATTAAAAATATTTTTTTTCGTTTAAAAAACTTGTAGATAGAAAAATTTTATCTACTTTTGCAAAAATTTTTGAAATAAAATAACGATAGTAAATAAAAAAAATTATGCCAAACCTCAAAGATATTCGAACACGTATTAATTCGGTAATTACTACCAGACAGGTTACAAGTGCCATGAAAATGGTTTCTGCCGCTAAATTGAAAAAATCGCAGGACAATATTTCGCATATCCGACCATTCACTATCAGATTGGCAGGTATTATTCATGACCTAAACTTTTCTTTAGAAGAAGATATTTCATGTATTTATACCGATGAAAACAAAAGCGAGAAGGTTATGATACTTGCAATTGCCTCAAATAGAGGATTATGTGGAGCATTTAATTCTAATATCGTTAAAACGATTACAACAATGATTAACAGCGATTTACAAGAAGAGTTTAAAAAAGGGAACGTTGTTGTTGGAGTTCTGGGAAAACAAGTTGCTAAATTGTTGAAAATCAAAAATATTACACCCGAATTTGAATATAATGACCTCGCACAAGCATCAACTTACAAGCAAACTAAAACTTTATCACAAAAATTAATAGACGGATTTACTAAGGGTGAATATAAAAAAGTTTTGTTTGTTTATAATGAATTTATTAATGCAGCCGTTCAAAATGTACAAACACACCAATATCTCCCATTTTCGATTCCAAAAATTGGACAAGCATCTCGACAAAGTATGCAGTACCTTTTAGAACCTGATATAAATGGAATTATTTATTCATTAATACCTGAAATGTTACATGCCATGCTTTATCAGGTAGTCCTCGAATCGCAAGCATCAGAACATGGTGCCAGAATGACATCAATGCACAAAGCAACCGACAACGCTACCGAACTTATTAATGATTTGCAACTTAGCTACAACAAAGCACGACAAAGTGCTATTACAAACGAAATACTTGAAGTTACGGGAGGCGCGGAGGCGTTAAACGGATAATACATAAATGAAAAAAAGGATAAATATGTCAAAATATACAAAAGAAGAATATGCTCTTGCCAGAAAGCAATCTGACGAATTATTGAAATTAATTCTCGGTAAGACAGGGATTTCTCGAAAAAGAATTCATGAACTTGCTGAAAATGAATTTGTTACAGCAAATCTTGATGTTATTACACCTACTGAAAGGAAACGCTTTGATAAATTAGTTTTTTAGGGATGAGAGACTGCAAAGTAATACGCATTTATGTTGATACAAACGTATTAATAAACTATTGCACAAGGCAAACAAATGATGTTAAAGCATTACGGTATGTTTTTTTTAAAAGACGAAAAGAAGTGCTTTTTACATCTACTTTGGCTGTCGTCCAAACTATTTCCAAATTACAATCGGCTGGTAAATCAAATAAAAGAGTGGCATTTTCACGAGAGACTACTTTAAAAAAACTTGATGAGATATTGCCCAAATTTACAATTTTGGATTTATGTTTATCAGATATTAAAGCCGGTTTTATCCATTTGAATAGTGATATTGAGGACAATGTGCATTATGTTTTGAGCCAAAAAATGAAATGCAACGCAATTTTGACAAACAATATAAAGGACTTTACTTTTTTCAAAGATATTATTGTGATGGAACCAAATTTGGCACTTTTAAAACAAAAAATCCAATAACACGTCTGAAAAACGTTAATATTTTTTTATTAGTTAGCCAAGTTAGTTATTGACAATATTTTAAGAACGAAATACTAGATATCATATATAAATAAATTTAAAATCTTAAACTATGTTACAATTTATTAAGACGCATCAAATGCACGCAATTTGCGGAGCGGATGCACAGGAAAAAGAAACACTTTCTATTATTCAGAAAGTGTGTGGAAAATTTAGCGTACTTTATTACGCTATGACATTGCTGATTGCTTTTTGCGCAATTGGATTTTTATTTACCGCTTGTGATGGCGCAGGTGGAGGTGGAGTAGCTGCTACTCCCTCAGAAGACATCGAAGTCTCACCCACATCACTCACTTTTAACGCTGACGAAATAAACAAAAAAAAGTTCGTTGAAGTTGATACTAAAGCGAAGGATTGGAAAATTTCAGTTGCCTCAGCAGCCCGGGATTGGTTAAAAACAGGACTGGCTGAAGAAGATGACGACGAGGTAGGTTTTTATGTTTGGGTTACTTCTGAAAACGAAGATGAAGAAGAAAGATCTGGTAAAATTACAGTTTCAGCAGGAGAAACTACAGCTAGCGTTACCGTGAAACAACGTGGCACGAACGAAGGAGGTGGAGAAGATGAAATCATTGTTGAAACACTGCAACCCCAAAATGTTACAAATAATTCTGCTACCCTAAGAGGAAATATTAAAAGCGCGGGAAATCCTCCTTATACACTAAAGGGGTTTGGTGTTTTTGAGTGGGCTGGTTACGATTGGGAGTTGTTTGGTGAATTTGAAGTTTCTGGTAGTGGAACAGGTATCTTTACATACGATGTTACAGGACTGAAACCTAATACAGAGTACGTTTATATTGCTGTTGCAGCAAATGCAAATACTGAAGAGTGGGGATCTGGTGATGAGGTATCTTTCACAACCTCCGGTGGAGGCTCTAACATTACGCAGGTGAGGTTTCAAAAGACACAAGCAATTCCAGAAATTCCTTATATGTCAGTAGATAAACATGATGCAAGTGGCAATTGGGTTGAAGTAATCGCTGAATACGAGTTTGGGGGTTCATCAGGTACATCTCAATATTACGACATACCTTCTGGAACTTGGTATCTGTATTTCTTTTATACAGGTCATCCCGGAATGGAAGAAGGTTATTATTACCTAACAGATCCCTTCAATTTTCAACAAGGTAATAAATATACATACAGATGTTTCTTAGAAGGTAGTACAATTACTTTTGAAGTTACCAATGATGGTCCAACAAAATCGGGTGTTAGCTATGTTTCTACAACAGAAACATTTACATTTACAAAAGATGCAGTAAAACCTTCGAAAAAAACCCGTCAGATAAAAGATGTAAAAGTCCTATCGGGAAAATTTAGAGCAGATATAAAAAAATAAAAATACAAATGATATTTAGTACGTGCCGCTAAGTATGCAGTGTTTAAGAATATTGCTTACTTAGCGGTTTTTTTTGGGGGTTGTGGAGTATTTTCTTTATTATTAAATATTTTTCATCCTCTGTTTTCCACATTCCGTTATGAATGTGGAAAAAGAAACGCGACATTTTTAATTTGCTGTATCCGTTTCATAATCCTTTGTGATATACGAAAAAAAAACTACCAATTCAGGAGTTCTAAGTTTGAGTCCATTCCGAAAAGTCCTATTATTTTACCACAAGGGTCACAAAGTGATTTGGTTATTGAATTTATTGAAATTGTTATTGAGTTTACCGAAATTGTTATTGAGTTTACCGAAATTGTTATTGAGTTTACCGAAATTGTTATTGAGTTTA
>Ga0099364_10006549_pt1 | contig 16922 bp, 17 predicted proteins | sample TergutTh196P3_FD_73070 | JGI IMG/M metagenome (GOLD analysis project Ga0099364, IMG submission 73070) | Microcerotermes parvus P3 segment gut microbial communities from Pointe-Noire, Republic of the Congo - Th196 P3 | ecosystem: Host-associated > Arthropoda: Insects > Digestive system > Gut ... | reverse complement strand
GTATGAGGTCTTAAAATACCATCTACTATCCATTTGGCAAACCCTGAACAGTTAAATCCACCAAGAATCTCCGCTGAAAGAGGGTTTTGGGGCTCTAAACTGTCTATAAATACATAGTTTCCGTATTCATCCATGGCACCATCGTCTACAAAGCGTAAATTCCGTAGTTGAGGCCGGACATTGGAAATAAAAGTCCTCTGATCCCGGTACATGCCGGGAAGGGGATCAAAATAATGACGGGGGAATCTATCCCCTACTGCAGCAAATACCTCTTCCAAGGGAAGGACTAAAAGCCGTTCAAATGGGATGGGCAATGGCATTGAACGAATTATAAAAGCATCATAAAGAACCACATCCATTAGACTCTGGTCTGAGCTGAAGGGACGGAACTGAACATAGACAAAAGGATCACTCCTGAGAAAAACTCTTATCCTTGTAGGACTGCCATCAGACATATTACGGGTAAGAATCCAAGAACCCTGAGCCCAACCAGGAAAGGGAGTATTTGTGGCAAAACTTGTAGGTCCCGGCAGTTCCCGGGCCAGGATAACAAGAAATTCATCTCTTCCCGCTTCTGAGCGTACTTGAATCCTGGAACCTCCCCTAAGGGTATAATTCTCGTTTCTTCTGCTTAATACACTGTCGGGAGTCTCTGTAAACCAAGATTCCATTAGTGAAACCCTAAGAGTAGAATCATCCTCAATTCTTCCTGAGGGGATATCCAGAGCTGAAAGGGAAAAACCGATACTTATTAATATGGAGAGTATCCAAAAATTTTTATTCATATCTTATAACAATATCGGCTTTAAAGGTGCTTCAATTAATTCATTAAAAGTGTTATAATTACTATAGGATACCAGGAACAGGAGGCGTTCCATGAAATTATACAGTCGAGGCCAGCTAATTTTTTACTCTTTTTTATCAAGTCTTACCGTGATGGTGCTTGTTCTGGGATTATTATTTCTAAATTCTCAAAGGGAAAAAAATAAGGAAACAGATACTTTATATTCCTTAAGTACTTCTCCGATTTATACTGATTTTTTCCAACCTGTCCCGCTTATTCCGGTTAATACCGCAGAACTCCTTCCCTTCACAGAAGATGAAAGAGAGAACATCGTTATTTATGAACAGTTAAATCAGGGAGTAGTAAATATTACCACTGAGACCTTGGCAATTAACTGGTTTCTTGAGCCGGTTCCCCAGCGGGGAGGTTCAGGTTCAGGTTTAATTTTCGATACCCGCGGCTATGTTTTGACTAATAATCATGTAATTCGAAACGCTACAAAAGTTTTTATTAATCTGGCGGATGGCAGTCAGTTTGAGGGAACTGTAATAGGTACAGATCCGGAAAACGATATTGCTGTTTTAAAATTCGATCCTCCCCGGGATATGGAACTACAAGTAATTCCTTTTGGCAGCTCCGATAACCTTAGAGTAGGCCAAAAAGTGCTGGCCATAGGGAACCCTTTTGCTCTGGAACGAACCCTTACAGTGGGGATAATTTCCGGCCTTGGCCGCCCTATCCAAATATCGAACAATCGAATAATCAGAGACATGATTCAAACCGATGCTTCCATCAACCCCGGTAATTCCGGTGGACCTCTTTTAGATACTAATGGACGTATGATAGGCCTTAATACAATGATCTATTCGCCTTCTGGAGGCTCTGTAGGCATTGGTTTTGCAGTACCGGTTAACACTACAAGGCGCGTGGTAGCAGAAATTCTGGAATTTGGCATGGTCAGGAGAGGATGGATCGATGCAACAGTAGTGCAGCTATTCCCGGCTCTGGTCCGGCATGCTGAACTTTCGATAAATTCCGGCCTCCTGGTATCACGGACTCAAAGGAACGGCATGGCAGAAAGAGCCGGTCTTCGTCAGGGCAGTGATCCTGTACAATATGGCCGGAACATAATCTATGTTGGAGGAGACATCATTACTTCTGTAAACGGGCTTAGTACTAATACCCTGGCAGACCTATACTCTTCCCTGGAAAGCAGTAAACCAGGCGATATTGTAAGGGTGGAAATAATCCGTGCTGATAACCCTGTAAGCTTGAACATTACTTTAGTGGACAGGGAAGAGGTTCTTAACCGTTAATCCAGTTACGGCTGCGGCCTACAGCTTTATGCCAGCCGTCAATTAATTCTTTTTGACGGGTTTCTTCCATTATAGGTGCGTAGGTTATATCGCTCTGCCATTTGGAACGGAACTCATCCTTGCTCTCCCAGAAACCCGCGGCAAGTCCTGCAAGACATGCTGCACCTAATGCGGTGGTTTCCCTGATTACAGGACGGTTTATAATTCCCCTCATTATATCTGCTTGGAATTGCATAAGGAATTTATCCCGGCTTGCGCCCCCATCAACTTTAAGTTCATCTATGCTGTCCCCGGTATCTTTTTCCATGGCTCGAATCAAATCCAAGCTTTGATAAGCAATAGATTCTTGTGCAGCTCTTATAATATGCTCCCGTTTTGTACCTCTGCTTATTCCCACTATACAGCCCCGGGCATACATATCCCAGTATGGAGCACCCAAACCGGTAAAAGCCGGCACTAAATATACGCCGCCGGTATCTGCTACCTTACCGGCATAATACTCCGAATCGGCACTTTCGCTTATAAAACGCATTTCATCCCTAAGCCATTGAATTACCGCTCCGCCAACAAAGACGCTTCCTTCCAGAGCATATTGAACTTTTTTATCTAAACCTGCTCCTATGGTGCTAAGAAGCCCGTTCTTGCTTTCATAAAGGGTGTTTCCGGTATTCATTAAAAGAAAACATCCTGTGCCATAAGTATTTTTTGCTTCACCTTTATCGAAGCAACACTGACCGAAAAGCGCTGCCTGCTGGTCTCCGGCTGCTCCAGCGATGGGTATATTAGAGCCCTGGAGATCAAAGGTCCCAAAAATATGCCCTGATGGACAAACTTCCGGAAGCATTTGTCTGGGTATGTCCATAGCTTCAAGGAGTTTTTCATCCCAATCCAGCTTGCGAATATCGTAGATCATGGTGCGGCTGGCATTGGTATAATCTGTTGCGTGAACCGCTCCATTGGTCAACTTCCAAATAAGCCAGGTATCTACAGTACCAAAAAGAATTTCTCCCTTTTTTGCTTTTTCCCTTGATCCTTCAATATTATCCAGGATCCATTTTATTTTTGTACCGGAAAAATATGCATCCGGAACAAGTCCAGTAGTTTTTCTTATATGATCTTCCAGGCCTTTTTTAATAAGATCGTCTACAATCCCTGAAGTACGGCGGCATTGCCAAACTATGGCATTATAAATAGGCCTACCGGTCTCTTTATCCCATATAATTGTAGTTTCCCTTTGATTAGTAATACCCATGGCAGAAATTTCTTTAGGATCAATGTTGAGTTTTGCCAGAAGTTGCATCATAACCCCGTATTGGGTAGAATAAATTTCTATAGGGTCATGTTCCACCCAGCCTTCTTTTGGATAAATTTGTAAAAATTCTCTTTGTTCAGAACCAATTATATTTTGATCACGGTCAAAAAGTATGGCCCGGGAACTGGTAGTGCCTTGATCCAATGCAAGTATATATTTTCCCATACTACCTCCTGGCTGATTAATTTTATTCTGGAGTTAAATCCTGTTTTTGTCAATTATTGGCTCATTTCTGACAGCCATCAGCTATTTTCCACAGTCCTCACTTTTATGTTAAAAAAGTGTGTTAAATATGTGTGTTAAAACTAATAGGAGTTGAATTATGAGACAGGAATACAGTATTGTTGCCAGGTATGGGAAAAAGGGAAAGACTTATTATGTGCGTTATTTTATTAATAATAAAATGGTACCATCCCAGTGGAGTACCAGGACAGGTAATTTTGAAGAAGCAAAGATCTTTTCCGGAATTAATAAAGAAAATATTTTAAAAAATTATTTCAATAAAAAAGAAGGTAAGACCTTATACACAATATTAAAAAATTACTATGCCAAAGACAGTGTGTATCTTAATATTGATGCAGTCAGGGGTAGAAAGCTAGGTGAATCAAGCAGAAAGATCCATTATGGATTTATAGTAAATACATTTATTCCATTTTTACGGCAAAATAAAATAAAGGAATTTGATGAAATAAATCCGGTTCTTATTAATAACTTTCAAAACTACCTGCTTTTAGAAAGACAGCTTTTACCCCAATCAATTAATAGGCAAATAAGCGGAATAAAAGCTATATTCGGTCATCTGTTTATGACCGGAGTAATAAAATGTAATTTTATTAAAGATACATTGCCCTTACGCAATATGAATAATAAGATCCGGGGCTGTTATTCCATGGATGATCTTAGGGATATATTCAAAAATATGTGGGAGGATAAAAAATCTTATCTTTTATGCTTAATGATTTATTCAACAGGCCTTAGGAACAGTGAAATAAAGAATTTAAAAGTCAAAGACATAACATCCCAGGAAATGGGGAACCTTGGTCTGTGTAATTATAATACTATTTTTTTTCTGAACATCGAAAAAAGTAAAACTGCTAATGGAATCAGGAGAATTCCTTTGCATCATAAAGTAAAGGGATCTCTTGATATATGGATTAATGAGAATAATTTATCTAGAGACGATTATCTTTTTATAAAAAATGAAAGCCAAAGATTCTACAGAGCAGCAAAAAAAGCAAATGAATTAATGGGTTCTTTATTATGTAAAAAAAGTGAAGAACTTGAGTCTAAAAATATATCGTTTTACTCCGGGCGGCATTTTTATAAAACCATGATGAATCTTTATCAACTGGGTGATGTTGAAGAACTTTTTATGGGTCACGCTGTAAATAAGGATGTTCGGGAATTGTACAATCATAAAGATAAAAGGGGAGAAAAGGAGCTATTGAAAGCAGCCAAAAAAGCCATTGATATTATTGATCTGTGTTTTTTCCAATAAAACAAATATGTGCTATATTGATGTGTTAAATAAAAATATGAATGTTAATTTGAAGCCTTGCAAGGAATTAAACGTTGATACGCTTTCTTACATGAAGAAAGCTCTCGTTTTTTTATTAATCCTTGCGGTCGCAGGGGGGTTGTTTGCCCAGGATATGATTTTTAACGGGCAAGTATGGGGTGGTCTAGGTGTTCTAATTACCGATGGGGAAGATGAAGAACCCATTATTGGTAACTATTCCGCAAGGGAAAATTTTACTGCCCGCGCTGAAGTAAATGCCAGATATACCAATGCAGAAGGTAATGCTGGTTTTAGGGTTCTTTTAAGAGGCCAAGCAAATGATGCGGCAAATTTCGAAGGTGGTCGTACTTTTCTCCCTGTTTACGAGTTATGGTTTAAAGGCCTTAACGATATTGTAGAATTTAGGGGTGGAAGATTGGACAGCGGTGGACCTTTTGGTACTGCCGGTGGTATTGATACCAGTTGGGATATCGGTGGTGGTGGAGGATTTTATGTTAACGTACAACCTTTTACCGGTTTTGATATCCGTTTCACAACAAATACAGAATCATCTTTAAGAGGCCCATTTAGAGAATTAGCTGATGGTCGTTATATTTTTGGAGTCCGGTATCTTCTTCCAGATCTTTTAGATATAATCGCTATTTTAGGACAAGGTAGACGTCATGCTGATCCCGCAGGTCCAGATGATCCTCCCGCTACTGTCCCCCGTGGCCGTGACAGCACAGATGTTCTTTTAGGCTTTAAAATCCTTGCCTTAAGAGGTGCTGGTGTTACAAACTTAAATTTAGATTTAGCACTCCTAAATATCCAAACCCCTGATGAAATGCCGGATATGGGTCTCCAAGTCGGTCAGAGATTGGATTTTGTGACAGGCGATCTTGGACTCGGTATTCGTTTCCGCCAAGATTTCGTGCTTTGGGATGAAGCTGCTCCTGATTATTATGTACCTGATTTGAGTTTTTATGGTTATTTCCAATACTCAATCAGAGGCATAATGGCCAACAACGGACTCCTTGTTCCCAGAGTTAATATTGGGTACAATATGGGGAGCGGTCTTAGAACAGGTTATTCCGATCCTAACTACCGTGGTACCTGGGATGGTGTAAATAAAGCAGATCCCACTTCTGGCACCCGCAGAGCTGATTCAACCGGCTTCCACCAAGATTATTCAAATCTTATGGTATCCCCCAACATCCAACTCCGCTTTAATGGCAGAGACAACCAACTTATAGAATTTGGTTATGTGGTACAGGTGGATATGAGCGATGAAGGCACAAGGTCCACAGGTCAAAGAAGTGTAAACAACCTTATCTACATTGATTACAGGGTTGCATTCTAATTTTAACCTAGTTTAGTACAAAAACCGGTCCCCAGGGACCGGTTTTTTTATGGAACCTACCCCAGAATAAATACCTACCAAGCCTTCTTCTTACGTCCTGGATCAGGACTACTGCCTTTAAATGTTAATTTCTCGCCCTTTCCCGGGTTTTTTGCACAATATTTTTTAGAATTGCAGTAGACTTGTTATCCTCATTGAATTAAGCAAATATATTAGTTATATTGTGAACTTATAGGAGCAACTTTGGATACCCCAAAAATTTATCTTGAGACTACAATGTTCAGTTTTTTCTATGAAAAACGGACAGCTCCACCTTATCTTGAATTAAAAACTGATGTTCATCGTATATTTGACCTTATAAAAGCAGGTGAATACATACCACACACATCAATATATGCAATAGATGAAATAATGAATGAATCGAACACAAGAAAAAGGGAGCTTATGGTAGCTTTGGTTAATGAATATGATGTAGAAATTTTACCAGCTAGTAGTGAAGCACAATGGCTCGCTGACCTTTATATACAGGAAGGAGCAATTTCCCCATTATATAAAACAGATGCGATACATATTGCTTTAGCAACACTTAGTGGATTAGATTTCTTAATAAGCTTAAATTTTACACATATTACCCGGATATGGACTATTGAAAAAGTTCGCCGGGTTAATGCTAGGATGAAATTTCAAGGTATAGGAATATATAAACCTGGGGAGGTATTAGAAATATATGAAAACAGTGCAGGATTACTTGAATGATCCCCGGATATTGAATGATCCATATATGACAGGAGCTCTGGAAACTATTAAAGAGATACACGCAATAAGATTATTACTTCAAGATGAAAGAGCAGGAATGTCATTAGAAGAGGAAATTGAATATCTTAATAAAAAAGCAGAAGCTTTTCTAGCTCCCATGGGAAAAACCCTTTGTTATGATCTAATTGGTCAAGGTAAAATAGATAAATCTGTATCTATAATAGCTCCAATTGATGATAATTATAATTCCAGGCAAATTGGCATTCTGGAAGGAAAAGTAACATTTACAGAAAGCAAAGAAAATAAAATCTCATTTTAAAAAGTACATCCGTATAGCATCCCGCATTGATACGGCCGCTTCCCTGGCCTTTTCAGCGGCAAACATATAATCCGCTGCAGCCTTATCCAGAGAAGTGGACCAGGCTTTTAAAATGGACCTTGAAGCGTTTACCACCCCTCCATTGCCTTCCCGCAGAAGCAAAGCAGCGTCCTCTGCAGCTCCTCCCTGGGCACCGTAGCCGGGGATAAGGAAAAAGAGATTCGGACGCTTTGAACGAATAGCTTTAGCCTCTTCTTTTTCTTCACCGGTGGCCCCTACAACGGCCCCAAAAGCACCGTAACCATACTTACCCATACGAATTTCTGCCAACTCAGAAAGCCTGTCTCCTACCGCATCGTAGAGCCTTGGGACAGTGCCTTTTAGCTCCAGATATTGAAAATCCTTCATCCCCTTATTGCTGGTCCGCATAAGGACAAAGGCGCCCTTACCTTTATTATCTGCCCAGGAAAGCCAGGGATCTATTGCGTCCATACCCAAGTAGGGGGAAAGGGTCACAAAATCCGCTTCAAAATCCCCTTCAAAATGTGCCCGGGCATAACGGCTCGCGGTATCGGCAATATCTCCCCGTTTAATATCAGCGATTACCAAAGCCCCTCTATCACGTATGTATTTTAAGGTTTGGGAATAGGTCTTTAGACCTGCCAGCCCCAATTCTTCATAATAGGCAATTTGTACCTTGTAACAGGCCGCAATATCCAATGTTGCATCAACAAGGGTTTTATTATAATTAAGTATAGCCTCTGCATCTGATACAGAACGGCATCGCTCCTTTTCTGGGACATAGTCAGCGGCCGTATCCAAGCCTATACAGACATTGCCTTTTGCCGCTACCTCTTCGAAAAGTTTATCCATGTTGTATGTCATTTTTTTCTCCTGTAATATTTTTAAGTCACTATAAATTTAAGACCTTCTTTACTGTATAGTTCTGCATTTTCATCTACACTGAGTAAAATAAAATCATTTCTTATAGCTTCCCAAAATAAGAACCTATCGAATGGATCTTTATGATACATTGGCAATTTATAGTTAGTTAACAGATCAGCTGCATCTATTACTTTACATCGATAAAAACTATTTTTTAATTCTATAAAAAAAGTTTCCGGAGTTCCGCCGTTAAGAAATAACTTTTTTAAGCCATATTTTATAGATATTTCCCATAAACTTATTGGGCTATAATAAATTTCATTATCTTCATTCAATAAAATAGATTTTATATCTTTTGGTAATTTATCTGTTTCCAAAAAAGACCATAATAAAACATGGGTATCAACCAGATAATTCATAAATTTATCAATTCTTCATCGGTCATTTTAAAATCATCTGCAAAAGAAACTTTCATTTTCCCTTCCAGAGTTCCCAATTGCCTTTTTTGGTTTTTTTTCCATTTTTCATATGGAATTATTACCGCAATTGTTTGCTTCTTTTTACCATAAGTAATAGCAACTTCATTTCCAGCTTCAACATCCTTGAGTATAGAGGAGAAATGCGTTTTTGCTTTCGCTGATTGTAATGTTCTCATATAAATAATATATCAAACTTGGTCAACTTGGTCAACTATAATTAGATTTATGAGGTAATCAATTGGGTTGCTTCACAAATCTATTACCTAAGTCTGATATACCACCCGGCCTCCTCTAATGGTCATTAGTATCTTCCCTTTAAGCTGGTGGCCCAGGAAAGGGGAATTTTTCCCCCGGCTTAGAAAGCTATCCGTTTCCACTTGCCAGGCGGCATTGCTATTGATGATAACAAGATCTCCCCGGAATCCTTCTTTTATTTGGCCACGGTCGTTTAAACCCACTAAACGGGCAGGGTTAAAGCTCATAAGAGCTGAAAGACGCTGGAGACCGATAATTGGGCCCAATTGTGTAAAAGAAGCAGCAAAGGCAGTTTCCAGGCCTGCAAAACCTGGAGTTCCTTTAGCTTTATTTTCCAGAGTATGAGGAGCATGATCTGTGGCAATTGCATCTATAGTTCCGTCAATAATCCCTGTTTTAATAGCTTCTATATCCTCCTTTGAACGCAAAGGTGGATTTACCCGGCCATACGATTCATCTCCCATCTTTTCGGCATCAACTTCGGTAAGGCAGAAGTTATGAGGCATGGCTTCGCAGCTAAGTTTGAAAACAGAAGCTTCTCCATTGATAATATCTTTTTTTGCCTGATGGATTATTTCCACCGCTTCTTTCGTAGACACATGGGCAATATGTATATGGCAGCCTGCTTTTTTCCCCAAACGGATTACCCGTTCTACTGCATAATTTTCTTCAATCCGGCTCCAGATTTTTCTAGGTTGTCCGGTTTTTTTTGCTGTCTCCGCTTCGTTTCCTCCATAATCACAGTGACAAGAAATAGGTATATTAAGACACCTGGCCTCTGACATAGCAATTAAAAAGAGATCATCATCAGCTATATCCTTACCATCCTCAGAAAGCATCAATGGAATATATCCTCCACTCTGGGGCATCAAGTCTTTAATACCGGAAAGTTCTTTGCCTTCCATTCCCTTACTTAAAGTCATGACTGGATACAAATCAACCAGGCCCAATGTATCAGCCCTCTGTTTTATGGATGCGGCTATTTCAAGCCTGTCTATTACAGGACTGGTATTGGCCATACAAATCACGGTCCCAAAACCTCCGGCTGCCGCAGCCAATGACCCTGATTCCAGTGTTTCTGAAGGAAATATTATTTCTTTTGAAGTTAAACCGGAGTCTCGGAAATGGGCGTGGAGGTCTACAAAGGCAGGCATAAGAAGGGGAAGCTCATTAGACAAATGACTGCCGTCGATGACAAGAGCTGCATTCTCATCTTTTACCATAGCCGTCCCGGAGCTTACGCTAACTATGATGCCGTCTTCAATTATAACATTCCCATTTATGTCTATTTCATCATCGACTAAGTGAAAATTATTTAAGATAATACGCATAAAAACATTTTACCTCATCCTAAAACCCATTAAAACTATTAAAAGAAACGTTTTTTTGAACCTCGTCACAGTAATCACAACGGTAACTCCGGGTCTCTTCATTTTCCAAATGAAAAACATGGGAAACATACTTTTCTGTGCTTGTTATACAACGAGGATTTTTACAATGAATCACGTTCTTTACCCGCTCAGGGAGTTTCAAATTAATTTTTTTAGTGATCATCTCGTTCTCGATAATGTTCACTGTTATATTTGGATCGATTAAACCCAGAACATCCATGTTAATATTTATGGCAGTATCAATCTTGATAATGTCTTTTTTCCCTAGGTTCCGGGAATTGGCATTAACTACAAAGGCCACAGTATAAGGCGCTTTATCCAGATCCAGCCAGTTAAAAATGTGAATACCCTGGCCCGCTTTAATATGATCAATTACAATACCATTTTTTATCTTTTCAATGTTTAACATGATTTTAATTCCTTATTCGCTTAAAATTGCTGATAAAAGTGCCATTCGCACATACATACCGTACTTCATCTGTTTAAAATAAGCTGCTCTGGGGTCAGCATCAATTTCCATGGCAATTTCATTGACTCTGGGCAGGGGATGGAGGACCATCATATCCTTTTTTGCAGCTGTCATTTTTTTAGGAGTTAGGATATAACTGTCCTTAAGGCGTATATAATCCTCTTCGTTAAAAAAACGCTCCCGTTGAACTCTGGTCATATAAAGTATATCCAGGTCCCCGATTATTTTTTCAAGGCTTTCAGTTTCTATAAATGGGGTATTTTTTTCTTTTAAGATACCTGATTTTAAATATTCAGGAATGGTAAGTTCGGAAGGTGAAATAAACACAATTTTTGTTCCTGCATACAGGGAAAGGGCTTTTACCAGTGAATGAACCGTGCGGCCGAACTTTAAATCGCCGCAGAAACCTACTGTCATGTTCTCTATACTTCCCCGTAACCGTTTAATTGTTAAAAGGTCTGTAAGAGTTTGGGTGGGATGATGGTGGCCCCCGTCTCCGGCATTGATAACCGGTACATAGGAATACTTTGATGCTAAAAGAGCCGCTCCTTCCTTTGGATTTCTCATCACTATCAGGTCGGCATAACTGGCTGCTGTGCGTATTGTATCAGCCAGGCACTCACCTTTTGCCACAGAACTGGAATTGCTGTCAGCAAATCCTATACAGCTCCCCCCCAGACGCAGCATAGCAGCTTCAAATGATAATCTGGTTCTGGTACTGGGCTCAAAAAAAAGGGTCGCCAGGATATTTCCTTTAAGACAATCCAGCCACGCCTTTGGCTTAGCCTCCATCTGTTCTGCCAGAATAAACAGCTCATTCATCTCCTCAACAGTCAAATCAAGAGGTTCAATCAGACTACGGCCCTTTAACATTTTTCCTCCAATATTAATATGTACCAAATGAGGCACAATGGCCAAAAAAAAACCGCCTAAAAGGCGGTTTAAAAAATTTTATGGAATAGATCAGCGGTACCTTTCCCCAAAAGGGAGGGAAAATTAATAACCCTCAAGGGGTAATTAAAATTATAAAGTTGACTTTTAATAAGTTCTGCTATCATTCCATGCTCCAAGAGTATTTAATAATAAAAAGGTTTATATTGTCAATAGGAGTTCGTTAAGGATTGAAATAAGCAAGGCACTGTCTTGAATATTATTAAACATCTTGTTATCTTCCTTATTATAACGATATTAATGGGGCTTATGTCTTAAAAGTTCCCGTTTCAGGAGGAATTATGTCTAGTAAAAGTTCAAGTGGTCGTGCCCAATGGGCCACAAATTTCGGCTTTATTCTGGCAGCAGCCGGATCGGCCATCGGCTTGGGCAATATTTGGCGATTTCCTGGCAGGGCATATTACGGTGGTGGTGCGGCATTCCTGATTATCTATTTAGCAATAGTAGCCATTGTAGGTACCACAGTAATGCTGGCAGAATTTGTCATAGGCCGGCATACAAAAAAAGATACTATTGGTGCATACGAGGCTCTTCGTCCCAAATGGAAAGGCTGGGGGATTTTAGGAGTTGTTACCAGCTTTATAATTCTTTCCTATTACTTCCAGGTAGGCGGCTGGGTTGTTTATTATGTATATAGTTATATTTTCAGATCTGCAGAGGTTTTTGCAAATCCATTATTCTACTTCTATAATTTATTGGGTTATGACGCGGCGAATGGAACAACATTTTTCCCCCTTGCAGGAGCAATAGTATTTCCTTTGATCTTCATTGCTTTTACAGTGATTATTATAATCATGGGCGTTGAAAAAGGCATAGAAAAATTCAGCAAATTCGGAATGCCCGCTTTATTAGTCATATTGGTTATTCTAATGATCCGTTCATTAACATTACCAGGGGCAGGTGAAGGTCTGATGTATATGCTTACCCCGGATTTTTCCAAGGTGGATGGTGAAACCATTTTAACAGCTTTGGGACAGGCTTTCTTCTCCCTTTCTCTGGGTATGGCTATCATGATCACCTACGGCTCCTATGTAAAGAAAGAAGAAAATCTTGCGAAAAACACGGCATTGATCTGCGGAATGGATACCCTGATAGCTATAATGGCAGGTTTTATGATCATCCCCGCTGTTTTTGCCACCGGTGTTGCCCCTGGAATGGGCGGCGGTTTTGCCTTTGCTTCTCTTGCAGGAGTGTTCCAGAACATGCCTGCCGGTCCCTTCTTTGGAGTGCTCTTCTATTTACTCCTTTTCTTTGCGGCATTAACCTCTGCCATGTCGCTTCTTGAAGGCTGTGTAGCTGCTCTTACTGAACGAAAAAATGTTAGCCGTAAAAAAGCGACCATAGGCCTAGCTGCAGGCATGTTCGTAGTGGGTATTTTCTATACCATATCTCAGGCTTCAATGGATTTAAAAGGTATATGGTTTGATATAAACGGTGTTAGCTTCCCGGTCCTTGGTGATTTCATGGAATATCTTACTGACCGCCTCTTTATCCCCATCAACGCTTTAACAGCATGTCTCCTGGCCGGCTGGGTATGGGGTGCTAAAAACGGTGTAGCAGAGATCCGCCAGGATGGTAAATTCCCCTTCAAATTAGGTGAAAGTTGGGTCTTTTCTGTAAAATTTATAGCCCCGGCAGCCATCGTCATCATCATCATCTTTGGCCTCTTCCTGGGAAGGGCATTATAGTTCTTGAATAAGCTCCATTTTTTTAGTAGAATGGAGCTATATTTAATTAAACATAATTTGATGGAGCATGATATATGGGTATACTTGGGATAGTTTTACTGGTTTTTTTCGTGATTGTAGCAATTCTTTTAATCCTGCTGGTCCTGGCGCAAAATGAAGAAGGAGACAGTCTTGGGGGTATTTTCGCCGGAGGCAGCGGGTCTGCTTTTGGCTCCCGGTCCGGGAACATACTGACCAGGGCAACTACGGTCTTGGGCGCCTTATTTTTAATTATCAGTTTAAGTCTGGCCTTAGTAAACAGAAGTCCAGGGGGTGCCGGAGTCGAAGCTATGGGTATTCAACTTGCTCCTCAAGCAAATACCAATTGGTGGCTGGAAGATCCGCCTATCCCAATGGAAACATTTACTCCGGATTTCGATATTACACCTGAACCGGAACCTGAACCATTAAATCCGGAAGATTAAAATATTTCTCCAGAAATAGCAAACTCTCTATTTAACTGCATTTCTCCCAAGCTTAAAAGCCTTTAGATTAGCTTCAACAATAGCCACATCTTTATTGGAAAAAGCAGTTTTTATTGTCCCCTCCAAAGTTTCAGCTTTAATAGGGAGGAAGGCTGATGCCGCTCCTACCATTACCATGTTAACCGCCAATGCCAGACCGGCTTCTTTTGCCAAAGCGGCAGCTTCAACAATACGGTAAAGAGGGAAAGCTTCTATAGCTTTTATGACAGTAGATATTTCCGGGTAATCAGGGATATTTTCAAATGGGTCTGCGGCACTAATCAGGATACCAGGCTGACCTGAAGCCAGCTTGGGTGAAAGCCAGGCTGCATATCGTAAACTCTCTAAAGGTTCCATGGAAAGGATAATTTCTGCTTCCCCTCGGGGAACCAAGTCAGATGGAATAACCTTATCGGCTATTCGCAGATGGGCTAATACTGCACCGCCTCGCTGGGCCATGCCGTGTACTTCCGACTGACGAACATTAAATCCCTCTTTGATCGCAGCTTGAGAAATAATTGCCCCTACAGACAATACACCCTGGCCACCTACACCGGATAGAATAACATCACATTTCATGATTTTCTCCGCTTTCTGATTACTTCAAGACATTCCCGGCGGAAAACCACCACTGAAACACCGCGATATTCAATTTCCATTTTAAGTTTATCAACATTCCCTTCATGAGAGCGCGGAGAAGCTTCCAATTCAACATAATGTTCTTTTTTAACACCCAAACCCAGCACTAAACCTTTAAGATCATCAGAGGGGACTATGGTTTCCTGGCATCCTGTCATGGCCACAGCGGAATTATCCAGGATAATCACCGTTATCGGTACATCACTTTGGACTGCATCTACCAGGCATGTGATTCCCGAATGGAAGAAGGTGGAATCACCAATCACCGCAAGGGAGTATTTCATCCCTGCATCGGCAGCACCTCTGGCCATGCCAATCGAGGCCCCCATACTGATAACAGTTTCTATAGCATTATAAGGAGGAGTTGCTCCAAGAGAATAACAGCCTATATCAGAGCAAATTGCAGTATTGGGCCGGTTTTCAATTGGATCCAGTTTTGCTACTACCTCATTAAGGACTTTATAACTGTCAATATGGGAACAACCCCGGCAAAGCTGAGGTGGACGACCGGGCAATGCCGGAATGTTAAGACCATTTTCCAAAATACTGGGACGAGGTGAAAGGTTTAAAGCTTTTCTGACATTATCAGGATCAAGCTCACCACTTCGAACCAAGGTTCCGTCCAGCTTGCCATTAATAACAATATTTTGAGGAAGTATGCCTCTAAGGCGTTCTTCAATAAAAGGCTGGCCTTCTTCAATAACTAAAACTTTTTCAGCTTTTTCGCAGAGCCTGCGAATTTTTTCCTGGGGTATGGGGTAGGTACCAATATGGAGATGAGCAGGTTTTTTTCCTCCCCGGGATTTTACCAAATCATCAAGATTATCTTCATAGTAATTTCCCCCCAGACCGGAAGTAATTATAGCAAAGCTTTGGTCACGGCCCTCTATCTCAAGATTATTCGCCTTATTGGATAAGGACCATTCTAAAATATCTTTTTGTTTATCAAGTAAAATTGCGTAATTTCGCCTGGCAAATACGGGAATCAACATCCAGCGTGTTTTATCTCTCATTTTAGACAGAGGATTTTGCTCCAGAATAGCTAAAGTTTTAACTGCAGCTCTTGCATGAGCCAAACGTGTTACCAGACGGAGCAATACCGGTATGTGGAACATTTCTGATAAAAAAAACGCTTCCCGACACATATCATAAGCTTCCTGCTGGTTCCGGGGTTCAAGGCATGGAATCATTGCAAAAGAACTATAAAAACGGGAATCCTGCTCACCTTGGGAGCTATGCATTCCAGGATCATCTGCAACTACTATTACAAGGCCCCCGTGTATATCCAGGAGCGCAGCACTCATAAAAGGGTCTGCAGCCACATTTATACCCACATGCTTGGTGGTAACTAAAGCTCGTTTCCCGGAAAAAGATGCCCCTAAAGCAGCCTCCATAGCAGTTTTTTCATTCGAGCACCACTTGGCAGTAAATTTTCCACTGGATTTTCCAATCAAGTACGTTAATATTTCTGTGGAAGGGGTTCCCGGGTAGCCATATGCAGCAGAAAGTCCCGCATGCATAGCCCCCAAAGCAATAGCTTCATCTCCTAAAAGCGCAAGAGATTCTACATTGTCATTTTCACTTATCATGAAAAAATAGTAACAAAATTGAGGGCTCTTTTCTAGATTAAGTTAAGCCTTTAGGAGGCACCAGAATTTCAGAAAAAACAAGGGCTTTTTTTAAATCTGGGAGTTTCTCAAGATTTTTTGGAAATAACCTGTAAACCGGAGGTTCTATGACAGAGGCCTTGGGGAAACTGGAAGCTACCGAGCGGTTAATACTCCTGTTTACTTCTGATGAAAGGCGGGGATTAACAGGATATACCTCAATAGGGTATTTACTGGCCAGAGGTACTCCTGTAGGCGAAATCCCTGCTGAAGAAGGACCGGAGAATCGATCCTTCTTTTCCGCCTCCCAATGCGGTACAGGGCCGCTATGATCATCATCTTCTTTTTTTTCTGTCGTAGCACTCTGTCTTTTTCTGGCCTCGTAAATACGAAATGCAATAAAAATGGCCAGGGGAATTAGAACAAAGATGTTATTTATTATAAGGTCAAACATTCCTTATCTATTTACTCCCCGGTGCCTGGTTCGGAGTTCCCCCGGAAGCTTCATTTCCTATAGAGGAACGCATGTCTGTATCTGCCTGGATATTCTTGAGGCGATAATAATCCATTACTCCTAAATGCCCGCTTTTAAAGGCCTCGGCAATGGCCAGGGGTATTTCAGCTTCTGCTAAAACTACTTTGGCACGGTTTTCCTGAACCCGGGCGATCATTTCCTGTTCCTGTGCCTGGGCTGCAGCCCTGCGTTTTTC
>Ga0099364_10006548_pt1 | contig 16922 bp, 14 predicted proteins | sample TergutTh196P3_FD_73070 | JGI IMG/M metagenome (GOLD analysis project Ga0099364, IMG submission 73070) | Microcerotermes parvus P3 segment gut microbial communities from Pointe-Noire, Republic of the Congo - Th196 P3 | ecosystem: Host-associated > Arthropoda: Insects > Digestive system > Gut ... | reverse complement strand
GCATGATCAGGAAGAAGCCCTTACAATGTCAGACCGCATAGCAGTTATGCGCAATGGACTTTTTGAACACATAGGCTCTGCAGAACAGATTTACAGTCAGCCAGCCACAAGTTTTGTTGCACGCTTTGTAGGCAATGCCAATGTGCTTAAAAGTGAAGGTAAATGTCTTGCAATAAGACCTGAACATGTTGAGTTTATGGCGGCTGATGCTCCGGGAAGCCAGAACCAGGGTTTGCCCGGCATTATTGTTTCGCGCAGCTTTACAGGCGGACAAATAAGGCTGACTGCGATGCTGGAAAACAACAGGGAAATAACATCCTGCCGCCATGGTCTTGACAGCTCTTTAAGGGAAGGGATGGCTGTAAGAATTGCCTGGCTTCCGGAAAATGCTGTCTTGGTTAAAGATACGGATTAAAAGGAAAAAATTATAAAATGAAGTATAAAATGCAGAGTATAAGTTTACATTCAAAAAGACATTCTTCTGCCCTTGTAACGCCTCTTTATTTTTTTACTGTTTTGCTTGTTATACTTCCGCTTTTATATTTAATTATTTTAAGTTTTTTGCGCAGGGATGGCAGCTGGGGCATTGCATTTGATTTTAATTTAAGAAATTACCAGAGGATATTTGATCCTCTTTATATAGATATATTTGTGCAATCATTGAGAGTTGCATTTTGGAGCACACTTTTAACAGCCATAATCGGTTACCCTTTTGGGTATTATATGGCTGGATTGGAAAAGAAATGGAAGAACAGCGTTATGCTAATCCTTATAATTCCTTTCTGGACAAGTTCACTTATGAGGCTTTACGGCTGGATAATCTTTTTTAGGGCAAACGGGGTTTTGGATGCTTTTTTAATTTCACTTGGCATTATAGAAGAACCTTTAAGACTGCTTTACAGTTTTCCGGCTGTTGTGACCGGCATGGTTTATGTACTTCTTCCATTTATGATCTATCCTGTGTATTCCAGCGCAGAAAAGATTGACTCCGGTCTTGCAGAAGCTGCAAGGAATTTGGGTGCTTCGCGTTTTAAGGCTTTTATTACAGTAAACTTTCCTTTAACAACCCCCGGTCTTTTTTCCGGGTTTGTGCTTACGTTTATTCCTTCCATGGGTCTTTTCTTTCTTGCAGAAATTCTTGGTGGTAACAGGATAGTGCTTGTGGGCAACCTTATCCAGGACCAAATTGTCAAAGCTCATGACTGGCCATTTGCTGCAGCCTTAAGCGCCGGTCTTATGATCTTAACAAGCATATTTATCGCGCTTTACAGGAAACTTACACGCTCTGCAGAACTTGAGGGGCTTGTATGAAAAAAAACAATGGGGCAAGAAAAATTTACATTACACTTCTTTTGGCAATAATGTATGTTCCTATTGCCCTTGTAATTATTTATTCGTTTAACGAAAGCCGCCTTAGCTCCATGTGGACAGGCTTTTCGCTTAACTGGTACAGGGAGCTTTTTAGGGACAGGGCAATGTTTCAGGCGCTTATGAACAGTATAGTGCTTGCAACAGTTTCAAGCTTATCTGCTGCTGTTATAGGAACCATGGGTGCTGTTGGTTTGGCTTTAAAGAAAAGCTCTCAGAAAAGTAAGCCTTTACAAGACCGCATCCGGGGCTTAATGGAGTACCTTTCTATACTCCCCTTAATGACACCGGAGATAATTATGGGTATGATACTTCTTTCTTTTTTTACCCTGTTAAGATTTCCCCTGGGAATGTTAACACTGGTTCTTGCACATACTTCTTTTTGCATACCATACATATATCTTATTGTTAAAGCGCGGCTTGCTGGTCTTGACAGCAGCCTGCTCGAGGCTGCCCGCAATCTTGGCGCAGGTTTCTGGAGGGCTTTTAAGGATATACTTCTGCCTCTTTTAATACCTGCCATTATATCCGGGATACTTCTTTCATTTGCCATGAGTTTTGATGATGTTATTATCAGTATTTTTGTAACAGGACCCCATACCAACACGCTTCCCATAAGGATTTTTACCCAGATAAGAACTGGTGTTACACCCAGGACAAATGCCCTGTGTTCACTTTTATTTGTAATTACGATAGTATTGTGTATAATGTCCGCAGCAGTTTCCAGGATTGACTTCCGAAAAACAAAAAAAACCGGACTGGAATAAACAGGAGTTTTGAAATGAAGAAAATGAATTCTTTCCTATTTGCAGTTTTGATCATCGCAGTCTCAACCAGCCTTTTTACAGGCTGCAATAGACAGAGAACACTTACAATTTATACCTGGGCAGAAATGTTTCCCCAGGAGATTATCGATGGTTTTGAAACAGCCAGTGGCTATCGCATTAATTATGTTAACTTTGATTACGGCGAAGTCATGCTCTCAAGGCTTGAAAGCGCACGCGGCGGCAGTTATGACCTTATAATTGTAGATGATTATATACTTGAAACTGTTATTGAACGCGGTCTTGCACAAAAACTTGACAGAAGCAGATTAACTAACTGGAATAATATCAATCCCATATATCAAAGACAATTTTATGATCCAATGGATGAATATACAGTTCCTTACGGAGCAGGGGTTCAGACCATAGTTTATGATCCTGCAAGGGTTAATATAAGTATTACTGCTTATGCAGATCTTTGGGATCCTTCGTTGCGTAATAATCTTGGAATTATTGGCAATCACAGGGTCATAAATGGCATGGCCTTAAAGGTACTTGGAATAAGCTATAATACATTAAATCTGTCTGAAATCCTGTCTGCAGTAGCTAAACTTCTGGAACTTGCTCCCAATATACGCCTTATAAAGGACGATGGTCTTGATAATGATATACTTTCCGGGGAAATTGCAGCTGGTATAATGTATACGGATCAGGTTACATGGGCAGTCATGGCTAACCCTGATTTAAGGGTTGTTTTTCCAAGTGAAGGAATAGGTTTTGGAATAATGGCAGGCTTTATTCCCAGTAATGCTCCCAATGCTGATGCAGCTTATGCATTCCTTGATTATATCCTTGATGCAAGGCGTGGGGCAGAATGTTTTGAGTATCTTGGATATTACAGCACTAATTCCGCGGCAGATAATTATATCAGCCCTGAGTTCAGGGATTTCCTGACCCTTCCTCAAGGGTTTAATATTGATATGGAAATGATCATGAATGTCAGTGATGAAGCAGAAGAAGAACATTCCCGTATATGGGATGCTTTTAGAGTAGCTTCCGGACGCTGATAAATTATTTCCAGCTCTGGCTGGCCAAAGTCTCCCTTATAAAGGCTCTTTATACCCGCTTTATCATTCAAGTTTTTATACCGATAAGATAGGGGAGACTCATGAAAAGAACAATATTTTCCATATATGTAGCTTTTTCCATCTTATCTGGTATATCAAGCCTTTTTGGTGTAGGGGATAAAGCTCTAAGTATCGGTGCTTTTTCCGGTTGGCGGAGTTTTGAAACCCGCGAAGCCCTGGTAGAAGTATCACAAGTCAGGCCAAATCCTGTTTTGGCTTTGTCATCGGTTAATCATAGGGTTATTGAATCCAATACTTCGAATCTTGACCTTTATCTTAGCTTTGATGAAGGCAGCCCTGGGCGTTTCCGGGATATCACAGGCCATTATGACATTGTAATCAGTTCAAGGCTTGGAAGCGCCGGGATTCCTTTAGCCAGACAAGGCAATGGAGCTGCGCGTTTTTCCACATCAGATATAGTTCAATCAAGCAGTGTAGGCGAAGAAGCTCTTGTGTTATGGCCCAGGGCAGGATCATTATTTGCTCCGGGAAGCCCTATACGTGATTTTTCCATAGAATTTTGGCTTAATCCTTCCAATCCTGTAAATGGCGAGCAGATATTAAACTGGTCATCTACAATTCAAGCTGGTACTAGTGATTTTAATCGCCAGCGAATTCAGTGTGCGGTCACAAGAAACCGGCTCCAGTGGACTTTTTCCAACTTTTTTCTTGATCCCCAGGGAAGGATACCGGCAAATTTAAGATCAATAACAATTTCCGGCTCCCCTTTAATACCAGGGACCTGGAGCCATCACCTTATACGCTTTAATTCTGAATATGGGGTTTTGGAATACCTTGTAGACGGCAGGCAGGAAGCTTTGGTTTATGTTACTTCTACAGGGAATGAAAGAGGTGAAGTTTATACTCCGCTTATAGGCCGGGAATCAAACTTTGCTTTGGGAAGCCGCTATACCGGCCTTTTGGATGAGTTTAAAATTCATCCTCAATTTATTGAAACTCCTTCAAGGACAAGATATCCTTTGACCGGGGGCAGGGCAGAGAGCGGAACACTTGACCTTGGTAGAATAAATACCCGTTTACTAAGACTTGAAGCCACAGGCGGACGTATATTCGGGAATCATTCAAACAGAAGAAATGAATATGCTGGTGCAAGGAGTTATCGTTTTATTGATAATTCTGAAATGCGTTTTTATATAAGGTTTAGCGATATTCCGCATCAATGGAATATGCCCTGGGTGCCAATATTGCCGGGTGTTGATTTCCCGGATAGTTTTAGGGGACGTTACGCACAGCTCGCAGTAGAATTTTTCCCTTCTGGAGATGGAGAAACCACACCCTATCTTGAAGAGATAAAGCTTTTGTATATGAATATAGAACCCCCTCCTCCTCCTTCTATGGTTATTGCTGCTGCTGAGGATGGGGCTGTAGAACTGTCTTGGAGAGCAGTAGCCAATATGAACCTTGGAGGCTATCTTGTATATTTTGGCACTTCAAGCGAAAATTACTTTGGGGAACAGGGTGCTGCATCTCCTATTGATGCCGGGACAAGTACATCAATACGTATAGAAGGGCTAAGGAATGGGACACTTTATTATTTTGCTGTTGTCTCCTATGACAGGGACTTTCGGGAACCAGGAGCATTTTCCAGGGAAACTGCAGCCCGGCCTCAAAGAGTTCCTATTATACGGTAAATTTTATGCAAAGCCGTTTTAAGGAAGGTTGAATGAGTCCAGTTGATATTCAGGATTTTTTGGAGCGGGCAAAAAACGCTGCCCAGATCGGAGAATACGAAGAAGCAGAAAGGCTTTTAAAAAATTATTTTACCCAAACTCCTGTGTCAAGAGAAGCTCGTATATTGATGGGTACCATTCTGACAAAAATGGAAAGATTTGATGAGGCTGTTGATGAATTTATTGTTCTTGTAGTAGATAATCCCAGCGACCTTGAAGCTTTAAATAATCTTGCTGTTGTATACCGCCAACAGGGTAAATACCAGGAAGCTTTAAATACATTAATAGAAGCCATTGATTTGGATTCTACCCGAGCAGAATTGCATTACAATCTTGGCAATGTTCATAAACAGCTGGGTAACAATAAGGCTGCTGCCATGGCTTATGCCAAAGTGCTGGAGCTGGATCCATCTTATGTACCTGCATACAATAACCTTGGTACTGTCTATGTGCTTTTAAACGAGTATGATAAGGCAATAAATATACTGACCAAAGGTCTTACCATAGATCAAAATAATCCAACCCTGCTTTTCAATTACGGTTTGGCTCTGGATACCAAAGGCAGTCTGGAAGAAGCAATTAGGCAATATCAGCTAAGCCTTAAAAGCAAGCCAGGCTGGATAAAATGCATGAATCATTTGGGTATTGCCTACTTAAAGCAGGGTGAAGATAAAAAAGCAGATGTTATTTTCTCAAGGCTTTTAGATTTAGAACCATCCAATGCTGATGTTTATTGCAATATTGGAACAGTCCATGCAAATCAGGGACGAACAAAAGATGCGATTCAAAACTTTCGTAAAGCATTGGAATTAAATCCTGATGATGCCAAAGCAGCCATTAATTTAGGTAAAGTTTTTGAAGATCAACAAGATTGGAAAAATGCAGCAAACGAACTTTTAAAAGTCATAAGACTTTCCCCTGAAAATACGGATGTCCGTAACCGCCTTGCAAGGGTATTTCTTAATATGGAAAATTACCCCAAGGCTTTAGGGCAAGCCATGGCTGTTCTTGGCATTAACAGCAATGATATAGATGCCCTTAGGGTTTTTGGTTCCATTAAAAAAGTCAGCCGTAATGATAAAGAAGCAGATGAAGCCTTTGCAAAAATAAATGAACAGGACAGCGGAAATTATATTTACTTGTTGGATACTGCTGATATTTATTACCGCCGTAAAAAATACAGAATGGCCGAAGAGCAGCTTCTGGCCTATCTTGTTCATCACCCCCATGACAGAAATGCCATGATGTTTTTGGGCAGGGTTTATGCAGAAATGAATGAACGCGCCAAGGCGCTTGATATATTTGAAGAGCTTACACAGATTGATCCGAATGATACTGAAGCATTAAGCATTATTGCAGAGCTTCAAAAAGAAAAAGGCTCTCTTGAACAAGCCTTGAGGACTGCTGATACGCTTATTAATGTCCAGGGGCAAAGAGCCAGTTCTGATGATCTGTCTGATCTAAATAAATCTTTAGAGTTTTATGAAAGCGCAGTTGACGCTTATTCAAACATAGTATTTGTAGAAGATGAAACAGAGCCGGAAGAAGAAAGTATTGAAGAAGACGATTCCATGTTATTTAGTCCAGATATGATACCCTTGGATGAAACTGAGGGAGATGAGCTTCTGTCTGAAGAAGATATTATGGCAGAAGAGCTTTTGCCTGAAGAAGATGTATTTGATCTTATTATGACAGAAGAACCATCCGCTAACCCCATGGGTGGATCTCCAGCATCTGCAGTACCAAAAGACAACCTGGATAAGTTAGCTGACATTGATAATTCTGATATAGAAGATTTTATGTTTGAAGAATCATCGGTAATGCCGGCTTCTTCACTGCCAGATGCGTCTTTAACAGAACCAGAAGCATTGCCATCACAAGAACCGGCAGCCATGCCGGCAGACTATACACCGGCAGCTGCACCAGCACCAACAGTTGTTGTGGCACCTATACCTATGCCCATTCAGCAGCAAGAAAGTCCTCCCATGGAAATAAAGCTGTCTCCAATAGAGATTTCTGTAAAAGAAATACCTCAAGTGCCTCCGCGTACAGAAACTCCCAAGGCGCAGCCTGCCAGCGCAGCTTCCCGTATAGTAGTTTCCATTCCAAAAGATCAGCCTTTAAAAGAAGCAGAGGCAGACAAGGAAGAGATGCCAAGTTGTCTGGATTTAATGAAACATCTTAAAGATCTTGCAGGGTATCTTCCGGAAGAGATTCAACAGGAATATATTGAAAGTGAAACGCAGTCAAGCATGGATAATATTATTGGTATATTGGAAAGCTTTAGCGGAAAGTAAATGGATAAACCTGTAGACAGAAAAATTGAAGAGTATATACGGAAAATACCCAGTCTGCCTACTTCTGTAGTTAAAGTGCTTGAGATTTGCAATAACCCCAATGCCAGTCCTTCTGATTTAAACCATATAATCTCTTTGGATCCTGTATTGGTTGGCAGGGTTTTAAAACTGATTAATTCCGCATACTATAGCCTTGGTCAGCCGGTTACAAGCATAGTTCGTGCCATTATCATGCTCGGGCTTAATACAGTCAAAAATCTGGTTCTTTCCACAGCTGTTATAAGAAATTTATCTGAGCAAAAAAAAAGCAAAGGTCTTAACATGGAAGGGTTTTGGCAGCACTCTTTCTGTGTAGGTGTGTCTGCAAAGTTTCTTGCAGCCAAGCGCGGGATCAATCCCAAGTTAAGGGAAGAGTATTTTACTGCCGGTCTTCTGCATGATATTGGTAAGATACCCCTTAATGCGGTTTATGAAAAGGATTATCTTTTAACATTAAGCGCTTCTGACAGAGACAGGATAAGCCTGAACATTGCCGAGGACAACACACTTGGTTTTAATCATTGCGATGCAGGAGCAGCCATTGTTAAGGCCTGGAAGCTTGAGGGGACTGTAGCAGATGTGATAATTTACCACCACAGTTTATCTGATTATTCCGGAGAATCTGAGGATGTTCTTTATAATGTCATTGCAGCTAATTATTTTGCTACTGTTGGTGAGATTGGTTTTTCTGGTAACAGATACCCGCAAAAAATTGATGATAATGTCTGGAACAAGCTTGGCATAGATAAGGAGTTTTTTTTTGAAATTGAGAATTCAGTAAAAGAAGAAATTGAAAAAGCCAAGGTTTTTTTAAAGATATAGGGGACTTTATGTTTTTTGTCCGTTTTTGGGGAGTAAGGGGATCTATGCCATGCCCAGGGCCTGATACATACAGGTACGGAGGCAATACAGCCTGTCTGGAAATACGAGCAGGGAATGCCAAAAAAAGCCGTCTTGTAATTATTGACTGCGGCACAGGCATACGCCTTTTGGGAGAAGAGTTAATGAAAAATAATAATTCTTCCATAGATGCAGACATTTTTATTACACATACCCACTGGGATCATATAATGGGTTTTCCCATGTTTAACCCTATATTTAATTCTTCGGTAAACTTGAGGATCAGAGGTCCTGTTATAAGCGAAGAAGATAATCTTGAAACCATAATCGGCACACAACTTTCCCATAAATTCTGGCCTGTAAGACAAAGCGAGCTGGCTGCAAAAATAAAGTATGATCAAATAAAAGAAACAAGTTTTGAACTTGGAGATGGTTTGAAAGTCATAACAAAATACCTTAATCATTCTATTCTTTGTATGGGTTATCGTTTTGAATACCAAGGTAAAAGTATAGTAACAGCTTTTGATCATGAACCTTTTCGCAATCTTTTTCCGTCTGATGCATCAGATCCCAATTATGATGAAGCAACAGCTATGGAAGGAGAAGAAGCAGCCAGGGAAGAAAATGAAAAGATGCTTAAGTTTATAAAAGGTGCTGATGTGCTTATTCATGATTCGCAATACACTGCTTTGGAATATAAAGAACATATAGGCTGGGGGCATTGTTCTTTTGAATTGGCAATCGAAGCTGCCAATAAAGCAAATGTAAAAAAGCTGGTCTTTTTTCATCATGACCCAGGACGCACTGACAAACAACTTGGCAAATTAGAAAGACATTATCAAAAGACAGCAACTGGTACTTCTGTTTTGATGGCTCGTGAAGGTCTGACTTTAGAGGTTTAAAAAGTTTTTTAAATCATCTGTTTTTTAAATAGATACTCATATTCATACTGACAAAAAAAACTCCCAGTGTAATAAGAAATAATATAAAAAGAATAAAAGATATTATCCCCGTATTGTTTATCCAGTTAAGGTAAAGTGAAAAATAATTATGGTTTAAGGCAGATAAAGATACTATATCCTGCCATGGTAAACATATTGCAATGATTCTTATTGTTAATATAAGACTTAAAACCGGTAATAATATTATTATAAAAGTAAATAAGGCAGTTTTTAAAAGTTTATCCTGTTTGTATTTAATAATTTCTTCCGGATAAAACCGTGTTATATCTTTTTTTAATGAGCGGATCTGGTTTTTAAATACCATAATAAGCGGTCTGATCAAACTTAGTAATAATAAAATTATAAAAACAAGAAAAAGTACAAGAACTCTTTCTTTTTTTAATTGATTGTATATGTTAAAACTTACAAAATCAAAATCTTTCTCCCATATTCCAAGAGTCCTAAGATTATTTATAACATAAGCCTCATTAAACATATCGGAAATTGTCAGAGCCATAGCGTCTGCAGCTCCTCCTCTTACAGAAGAAGGAATATAAATATGAGCAGTATCATTCTCGTCATTGATTACACCGCTTACAAGCCAGGTTTCGTTGCGTATACGAAAACGACTGCCTGTAATCATTGTACTTCCAAAAATTATATCAGCTGCTTTTGAATTCAAAACCGCATGTCTTAGTTTTCCTGCCCAGGCCTGGTTTAAAAAGAATGAACCTTCGAGCATTGTAAAACCTAATATCCATGGGTAACTGCTTGTAGTACCAATAACTGTTACAGGGAATTCTCCATAAGCAAGACTTACTGTTTCAAAAAATGGGATCTCGTATGTTATAAGAAATTCATTTTTACTGAACTCTTCAACTTTATTTATGTCTATTCCTGGAGAGGCGATGCCTTTTGGTAATACAAGAAACAAGGTATTGTATTTTTCTAAAGAATTAAACAATATGTATAATACTGCCAGGCAGAACATAAGGCATATCCCGGCAATAATATACTTTTTTAAATAATTTTTAATTTTCAAAAAAATTCTCCATGTTCATTAGTGAAACAGTCATACCTGCAGAAAGAGCTTTATTACTTGTAAGAACTATTGGATCAAGAAAAGTAATTCCACGGATAACAATGGTGTTCTGATGATCAGAATCGCCAATGTAAACATTCAAACGCTCAAGATAATATTCTTCTCCCATTATTCCTCTGCGTCTTTTTATCTGATATATAAAATACCCGTCATTATCCTGGTTGATGGAACTGTTGGGAACAAGTATAAAATTAGCAGCAGTATTCTCTTCAAATGTTACAATAAATGTCTCGCCTTCATTGACTTCATCAGATAAAACAGTAATAGTTACTGTTTTGCCCTGGGAATGCGGCCTGACACGTTGGACAATACCATTAAGCACATGATATGCATTACTTAGTTCGCATGTATCACCTGGGTTAACAAAATTATTATCCAGGGAAATTGTACTTTCAACAATAAACTCACGGCCAATACCAATCGAAACAAGGAGTGCATTCTCCGGAAAAAACTTCCCCCTTTCCGCTGCAAGTGTATGAATTACACCGCTTGATGGAGCTGTAATTACAGCGTTATTTCTGTAATTGACCAATATCTCCCTTATGGTTTCACGGGATAACCTTAAGTTCTCCAGATCCATACGTCTTAAAAAAACAGTATGTTCCAGTTCTGCAGCTTCTGCCTCGTATCTATGTAGTAATGCCAGATAATTATTCTCTGCATTAATCATATCATTTCTGCTTTGTATACCAAGTTCAAAAGCAAATTGTGTGTTGTTAAACGCTCTTCTTGCCATATTTAATTCCAGGGCTATCATTGCTGCCTGTCCTGATAAACTTCTGCCTGTATTGGCAGAGTCTTCGGGCGAAGATGCAATTTCCCTTTCTGTTATCAATGCTTCGCGTATATTACCAAGTCTTAAATTAAAACTGTGTATATCTGCTTCAAGTTTATTGATGTTATTAATTATCTCGGACATCTGTCTTTCAGCTGCAGTTATATCAAAATCCATTTCAAAAAGACGCTGATCTTTTTCTACATAATCTCCTTCTCTTATAAATACCTGCCCGACAATTCCAGCTGATATTGCATATATGGTATCAGTTTCTGCCCAGGCTGCAATTCCTGTGCTTATTTCCAGTTTTGAAAGTCCGCCTCGAAAAGGTCTTGCTCCTGTTACATTTGGTAAATTATAATTATAAATTGTCCTGGAAAAGAAAAGCAGTAATACGAAAACCGCAAATATTATTGCACCAATGGTTTTTTTATTTAGTTTCATCATCATTCCTTCAATATTCTATTTTACTCCTGATAATTCAATACCTTTTTCTAGATCCTTCTGTCCGGAAAAAAGAAACCAAATTGGCAGGAACATGTATATACAGGATGCAGCAAAAATAAGGGCAGTCCTGCCATCTGCAAGCCTGGATAAATAAATTGATAAAGGCTCCAATCTAAAGTCATTAATAAATATTACCGCCTGCTCTACTACATTCCAATACTCAATAAAGGTAAGCATGCATAAGGCTGCGATTGTGGATTTTTGCTGTGGTATTACAATGTGAAAGAATATATACCAATTCCCGGCTCCATCTATTTTTGCAGCTTCAAAGTATGCGCTTGGAATAACTTTCATACTCTGACGCGCAAGAAAAACACCAAATGGAGAAAAAACTCCCGGGAGTATAATTGCAAGGTAACTCTGTTGTATTCCAAAAATAGCTGCAATAATATAATTGGGTACAAGAACTGCCTGTAGGGGCATAAGCATAACTACAATGTAAATAAGGAACAGCAGCTCTTTATATCTCCACTGCCAAATAGTAAAACCATATGCAGTTAATAATCCCACAGTTAAGGCTCCAAATGTAACCGGCAGGGTTATTCTTAATGAATTAAACAGAAGCACAAGAAAAGCAGGCTGATTTAAAAGAACACCTGCATATTGTTCAAGGCTAACAGGATTTGGAATAAGTAGCAGGGACATAAATTTTTCCGTAAGCCCTTCTGAAAGATCAAATGCAGTTATTCTGGAAGAATAATGTACCAGTATCGCCTGCTCAGTCATAAAAGAACCGGCAATGGTAACCATTAATGGGAAAAGAAATATGGAACCAAGTATAACAAGAAAAATTACAATTCCTGCCGGGTTTTTCTTTGTATCTGGATTTCTCATATAAACTCTTTCAAGATCATGCTGCTGCCTTTCGTTCCAGGCGCAGAAGGAACTGGGTAAACAAGGCAATGATTAATACCAGGATTGCTGTTGCAGAAGTCAGTCTTGGATAATTAAGCGATGCAAACATATTGTTCATAAAGTGCTGTAATGTATAAATGCTTTCGTGCGGATAACTCCCTGTAATCAGAAATATTTCCCTGAAGATTTTAAAAGAATTAATTATGGACATTATAAGAGCCAGTATTCCTGTTGGAAGCAAACAAGGTAGTGTTATATGCCGGAAAACATGATACGAAGATGCGTTATCCATCCATGCTGCTTCATAATAATCCTTTGGAATATTTCCAAGTCCTGCAAGGAATAGTATCATATTATAACCGCAATTCTTCCATAAAAAAATAAATATCATGACAGGCAGGGCAAGTGATGAATCCAGCCAATTAATTTTTCCAATACCAAAGTTATTTAGTAACCCATTCAATGCACCTTCAAAAGAAAATAGTGTTTTCCAGAAAAAAACCATGGAGCCTGATGGAATTACAAGCGGAATAAGAAACAATAGCGAAAACCATTCCCGGCCTTTAATAATACGGTTAATCAATATTGCAATACCTAAAGAGATTGCCAGATTAAGTGGTGTCGATAAAGCAATAAAACGAAGTGTATTAACAAGACCCATAATATAAGCCCGGCTCTGAAAAAGGGAAGTAAAATTTGCAAAGCCAATAAAAGAGCCGTTTATTGGCCTGTCCATAAACGCGTAGACCATGGAAAGGAAAAAGGGAAAGATAAAGAAAATGCAGAACCCAATAAGTCCTGGCAGTATAAAGAAAAACCCTTTGTCAAAAATTTTTTTTCGTAATTCCATTATTCACTCAGGTAGAGAGTCGCCCTGTTTTGCAGATTTCTGGCTACTTCATTGGCAGTTCTGGAACCATTGAAAAAGAACTGTACTTCTGCTGCTATCATGTCATTAAGGCTGGTATCTGTAACAACAAAGGTATTGATGTTATCTGACATGGCTTCCACAACAGCATTATAAGCATCCATGGCTCTGCGTTGTTGTTCATTTAAAGTTCCGCCAGCACCAAGAAAAGCTCCTGAAAAAATAAACTCAGATCTTTCATGTCTGGCTTCATTGTGTATTGGAAAACCCATGTTTGCGATATTTGTGGAGAGCTGCATTTCCTTTGAAAGCAGGAACTTTAAAAAAGCCCAGGCAGTTGCTTTGTTTTCTGACTGGCTGTTAATTGCAAAACCCTGATTAAATGTAAATGGAACAGAGCCATTGGTATTGGCTTCAATGCCTGCAATTTCGTCATCTGCTTCAATGGCAGGTGCAGACCCGGAAAATCCCATTCTCATCTGCATACCCAGATTCCTGGTAAAAAGAGAGAGCAGATTTGTACTGGTATTATGCTTAAAGAAAAATCTGTCTGTCAAATTAGACATTGTCTGTTGTCTCGCCTGGCCTGCCTGCTGCTGGCCAGTAATACCCCTGGGTATTAGCCCCTGCTCTGCAGAATCCCTTACAGAATCAAGCAGATCTGTAAAACCACTGTCAAGGAAATTGGATCTTCCTGATTCCAGGTCTATAAATGATTCAATATTTTGATTTAAAACCATGTTAAACATTCCGCCAGGTCCGCGTATATAATCCACAGTATTAAAAAGCCTGTAAGTACCGTCAAATAATGGCATACCAATTCTTAATAAGTCTTCTGCACTGTATGCTCTATGAACACCAAAGTTAGCTGAGATCTCACTAGGAACAAGAGTTGAGTCATAGGCAAAATAGTTAAAGGAATAATCCAGAGGAATAAACCAGGTTCCATTACGATAGTTGACAGCGTCAAGAATATTCTGTCTGTAGTCAGCTTTGTTAAAATTGGAATCCATTTCCATATATGGTTCCAGATTCTCTAGTATGCCGCTTTCTGTAAACCTGTGCAGCGGCAGAACATCCATTGCATACAAGTCAGCTCCGGTGCCGCTCATTAAATTGGTGTTTACCCTGCTGATGTAATCCTGTCTTGCCTGTGGATTATCCTGTACCTGTATCTGCATTACCTGCATATTTCCCTGACCACCTGTTCTTAGCTCCGGCATTTCGGAAAATGTTTCTATATTTACTTTTGTTCCTGGATATAATGTTTCAAACTGTCTGGCTGCTTCTTCAAGAAAACTTCTGTAAGCCATTGAATCAAAAGCAGAAACAGTAATCTCCCCTGTTATTGGAGAATTAAAAAAATCTGGCGTTAAACCAGTTTCATTGGAAGATTGTCTGTTGTTATTGCCGCATCCTGTAATAACAAATGCGACAGCCAGAATTGTTGTGATAAATAATGTTTTTTTCATTTTTACTCCGTAAAATTGATGTGTTTTTTTATAAAATAAATCTTTTATCTGAATAGTTACTGTATGTAACCTGTAGTTTTACTGAAGTTTATTACAGCTGATTAATCGCAAAGTATTAGTTCCATTTGAAATAAAACCCCTTCCGGAGTATTTTCCAGGGAGAATGGCACTGACATACGGTCTAAAGATTTTTTTACTATTGCAAGTCCAAGACCACTCTGATTGCTTTTGGAAGAAAAGGGTTGATTATCTGGATGTTTTGTTCTTGAGATATCCATGCGGAAAAAAGGTTCAAACAGCTTTTTAATATAATCTTCAGAAATATTGGCTCCTGTATTAAGAATACTTAGCTTTAAACATTTTTGTTTATCAGTTTGTATTCTTATTGTCCCTCCGTCCTGTGTATTCTGAACCGCATTGGCCATAACATTGGATAATACTCTTTGTAAAAGATTTTGGTCTGCTTTAATAAAAACAGCTGGAAATTCACCCTGTATTATTAAGCCGCGCTGTTCTGCCAGGGGTGTGTACTCTGCTAGGATAATATTACCCAATTCACGCAGATCCAGAGGTTCCATAAGCAGCTCGGTTTCTTCTTTTAATTTAACGATTTCAAGGATCTCGGAAACAAGGCGAGCCTGGGAATCAAGTGTACTAAGACATTGCCTTAAATATTTGCCATGATCCTTGTAATCTCCAACACCGGCAATCATTCCTTCAACAAGAGCTCTTGCAGCAGCTATGGGGGTTTTTAGCTCATGGGATGCAGCAGAAAAGAAAAGCCGCTGATTCTCTTCTCTTGTGCGTTCACGTATAATTTCATCCTCAAGCGGCTTTGTAACTTTTTTTGCAAAAAGAACAGCGCCAAAAATTGCTATTGCAAGCATTATTCCAAGAGCCAAAAAAGAACGGCTTAATAAATCGCCGTATTGAATATTGTCAAAAGACGAACCAAATCCAGTAAATATATAGCCGGTTTCAGAGCTTTCACTTTCAGAGCCTGGGTTTCTGGTCCTGTCCATAAAACGCAAGCGCAGCCCCTGGCGTGCATCTTCAAAGGAGCCTTCATAGTTACTGATTGTTGAAAATATAACCCTGCCATCTACTTCCTGTATAACAAAATTAAAAGATTGATTACTGCTGGCAAAAACGCGTGCTGCTTCCATAATCTCGTCTGGAGACCTGTTTCTGTCTGCCATAATTGTAATCATGGGTTGGAAAGAAGCTGAAAGCTGACGTTGCTGTTCTTCCCGGTAAAACGTTATAAACTGCCTGGCAAAAATTATTACTGTTGAAAGGCTCATCAATAACATGAGGAGCATGGTATAGGCAAAAACCTTTGTAAACACATTTATTTTTTTCTTTTGATTTTTCATTTTTCTTTTTCCAGGGTATATCCGACACCGCGGATTGTCTTAATAATATTCCCGGGCAGTTTTGCCCGTAGATTCTTTATATGTGTGTGTACTGTCCCTTCGCTGCTGTAATAATCATAACCCCAAATTTTTGCAATAAGGGTTTCGTGCGATACAACCCTGTCCTGGTTTTTTGCTAAAAGAGAGAGTATTTCGAATTCCCTAAGTGTTAATGGTAATTCCATTCCGTCCCAGAAAGCCTTAAAAGCCTGGAGATTAAGGCAAAGTTTGTTGAATTGAATCTCTTTTTGCAATGCGCCGCTGCGCCTTAACAATGCTTCGGCCCGTTTAAGCAGAACCTGCATGGAAAAAGGCTTTGCTACAAAATCATCTGCAAGATTATCAAATGCCTTAAGCTCTGGACTGTCTCCAGAAAGAGCTGTAATCATAATTACAGGGATATCGCTTAGCTTCCTCCATTCTTTTAGTATTTCCTGTCCATCCATGCCAGGAAGCATAATGTCCAGTATAGCCAGATTAAACTTCTTGTCATAAAGGCGCTCGCATGCAGTTTTTCCATTCGTGCAGAGTTCTACAAGATAACCTGCATCAAGCAGAAAGGCCTTTACTGCGTTCCCTATATGTTCATCATCTTCTGCTACCAAAATATGTATATCCATATATAAAAGCAATATATCATATAAATCTGTAGTTTATCTGAAGTTACGATGTTTTTTGATTTTCGTATTTCTTCATCCAAAGTATCTTCATTATTATTCCAATACCATATAGTCTTAATTTATGAACGCAGCTGAACGCCTGGGAAAAGAACCTGTAAGCCGCCTGCTTTTTCGCTTTTCCCTCCCTGCCATGACAGGAATGGTTGTTAATGCCCTTTACAATATTGTTGACCGCATTTTT
>Ga0099364_10006547_pt1 | contig 16925 bp, 16 predicted proteins | sample TergutTh196P3_FD_73070 | JGI IMG/M metagenome (GOLD analysis project Ga0099364, IMG submission 73070) | Microcerotermes parvus P3 segment gut microbial communities from Pointe-Noire, Republic of the Congo - Th196 P3 | ecosystem: Host-associated > Arthropoda: Insects > Digestive system > Gut ... | reverse complement strand
TTTCAGTTATGTGATCAGTTGATATGTTAAGAGCCTTCATTTTACGAGCTATTTCTTTCCTGTCTTCCCTAATAGCATGACTTACCCCGCTATTCCAGTCCAGGATCGCCTTTTCCCTTATTTCGTAAGCCCTCATGGCGGATTCATCCTGTGTTACAAAACCTATGCGTTCATGGGCTTTTTGTATTGCCATATCCATTTTCACTACCTCCTCGATTAGCTCTTTAGGGCTGTTTTTATTAAAAAAGGTTGCCCAGCGGTGCAGGGGGTCGTCAAGAAAACTCTCGCTCCTGCTTGCATTATTACACAACCGCCGGAATTTTACCATATCTATAAAATGAATTTCCAATGCATCGGTCAGTTTAAGGTCTTTTTCGGTGTCTTCCCACAGGTGAAAACAAGAATGGAAATTCCTTGAATTCACACATTCAAAATCTACTATGTTTATAGCTATTACATTGGGAAGTTCAATATAATCTTCCCCGGCTTTGATTTGCTTTGTATATTCCCGGCTCCAGTAGAAAAGGCTGCGGCGGTCCATGCCCCCCACGTTGCGCAACTGCACCTCTATATTCGCCCTTGTTCCGTCGCCTGTCTTCGCGCGGACATCCAAAACGCTTGCTTTATCACGTAATATATCAGGGGTGAATGTCCTGTCTTCAAGGATTTCTACAGACGCCACCTTGTTATCCCCTTTACGCCCTAAAACGGCGTTGAGAAATCCTATTAACTGTTCCTCGCTCCCCTTTTCTCCCATAACTTTAAGAAAAAGGAAGTCGTTCAACGGGTTTAACCTGCCTGTTGTCATTTAGTCCGCCTTGCTTTACAGCATAGCATTCCAGAATATTTTCGGCAAGCTGTTACAACTCATTAACCTGTTTTTCAGTTAACCCTGTGTCTTCAATTATTTCAAATATCGGCCGTCCACGAGCCTTCATTTTACGGGCTATTTCCCTTGCAGTTTCCCTTGCAGTTTCCCTCGTGTGGTAGCTCACAGCGCTGTTCCAGTCAAGAATCGCCTTTTCCCTTATTTCGTAAGCCCTCAGGGCGGATTCATCCTGTGTTACAAAACCAATGCGTTCATGGGCTTTTTGTATTGCCGCATCCATTTTTATTACCTCCTCGATTAGCTCTTTAGGGCTGTTTTTGTTAAAAAACGTCGCCCAGCGGTGCAGGGGGTCGTCAAAAAAACTCCCGTTTCTGCTTGCATTATTAAACAACCGCCGGAATTTTACCATATCTATAAAGTGAATTTCTAAGGCATCGGTTAATTTCAGGTCTTTCTCGGCATCTTCCCAGAGATGAAAACACGAATGGAAATTCTTTGAATTTACACATTCAAAACCTACTATGTTTATGGCTATTACATTGGGAAGGTCAATATAATCTTCCCCTGCTTTGATTTGCTTTGTATATTCTCTGCTCCAGTAGAAAAGGCTGCGGCGATCCATGTCGCCTACATTCCGCAGTTGCACTTCTATGTTCAGCCTTGTGCCGTCTTCTGTCTTTGCCCGGACATCTAAAACGCTGGCTTTATCGCCCAAAAACTCAGGGGTGATTATCCTGCCTTCAAGAATCTCTATGGTTTCTATCTTTTTATCGCCTGTCCGCCCTAAGACGGCATTGAGAAAAGCCAGCAATTGTTCTTCGTCTCCTTTTTCACCCATCACTTTAAGAAAAAGGAAGTCGTTTAATGGGTTGTATCGTCTCCGCTTCACGTAGCCGTTCCGATTAAACCACCGCTAACGCGGTGTAAGGTGTATCGTCTCCGCTTCACGTAGCCGTTCCGATTAAACCACCGCTAACGCGGTGTAAGGTGTATCGCTTTACTGCCATGCAAAGAATATAAACAATTTTTAAAATATATTCCAGTCCACACATATGGTGTCAGTCACTTTTTTTACTCTTTGCGGTTTATTATCCTAAGTTGTAAGGCGCTTGAAGCTTTTACTCGTCTTATGTTAAGGCTGTAAGAAAATCTTTTGATTTGAAAGCTCATCTTAAAGCTGTGGTAAATATAGAAAAACTTTATTCCAACGCAATAGAGAAATGGGAATTTGAACTTGATCCTAGCAAAAACAATGATTATCTAAAAGATAGAAAATATCTTTATGCGCCAATGGAATATAAGGATCGGATAGTGCCGGTTAAATTAACTATTAAGGAATATAAAGACATTTGGACAGAAAGACGACTATATTCCATTGAGGCCATAGATGTAGGGTTGGATTAAAATAGGGGAAACTGGTAACTTAGTCCGTGGTTTAACCCTAAGGAAACCCTCGTTGACCCGCAGTATCCCCTCCGATAGGTACTGGAACCTATCAATATAAGTATCGCATAAATCTAATAAATAGTCAAGCAGAATATAGTGTCAGTCACTAAATTGACTAAATTGAAAAAAAATTCCGCGAAAGGAAAGCACCCTGCACGCCCGCGCCTATATAGGTATGTAACTTTTTGACAAGTTACATATATCTTTTTCCGGTCGTTCAACAGGCGGCTGGCAGCAGGAGTTGAAAATGAAAATTAAAGAACAGGCTCAAACGGACGGGCTGGATATCCAGCCAAACAGGGAACACAAAAGCAGCGTTTTTTCCATGCTTTTCAGTAACCCGGACATCTTAAGGGAACTCTACTCGGCTATCGAAGGGGTTAATCTGCCGCCGGATATACCCATCAATGTCAATACCCTTTCCAATGCCCTAATCAAAGGAAAATTAAATGACGTATCCTTTATCATTGACAATAGGCTTGTCGTGTTGATTGAACATCAATCGACACTTAATGAGAATATGCCCCTAAGAATATTGGAATACATCGAAAAAGTGTACAAGAAGACTATTGATTACGCGAATGCGTACAATGAAAAACTTATCAAAATTCCCAAGCCTGAGTTTATTGTCCTGTACAACGGGGAAAAGCCGTATCCCGAAAAAGGCGAACTGCGGCTTTCGGATGCGTTTATGGACATTGAAGGGTTGGCAAGAGATAAGGATCGAATTTCCCTTGAGTTGGTAGTACAGGTATACAACATCAACCACGGGCATAATCCTGAGATTCAGCAGAAATGCGGAACCTTGAACAATTACAGTTTTTTCATCAATAAAATTCGGGAGTATCAGAGGACAGGATTAACTCTTGCAAAATCCATAGAATGTGCTATAAGATATTGCATAGAGAACAATATTCTAAAAGATTTTTTGAAGGAGCATGGTTCACAGGTGGGCAGTCTGTTATTTTATGAATACGATTTCGATACCCACATGAAAGTAATCCGAGAGGAAGGTCTCGAAGAAGGTATTGAGATAGGCGAACATAGGGGCGAACAGAAAAACCAAAAATACGTCTTGGGGCTTATTGCTCAGGGGTTGACGGCAGAAGAAATTAAGCAGCGGTTGGAAAACAAATAGCAGCATATGGTGTCACCAAAATTGCCGGAAACCCTGGTTATTGTACCCGCCGTTGCTGTCACCCGCCGAGACATCCGTGCCGTCAGCGCCGGTTGCGCCGATTACTCTCTAACGATAGCGAAATATTCGCTTTTACAGTAAAATTTAAATATGCGTAAAGAGACAAACCGTATAGAATTTAAACAGCAACTGACCGAAGATTTGGAAAAAGAATCGGCAGCCTTCCTTAATTATCCCGAAGGCGGGATAATGTATATAGGGATAAACAAAGAAGGCAGTGCTGTAGATATTGCCAATATTGACGGAGATATATTAAAAATAAAAGACCGGCTGAAAAACAATATCCTACCTTCGTGTTTGGGACTGTTTGATGTATGTGTTGAAAAGATTGACGGCAAAAATGTAATAAAAATTATTTTTGCAAGCGGAACTGAAAAACCTTATTATCTGAAAAAATATGGAATGTCGGAAAAAGGCTGTTATATGCGTGTGGGTACTGCCGCTGAGCCGATGTCGAATAGAATAATAGAAGAGCTGTTTGCAAAACGCACGAGAAATTCTATAGGACGAATAAAGTCCCCGCGTCAGGATTTATCTTTTGAGCAGCTTAAAATTTACTATGAAGCCCAAGGTAAGATACTGAATCAACAGTTTCACAAAAACCTTGAATTGCTGACAGAAGAAGGTAAGTATAATTATGTTGCATATTTGTTAGCAGACATTAATGTAGTATCAATAAAACTGGCAAAATACGCCGGAACAAACAGGCATGAATTGATAGAGAATTATGAATTTGGAAACTGTTCACTGATAAAAGCCGCTAAGAGCGTTCTTGATAGATTGGATGTGGAAAACAGTACATTTACAAAAATTACGCACAAAGAACGTTTGGAGCGAAAGATGTGGAACACAGTTGCATTACGCGAAGCTGTTATTAACGCGATGGTACACAATGATTATTCATACGAAGCATTTCCCAAATTCGAAATTTTTGAAGACCGCATAGAAATAACATCTTATGGGTGTTTGCCACAGGGAATAGACGAAGATAATTTTTTTGAAGGAATTTCCATTCCACGCAATAAGGAATTGATGCGAATTTTCCGCGACCTCGAAATGGTAGAGTACCTTGGCTCGGGTATTCCTCGTATATTACAAACCTATGGGCGCGAATGTTTTATCTTAAAAGAGAGTTACATTAGAATGATATTCCCTGTTGAAAAAGATTACTTGGAGCAGATTGCTTTACAGCAAGAAGATGTTGGTGAAAAGGTCACTGATACTGTGGAGAAAACTGTGGAGAAAACTGTGGAGAAAACTGTGGAGAAAATACTCGAAATTATCAAAGATAATCCCCGAATAACATCAGCGAAGTTGGTAGAAATGACAGGGCTGACAAGACGGGGTATAGAATATAACCTCTCCAGGCTTAAAGCAAATGGACTAATCGAACGTATCGGCCCTGATAAAGGCGGATACTGGAGAGTGATAAATAATGCCTGACAATTTATGAATAATTATTCTTCTACTGATACATAATAAGTATAGGCCGTGGTTCAAGAGCGTACACATCGTTTGGCGTCATAAGCGGATTGTCAAAACCCGCGCCTGGAATACCAAGATTGTAAAATAGTTTAAAACCCTTAACCGGCATATTCGTGGCTCTGGCGACAAATTCATAAGTACTGTGTTTCATTTCTGGAGTACCAATACCGTCCATACAGTGAATCAACCTTACTCTGTTAAAATTGGTTCTTACATTTTCGCGGTTTCTTATCATTATGTGGTTAAATTGATGAATCACAAGCATACGTTCACCCGGAAGATTATTCTCTATTAAGTAATCTTCCATTATTTGCTGCGCTCGGTTAATTTCTTCAGCAGTAACATGCCCAATTTCTACCATAGGTCTTAGCGTACGCCATTCGGGATCCAGCGCAATATGTACATTAGGATAATGCAGATACGGAAGCATTCTTTTAAGAGAATCTATCGGATCGTAACGGCCAATCTGATGATCAATAAAAACTAAAATATCATTTTCCAGACCATATTCAATATAACGTATCAAAGTCTCGCGCCTTAATATCCCAATTTCGCCCTCCGGCCAGACAGTCCCATAAATAATATAAAACGCCTTGATTATCCCTCGGCCTCCGCTTACATCTTCATATTTACCAGCAGTCACAGAAAGCAATTGATCCAGTTCTTCTATAGAGTGGCGACCTAAAATCCCCATGTTTCGTGAATGAGGATGCCCGTAATAAGCCAGAATATCATTGTTGAACAGCATTGAAATCTGATATCTCGCGTTTCTTTTTATATTATCATCTTCTTCAATCGTATTAACCCAATAAGGATTGGATGTTTGCGCCCTTCTTAAAGTATTTATAGTTTCGGTAAAAAACATCGAGGGAAAAATCGGACCATTTCTGAACATTTCGTAGGCATCCGGTGCCGACAAAGCGTGAACCTGCATAGTTACTATAAAAAATAAAAACAATCGAATTACATGAGACAAATAAGTTTTTTTACCATACATAGTAATCTATTTTCGGCAAAAATACACAGCGTCTTAATCACATCCATAAGTAGATTTTGTGCAGTTTTGAACAAACAAACCATGTTCCAAAAGATAACATTAAAATTCCCGGAATAATACCTGCCAAATTGTCAAAATAGAGAAACAAATATCTGCCGGCAAGGGTTAAAATAAGCCCGTTCCCGATATAGACATATTCTTTTGAACCTCGGACATTTACCGCGACAAAAAAACTGATTACTGTGATTAAATACACAATAATTTCTGTCATTCTGAACAGGGATTTAAAGCCAAATTTGATATTCAGACTAGTGTCCCAGCTTTGAATATCAATAGGAACGCCAAATGTAATTGCAAGAGTAGCAATGCTGATTATCAGAATAAGATTACGGGTCATTTGCACTTCCAGACCAGTGGCGCAAATCCCGGCGGTAAACAGGGAAAAAATTCCAAAATACCTGGCAAAAAGCAAAATCCTTAACGTTATCAGTAAATAAAACGAGGGAATATCATAAACCATACACAGGGGCAGAAAGAGACGTATTACCTCGAAAGAAAATGATAGAATAAAAATGGCGATATAAAGGATTTCCGGAACCATAGTCTGTTCGAAAAAGTAAAAAATTAAAAATATTCCGGCGAGAGAAAAGAGAACCGCCATAACTATAGAGGCGTGAACAGCAAAATAATTGGCTTCCAGAAAACGACCGGCAAAAGCCTGTAAAAAATCCGCAGGACGGCGGGTATTTTCTTCAAGATTCTTATATGCAGGCAGCGCAAAGAAAGAAGCAGCCAGAACCATAAGTGTCGAAACGGCACAAAAAATGATAGCAATCCTAAAAAAGATGTTTCTTCCTGCCAGAGTCATAGGCAAGTGTAGCTTAATTATTGTTTATTCTCAAGACATATTATAGAATACCGATAATGGGAATTAAGGGGAACTCTATGTCATTGAAAAAAATAATGATAATTTTTGCAATTTTATTAATAAGCGCCTCTGCTCTTTGGGCTGGTGATGTCGCTTCTTTTGTGGATCTGGGCTTTTCTCCCGACGGCAGAATCTATATGTTTGGTCAGCATGGAGTTCTTTCTCCAAGCCTAAGACCCTGGGCAGATCTCTTTATCGTTGATGTAGCCGCCAACAACTTTGTCCCGAACGGCAGAATCTCTCATACACAAGATATCCCGATAAAGGCGGGTCAGGACGGCTCCGGGGTTTTTTTCCAGCTAGTAAGCAGGAATTCGAGCTTGGCAAATAGTCATGGCATTAATTATCAGAATCAGGCGCAGCCTTTATATATTTCCAGGGCTGAAAATCCGCCGACTCGTGGAGAAACAATAGATTTTCGTGATTTTAGGTCAGGAAATTCTTACAAGGCAGAAATTGTCCCCACAATAGAGGGTTCCGGCCAGAATTTAAGGTCTTCGTTTTTCATCAGGCTGGAAAGCCGCTCAAGTAATGGTCAGTTAAGAACCTATGTAGTCGGTACCCCGCAGCTTCGAAGATCGAGGATAACCGCGTACAATTTCAACAGGGTACTTATTGACTCTCACGGAGAATCCCTCATTTTTGTCATTGAAATGAAGCGTGTTGCCGAAAACGGCTTTGATATCCGTTATATGGTAGAAGCTCTTCGATTGTAGCTCTGAAAATGTTCAAAATTTGGGAAATTTCTCGTAATTAGTGCAAGGTTTTACAATTATCCCTTGACAGTTTCGCTTTACTCCAATAATATTAACCTATGTCAGAAACTGTGTTTCTTAATGATGCCGACTTTGGGCTGTATCGCGATCTTATTTACGCTGAAAGCGGTATAACATTCACGCCAACCAATCGTTCAATTCTGGAAAGCCGGTTAAAAGAACGCCTTCGCGATAAAAATGTTGATTCCGTAAGAACCTATCTCAATACAATAAAATTAGACAAGGAAGAGCTAAAGGGCTTTCTGGACTCAATTACCACAAATCTGACACGGTTTTTCAGAAACCAAGCGCAATTTGACGCGCTGGAAAAGCATGTAATTCCTGAAATAATCAAAAATATCAGGAAAATTCCGGGTACAATCAGGATATGGAGCGCCGGATGTTCCACCGGAGAGGAACCCTATACTATCGCCATGTTATTAAGCGAAATTTTACCCCCGCCTTGGACGTATGAAATTGTTGCCAGCGATCTTTCCCTTAAATGTCTTATGACTGCCAAGGAGGGGTTTTACGCCGAAAGCCGGATCGTCGGGATTCCCGACAGCTATCTGGTTAAATATTTTGACAAGGTAGAAGGGGGATACAAAGTCCGCAGCGCAATTCAGTCAAAAATCAAGTTTGACTATCATAATTTAAAACATGATTCCGGTCAGAAAAATTTAGATGTTGTTTTTTGCCGTAATGTAATTATTTACTTTGACGAAGCGGCGCAGGCTGCTGTTATAAACCGTTTTTGGGATTCTATGGCATCCAAATCTTTCTTGTTTATTGGGCACTCCGAATCTTTGTTTGGAATGGATACAAAATTTGAGTTTGTAAAAACTGATTGGGCTACTTTGTATAGGAAGTATATCTAGTAATCCAGGAGATTAACGTGGCAGAGGAAATTTCGGTTTTAGTTGTTGATGACTCGGCATTAATGCGTAATTTAATTTCCAAGATGATCGAAGATACGCCGGGTTTGGTAGTAGCCGAGAAGGCAATGAACGGTGCGTTTGCCTTGCAAAAAATCCCCCGTGTTAATCCAGATATAATCTGTTTGGATCTGGAAATGCCAGAGATGAACGGGATTGAATTTCTAAAAGAAAGAAAAAAACGGGGAATTACAATTCCGGTTGTTATACTTTCGTCCATCGCCGCCCGTGGCGCGGAAATTACCATGGAAGCCCTTTCTCTTGGAGCCAGTGACTTTGTTCAAAAACCTTCCGGGTCAATCTCCGAAGATATTCATGTAGTCAAGGACACGCTTGTCGGAATGCTTCTTGGCTATGGCGGCTCTTACCGTAAATCGCAGGGAAAAAAGGTTCTGGCTCCTTCCGAGTACGAACCGAAAACGCCTTCCGCAAAAACTTCGGATATTGTCAGTTTCTTTAAGTTAAGCGCCATTCCTCCGGCTGCTCCTTCTAAGCCGCCGCAACAGATACGAAAACCGGGAAGGACAGAAATTATTGCTATCGGTATCAGTACCGGCGGTCCTGATGCTCTGCGGGTGGTATTTTCCCTGCTTGATTCGGACCTTAGGGTTCCAATTCTGGTTGTACAGCATATGCCGGCGGGTTTTACAAATGAATTCGCGAAAAGCCTTGATCGTATCTGCCCGCTAGAGGTAAAAGAAGCTGAAGACGGCGATGCCATTCTGCCCGGCAGAATTCTCATTGCGCAGGGTAATAAACATCTGGAAGTACAAAGAAAAACAGGCAACGCGATAGTCCGTCTTTCAAATGATCCGCTGGTTTCCGGTCACAGGCCTTCCGCTGACGTGCTTTTTGCCTCGGTCGCGATGAACTATTCCAACAACGCATTGGGTGTAATCATGACCGGTATGGGACGTGACGGAGCGCAGCATCTGGGAACCATCTACAAGGAAGGCGGCATGACTATCGGCCAGGATGAACCCAGCTCGGTAGTTTACGGAATGCCCCGTGTTGCCTACGAGATGGGTCATGTTATGGAACAGGTTTCCCTTAATAATATGGCGCGCCGCATTTGCGATGTGGCGAAAACAATCAGGTAAACTCCGACACAATCACTCTTTATCTTGGCTCTCTGGGATGTGTCATCTATGGTATTAATCATTTCTGTCATGGTATTCGCGAACCCGTTTATTTCCCCGGACATGCTGTTAATCAGGGCGTGACGTGATTGTAGGAAATATTGTTTTACGGTATATTGATCATATTGGGGGTATTCATTGAAAACTGTAGTTATTGGCGATAAAGATGTTCAATATTTTAAAGAACTTAGCGACTCGTTGAAAGAACGTGTTGGTGAGAATCCGGTATTACTCCTGATCTCCGGGGGGGTGGATTCTACTGTAACTGCGGCGGCGCTGCTTAAAACGCTGAACAGCGAACAGGTACACTTGATGTACATGGATACCGGGCTTATGCGGAAAAACGAAACTGTATCTGTCCGTGGCGCTCTGGAAAAACTTGGCGCGCGGAATTTGCATATTGTTATGTGCGAAGATGAATTCCTTTCTGCCCTTAAAGGTATTGCCGAGCCGGAAGAAAAGCGCAAGGTAATCGGCGATATGTTTATAAAGATTCAGGAACGGGAGGTTGCCCGCTTGGGGCTGCCGGAGAGTTATTTTCTCGCGCAGGGGACGTTGTTAATCGATCTTGTCGAAAGCGGCGCTGTCAGTGCGGGCAGCGCCAATGTTATCAAGAGTCATCACAATGTCGCAAGCCCGCTTGTAGCGGCAAAACGCGGCGCCGGGAAAATAATTGAGCCGCTTGCTAGTCTTAACAAGGAACAAGCCCGTGAGTTAGGCCGTTTCCTTGGTGTAGACGAAGAAATTATCCGCCGCCACCCGTTCCCGGGGCCGGGTCTTGGGGTTAGAATTCTTGGCGAAGTAACCAAGGAAAAGTGCGATATTCTGCGTGAAGCGGACGCTATTTTTATTGAGGAATTAAAGCGCCGCCGCAGTCCTTCCGGCAAAAGCCTTTACGAAGATATCTGGCAAGCCGCCGCGATACTCTTGCCAATCCGCTCTGTTGGTATATCCAGCGGCGACTCTGCGGAACGCCGTTACGGTTGGGTGCTCGCGTTACGCGCTGTTACCGGTACTGACGGCATGACTGCCAGTCCTTACCCGTTTGAAACCAAGGATCTTTTGGAAATATCGGAACGTATTACCAGTTCGGTAAAAGAAATAGGCCGTGTAACCTACGATATATCAGGCAAACCCCCCGCTACGATTGAATGGGAATAATGGTAGTTTAACGCCTTTGGAGCTAAAGGGAATTGAACCCTTGACCTCTTGAATGCCATTCCCAAAGAGGTAAACAGCCATAGTGCTCCTTACTTGTCTATACTTGACACACTATAGGAAGCATTAGGATAAGTCAAGCAAATAAACCTCTATAGTTGCCCTGAGTTATCCCCACTCGTCAACTGGTTTCTCATACTTTTTCTCATGTTTTAAGAAAGAAGAATCTGTTCAACCTGTTTTTTTTCAGGTTATTATCAAAGGTTTGGACAAAGTGGCCAATTCCTTCGGCTTCTCGCCATAGGGCATTACGGAAGAAGGTTTCTTCCATTAATTACTCAAGTGTTGATATACTGCTACAGTCATTTGGACCATCCGGAATATCTTTGGATGACCAAATTGGCGAGCAATTCATAATGCGATTAGACAAATTAATATAAAATCAACTATTGGAATACAAGAAGAAATAAAGCTTCTCTGCTATGCACTAGCTAACTTACCCCCAGTTATTCCACTGTCTGTTCTTTCTGCTGCAACTGGAATAGAAAAATCAATGATAAGTAGCTTTCTTGCTGATATTGGTCGCCCCTTATTGCTAACCGAAAACTCAGTCCAGTTTAGAGATGAACCCACAGAAACATGGTTTAGAAAAACATATATAGCGGATAACGATTTACTTACATCATTTCTTAAAAATATAAGATCCATAACAATACTATATTTGTAAAAATAGGAACCATAAAAATTGTTTTAACGCCAAACTTGGATAAAAATTCTTTTTCATCTTCCTGCAAATCGCTTACAACTGCATCAACACAGTCGCCTCGAATAACTTTCATATCCCAAAGCGCTATGCTTAAAGCGTTGCTTGTAAGCTTATATTTCATAAGCTCGTATTCAATGTCCAAAATGTCGGTTGCCCCGCTTCCCGAAACCCCGCCTTTGGGCGGTTTTTTCCGCCTATGCCAAGTTTTTGTGAAAATCCTCTAACCCAACCGTTTTTCTTCATGCTTTTATATATTTATACCTAAAATTTAACATCGAATCAATACGCAGGGGGATCTAGTTGTAAGAAAGTCTAAATTAACCCCAAATATTTCTCAAAAAAGATCATTAATTTTGCTATGATTACCTGTTTAATTCCGGTACGGCTGCTTGTTTGCCCATCGGCAGATGAACCAAAGCGTGATACGGGCGGTAAAATTTTGTCTATATCTGTACCTGTAGTTTTTAAGATACCGTCACGGAATGCCATGTCGATAAAACGGCGGGTTTCATCGGCTTTAAGATTTTCTTCGGTAATCAGCGCAGCCAGATCATTTTCTTTGCGTTCCTTTACAAATCGCTGCCAATCGCCTTCAACGCTTTTTGAAACATTTACCCGCTCTACAAAACTTTGTATCAATTCTTTTTTGCTCCGCAGTTCAATGCTTGAATTAACTGCTTTATCAATAGCTGTAAGTATGCTCTTGTCTTGGCAGTTGGTTTCGTGATACTTCTCTACAAGCATAAGGATATAGTCGATATTTACTTCGATTTGTTTGATGAGTTCCAGTTCGAAAATTATATCATCGTTGATGTCTTCTTTACCGTCTGCGGATTTTGGTCGCAATTCTTGGTAAAGGTCGATATATACACTTTGATAATCCTGAAAATCCCTGTTGTTTAAAATTTCGTTTCCTTCAAAATCGTCAAAGGCGGTAAGAATATTTTTTAACCGCAGTGGGGTAGTATTCATTATAGGTTTTAAGAAGCACCACTCCGCCTGCTTCTTTGTCGCCGAAAAGAGCGATTGCGTCATCGGTTGCCTGTTTTAAATCACGAAAACACACAATATTGCCAAAAGTTTTAACACTGTTAAGAATACGGTTGGTTCGGGAATATGCTTGTATAAGACCATGCTGCCTTAAATTTTTGTCAACCCAAAGAGTGTTTAGTGTGGTTGCATCAAACCCGGTAAGAAACATATTAACAACAATAAGTAAATCAATTTGGCGTTTTTTTACACGATCTGAAACATCTTTATAGTAATTTTGAAATTTATCAGAAGAAGTATCATAGTTTGTGCTGAATGTTGTGTTATAATCGGCTATTGCTGCTTCAAGGAAGTCGCGGGAAGATTTATCAAGTTTATCGTTTTCAAATTCTTCATCCGGTAATGCATCCTCAGGATCGTCCTCGTTTGCACTGTAACTGAATATTGTTGCAATGGCAAGATTTTTGCTTTTTTCTGCAAGCTGAGCTTTGAATTCTTCATAATATTTCATAGCCATAGGGATAGAAGAAACAGCAAAAATAGAGTTGAAGCCTGCCACTCGCTGACCTTTTAACGAATAAAAAGAATTTCGTTTTGTTTTTTGGTCAAAGTGTTCAATTATATACTTAACAACCTCGCTAATTCGTTCCGGTGCAGACATAGCTTTTTCAATATCAATCGCCCGAACATTTTTGTCTTTTATATCATCTTTCTGTTTAACAGTATTGATAAAATCAATGCGGAATGGCAATACATTTCCATCGTTAATTGCATCTACAATTGTGTAGGTATGAAGCTTGTCGCCAAATGCTTGCTGTGTTGTTCGCAAAAGCTGATTACTGCCCGTTCCCGCATTCACCGAAAAAATCGGCGTGCCAGTAAAACCAAAAATATGATAATTTTTAAATGCCTTAGTTATTTTACGGTGCATTTCGCCAAATTGGGAGCGGTGGCATTCATCAAAAATGATTACGATATGTTTTTTGTAAACATCATTTGACTTATTTTTGCTTATAAACACATCCAATTTTTGTATGGTTGTAATGATTATTCGTGCATTTGGATCACTTAGATTTTTCTCCAGTTCTTTGGTAGATTTGGTGTTATTGGCCGCTCCTTTTTCAAAGCGGTCGTATTCTTTCATGGTTTGATAATCAAGGTCTTTGCGGTCAACAACGAATAAAACTTTTTCGATTGTTTCAATTCCTGTTGCAAGCTGTGCGGTTTTAAAACTGGTCAGTGTTTTTCCACTGCCGGTGGTATGCCAAATATAACCGCCTGCATCTGTAGTTCCCATTTTTTTGTAGTTAGTTGAAACTAGTATTCGCCCCAAAATCCGCTCTGTTGCAGCTATCTGGTAGGGGCGCATGACAAGTAAAAGTTCTTCGCTTGTGAATACACAGTAGCGAGTAAGAATATTAAGAAGCGTGTGTTTTGCAAAAAATGTTTTTGTAAAATCAACAAGGTCGGATACGATTTTATTATTGGCATCTGCCCAATGGGATGTAAATTCAAAGCTGTTGCTTGTTTTTTTGCTTTTACGCCGCTCGCTTTCGCCATGTTCTTTAATATGAGCATTGCGGGTTGTATTGGAATAATACTTTGTATTTGTGCCGTTGGAGATAACAAATATCTGTATATACTCATAAAGACCGCACGAAGCCCAAAAACTATCACGCTGATACCGCTTAATTTGATTAAAAGCCTCACGGATTGCCACACCTCGCCGCTTCAATTCGATATGCACAAGCGGCAGACCGTTAACGAGTACCGTTATATCGTAGCGTGTTTCATGAGATCCGCCTTTTTCTTCGTATTGATTAATCACCTGTAAGCGATTATTGTGGATGTTTTTTTTATCAAGTAGCCTGACATTTTTTGTTGTTCCATCATCGCGTTTTAAAACTTGAACATGGTCATCTTGTATTTTACGGGTTTTTTCGACAATACCTTCATTGCTGCTTGCAATACACTCAGAAAAAAATATTTTCCATTCATTGTCAGTAAAGGTAATATCATTTAAAAGTTCAAGCTGTTTTCGCAGATTTTCGATAAGTGCGGCTTCGTTATTTATATTAATTTTTTCATAACCCTGCCCGGAAAGCAGATTAATAAATTCCCGCTCTAAATCTGCTTCGCTTTGATATTCAGGCGCTGTTCTGTAAGAGGGGGAGTATTCGGCAACAACGGTATTTTCGTCTGTACTAGCGACTATGTTATAGTCATTTAGCTCGTGCCATAGCAGCGAATTCTGCAAGGGCTTCCGGTGTAGATTCAGGACAGTCTTTGGTATAGCGAATAGGTTTTTTAGCAATTTCTCGAATCTGTTTTAGTTGTTCTTTAGTTGGCTTTTGACCAACCTTTATTGTCGATTTGGTAATTCCCATGATAACTTCTCCGTTCTGCCTTATTGGAAAGTTGTAATACGTTTTGTATCTAATGTCAAGAGGAATTTGTGGGGTATTTGACTGTGGTTGGAGATGGTGTAATTGAGATCACAGGTTATTTTTATGATTGTGTTTATTAAGGGCTATTCTATATCTCTTAGGCGACGGGTTTTCCATTTCGTACTTTAATAATTCATGTAATTCCAAAGGTGCTTCATTCGCCCATTGTTCTAATTTATTCGAATAATCTTTCAGATCTTCTGTTATTGTAACTATATATTTTTCTAATTCCTCTTTGTTGTTTATATCTCCATAACTAACCATAAAGATGTCTGAACCTTGAGATGGATTAAATTTATCTAATTCATTCAATTCCATAAAATCGTTTTGATAATATAAATTCAGTATATACAGAGCTCCCATAATGCGTATCAATACCCTTATATTAGCTTTATGCATATTTTCAACACGACTGTGTTTTATGGCTTGGTATGCCTTTTGCCAACTTGCGTCGCCCTTATGAGCATTTTTCAAAGGTTTAAAACCTATGTTTTCTTCTTTTTCAAAATACATTGATGGTGTTGATAAAATAATCTTTTTTTTGCTCAATCCCCAAAGTTGATCAAGCAATTTTAAACAATCAAAATCATAATTCAGATACCTTTCCTTTCCTTCATCATCTACAGGATTCATATTTCCGCCCTCGTTCTGATAAAGCGCTTTGGAAATAGATTCTATCTCTGCGGCGCATCTAAGAATAAGTTCTGCAATTTTGATTGAATACGCTTCTATTTGAGAATCACAAAAATGAATATTGTATGCTAATTCAAGAAGCTCTTTTTCAAGCTTCATGTAAGCAGACCAATAAAGATTTACTTTTTTAATCTCGTTACTCCTTTTGATTATTTTTGATCAAAACTCAACAACCTATCCCGGTAATACTCATACTGCTTTTTCCTAGCTGTAAGCTCTGTGAAATTGTCCAAAATTCGGACAATTTCCTGTTGGACTGGGAGCGGGGGCAGGGGGATTGAAAGTTTCCTCATATCAGCCATAGGTAGACTGCATACAGGAGAACCTACAACTTTCATTTTATACGCTTCTACTACTTTGGATGAATTAAGAAGATATGCCAGAAATTTTGACAGTATTAGTTTGTGGTTTGGTTTAATAACATAAACACCCTCTTTAATGTTCCAGTTAGTCGGAGTTTCTTCAACTACTGCTACTCTACCAATAGTACCTGTACCAGAAAATAGAATATCGCCAACTTCAAGGTTTGAACGGTTATTAATTAGTGTCAGTGCATCATCATTAACTTTGTCTGTTTTATCTAAAAAAACGATTTTGCCATTGTTGATTTCGCGAACGGTCACATAAAAATTTTTGGCATCATTTGTATTCAAAACAAAATTTTTGCGGGGATTCAGTCCTGTTTTTAATGACATTATAACATAATCTAATTCTACTAACTCCACCCCATTAGGACACAACTCCGCAATCAATTTTTCGTAAGCGTCAAAGCAACCCCTTCTAGCGTCATGTAAAAAAACGAAATAAACTGACCTTCAAGAAAAACCACTTGGAGGGAAAAAATGAATTTCAGTAAAGAAGAAAAGGAGTTATGGGTAGAGGACTGGAAGCAGAGTGGAAAGAGTGCATGGGCATATGCCAAAGAGAACGGTATAATCCCCCAGACCTTCTGCGGCTGGGTAAAACGTGAAACGAAAAAGGGCTCAAGTTTTGTAGAAATACCTGCGCGTAAAAAGCCTAATTCTGAAAGGATGCAGGAAATACTTGTGGAGAAAGGGGAGATAAAAATCCATATACCGCAGTCAGTATGGCTAGAATGTCCTGTCCTAATGATGGAAGTGCTAAAGGCAATGCCATGATATTAGACATCAGCAAAGTA
>Ga0099364_10006546_pt1 | contig 16925 bp, 12 predicted proteins | sample TergutTh196P3_FD_73070 | JGI IMG/M metagenome (GOLD analysis project Ga0099364, IMG submission 73070) | Microcerotermes parvus P3 segment gut microbial communities from Pointe-Noire, Republic of the Congo - Th196 P3 | ecosystem: Host-associated > Arthropoda: Insects > Digestive system > Gut ... | reverse complement strand
ATTGTCATCGGGATCGGCAGCGGATGATCCTGAAGGACAGAAGTTGATGCGGAAGGTTCCGAAGGAGATTCGCAAGGGCAAACCGTTGTTGATGGACAAGGCGTATGAAGGAGATGAGTGTCGAGCGACGGCGGTGGAGTGTGGTATTGTGCCAGTGGTTCCGCCGAAGAGTAATCGTATCAAGCCTTGGCGTTACAGTAAGAAGTTGTATAAGCAGCGTTATATTGTAGAATGTAACTTCCGCAACATCAAACAGTTCCGGCGAGTGTTCACGAGATACAACAAATTGAATGAAACGTACAACGCCTTCATTGCCATCGCAAACATCGCCGTCGGAATGAAAAATTAAGTGTAAACACGCCCTAGGATACCATTTACATAGGGTACTTGCAGACCACGACGCCAAGTGCCGCCCGTCAACGTGTCGTGAAGGCCTGTGTCCAGGAGGGCAGTCCGCCAATCTATCAAGAATAGCAGGCACAACAATCGGCAATGATCTATCACGAACGGTTGGTCGTACGTAATCGACTTGCTGTCTTTGTCGTGTTCGTAGGATAAAATATAAGCGACCACATCGGCAATCAAGCCTTGTAGCATACAAATTTCTTTTCCACGGGAGACATCTAGCCCGGTGGCCTCGACGATAATGTCGAGTTCTTCTTTCGGTAAATTCTCGCAAAAATTTACCGCTTCTTCAGATCGAATCCCACGATTTGCTGTAACAGCGACGAGATTGCACATCGTTTTTCTCCTTTCATTTCTTTCTTATCTGTTTAAGTATACGCATGCTTCAGATATGTCAGCAGAGATCTGATGACCAATACGACTCTTCGAGAACGCTTTGGCATTGCTACTCAAAACAGCGCCACGGCATCTCTAATTATAAGCGATACGCTAAAAGAAGGGTTAATCTGCCCACAAGATGTCAGTGCCAGCCGTAAATTTATGAAATACTTACCATTTTGGGCATAACAGCCAGCAGAATCTTTTATTTGACGGTCATTTGATGGTGCAACGAAAACAGACTATCGGTTAGCCGTAAGTGCTTTAATAGCGGTATTTTGCGATTTTTTGTTTTATTTGACGGTTATTTGATAATTCTGGGTATCCAGTTCACAGGCGCACTTCTGCGACCGACATCCCCTTTGCAAAACTGTCGTTTATGATAGACTGTGCCTCTCATAAAATGACTAAAAGATGGGTGGATTTGCCTGACACTTTTAGACACTTTTTATTTTGGTTCGATTCGCAAATACACAGAATTCCCGGAGTTTTTCGCTATTCAGTGAGGTCGCCTGATACTCTGTGATAATGGCTAAAATTTTCCTAAAGGCTTTATGTGTAAAGGATTTAAGGAAAATGTAGGGCAAAAATGTACTTCCTGTTAGCGGACTGGCTACAAGATGCCGTTGGACACATTGTCGCTTGACTCTTTGACACTTGACACATTGCCGCAGGCCGGACTCGCACGCTGGTTGCCAAATGAACAAATTAAAGCCCCGACTTAAAACTCTTGACGGCAAACCCTTGACGGCCTGTGGAGATTCGGCTACAATTTCGATAGAAGGACGACAGAAAATGCCTTGCTTTTAAGACTCCGGTTCTGAGTATGCCCCAACCAATGATAGAAGCGGTCGGTTTGACCAAATACTACGGCGATTTTACGGCGATAGATGATGTTTCTTTCACTCTCAACAGCGGCGAAGTAACCGCATTTCTCGGGCCGAATGGCGCAGGAAAAAGTACATCAATGAAACTGTTGACCGGCTATCTGGCCGTAACAAAAGGAACGGCGAAAATTGCGGGGCACGATATGGCCGTTGACCGTATTGCCGGAGCGAAAAAGTTGGGATACTTGCCCGAAAACGGGCCGCTCTATCCCGACATGTCGCCCCGATCACTGCTCCGGTTTTTCGGCGAAGCTCGAGGGATGACCGGAAAATATCTTAACGAACGCATTGCAAACGTCGTCGAACTCTGTTCGCTCGAGTCGGTCTATGGCAAACCAATCGGCAAACTTTCCAAAGGATATAGACAACGGGTCGGTATGGCCCAGGCTATGTTGCACGAGCCGGATGTGTTGATTTTGGACGAACCGACCGCGGGGCTTGACCCTAATCAAATTCATGGCGTGCGGGATATGCTGCGCCGCATTGGCGAACAAAAAACGATCCTGCTCTCAACGCATATTTTACAGGAAGTAGAAGCGGTTGCATCGAGGGTGTTGTTCATCAACGAAGGCAAGTTAGTTTTCGACGGAACGATTGCCGAATTTAAGGAAAAGAATGCCGACATCCAAACAAGTTTTCGTGAGTTGACCAACGCAATTTGAACCGGCTGGGGAGATAAAACCGGCGATTGATGATCGGTTACGGAGGCATTAAAAAGAAATTAACTTGCGTTAGACGCCGTTGCGGGAGGGGCGGGAAGTTGATAGTTGCATTCTCGCAAACTGTTTATCCAAACTGAATCGCTCCCCAAGGCAATTCGGCATCGTCGGGTTTCGTTTCATGCACGATTTTATAGACGTCTGTTTGCGTTTCCGCAATCGCCTGTTCCCAATACCGGGAACGGAAATGATCCGACCAAGAATCAAGTCTTGCCCCCAAACGCCAGGACCGTTCGATGACCTTGCCAATCTGCCGGTCTCCCCGGCAAAGTAATGCTTCGAGTAAACTCGTTTCTCTATCGTGATACTTTAAGGCAACACCCGTCCGTTTGGATCGGTAACGCAGATCATCGTGGACGTGTAGTAGATATTCCAGTGTTGCCATTCCGACACGTTCCCAAGGCGTATGCGGTTTCGGGACAAAGTTGGACACGTTGGCAATCACCGTAACGGCTTTCCCCCGGATTTTTCGCCCCAGCCGGCTGATCGTTGCCGACAAGTCGATGATTCCTTCAATGTCGTCATTCGTTTCTTCCGGCAGTCCGCACATAAAATACAATTTGACTCGATTGAATCCTCTTTCAAATGCCGTTTCACATCCTTGCAATAAGTGTTCGTTCGTGATGGGTTTTCCAATCCGCCGCCGCATTTCATCTAACGCCGCTTCGGGAGCGAGCGTCAACCCCGCCGTGCGTTCGGTCGTTAGATGTTCCATCACGCCGCTGAGTTGATGATTGACCCGAAGACTCGGAACTGATAGCGACACGCCGAGAGGCAAAAGTTCTTGACGAAGGTGTTGCATTAAAACATCGAATTGAGGATAATCGCTCGTTGAAAGGGAAAGCAAGGAGACTTCGCTGCAACCCGTCGCTAAACAAGACTCCTTGGCGGCCTTGACAATACTTTCCGGCGACCGATACCGCATCGGTCGTTTGAGCACCGAACTGACACAGAACTTACACCGTCCAGGGCAACCACGCATAATTTCGACGGCGACTCGATCTTGCACGGCTTCAACGGTCGGCACAATCCGTAACGGCAACGGCGAATAGGCGTCTATGTCTTCTACGACGGCAGGCCGACATACCGGAAGCGATGAGGCGAATTGCGGAGCGCACACAAACGAAAATTGCCGCGCCGTCTCCAACAACGCTTCTTGACGGTCAGTGCAACGGTGTGTGATGTCAAGCCAAAAACGGCATACGGCGGGCAACGCCTCTTCGCCGTCGCCGATCAGGAAAAGGTCTATGAAATCGCTCATCGGCTCCGGGTTAACCGCCGAAGGCCCGCCGGCAATAATCAATGGATGTTCCATCGTCCGATCCCGGCCATGCAATGGGATGCCGCCAAGATCAAGAATCGTCAACACATTCGTAAAAGAAAGTTCGTATTGCAATGAAAATCCAATGACATCAAACTCGGAAAGCGGCGTGAAAGTTTCCAGAGAATAGAGCGGCCAACGGCGTTTACGCAATGCCCGTTCCATGTCGGGATAGGGAGCAAAGACGCGTTCGCAAGCCCAGTCCGGCTGACGGTTGACGATAGAATAGAGCAACTGCAAGCCGTAGTTGCTCATTCCGATGGTGTAGGTGTCGGGGAAGGCGAGGCAGAGACGTCCTTGGACGCTTTCTTTTGGTTTAACGATACTTCCGAGTTCTCCGCCGATATACTGCCCCGGCAATCGGACTTCCGAGAGTAAAAGAGATTTGAGTTCTGAATGCATAGAAGTTATTGTACACGAAAGGATATTAAAGAGTATTGAACTGTTGCGCTGCCCCTATCGATCAACAAATCGAAAACAGTCGGGAACGAGCGGACGTTTTGACTACAGAAAGCAACGGCGACACGCCGAAAACGTCCCCTTGCAGAAGGTTTTGCGACGGTTTGTAAATGTGATTTTGATAAACATCCCGCAATATGCCTTTTACACGGTACAATCGATCAACCTACGGATTAAAGAAAAAATACTCGTTGACCCGGCTGCGAAAAACAGGGGATATGACGTGCTGAATGGTTTGGTGTGCACTGCCCATATAGGGTTCTACGTTGATATTATCAATCCGGCTACGGAATTCCGGCGCAATTCTTTGTATCGGTACGCCCTCCAATCCCAAAGCAACAGGGCTGTGCCCAAGATGATAAATCAACGGATAAAGCCGTAATACCCAGTCGTCAGGATTGTATGTTACTAAAATCTTTTCTGCCGTTTTAATAACATTTCCATACCGTTGGCCGCTCACAAGCCAATCTTGATCCATCGCCGCACCAGATAAAACGAGATGCAACCGCAAATTTTCCGGCATGTTTTCACTGCGTTGCAAATCCTCTACCGACTGGCATACAATACGGCTTCCAAAACTGAAACCAAATAGACACACTTTGCTTTCCGGCTTAACGGACTGAAGAAACAATGCCAAATACTTTCCGGCATAATCTGCTATGGGGACTTTCCCGCGAATGTCCATACGTATCCGGCACGTTCCTCTATCGGAAAACCAATCCCAAAACACAATACGGCCTTTTTGATCAGCATTAAACGTCCGAACGATTGTATGGCCGACCCTCGAGACATCCCGGGATGTTAATGAATAGCCTAAAGTCAGTACAATCAGAGGAACATCGGGCTCTTGAGTCTGAAAAAACTCGTCCGCATCTGATGGTGTCCAACAGTTGTTTTTCCAACGGTAAAACCGTAATCGGGCAAAGTTTTGTTCGTTTGGGAAAGAACGCGCAACGCCGTGTAAGTCAATATGCCATATATCTTGTGTTACCGTGCTCGTTTCCTGGCCGTCGGCGACAACAACGCTGTACGGTTGAAATACGATAAAAGAGAACAAAACAAAGAACAATACGCGAGATATCAACTTTGTCATAAAATATGCAATGAAAACCAAAAGCCTACGTAGAGTATGGTGTATAAAACGCAAAAGTCAAATAAAAAAGAAAAATTCCGTGCGTTTTTTCCAAAAACGATGCGGAATAGACAGTACGACGTCCGTGAAGCGGTATTTTTATCGGGAACGTCATTGCGGACTTTGCGGGTAAAACGGAGATCGGTTTAGCCCAAAAGAAGTATTATTCTAATACATATTTTGCCGAATCCCTGCCGAGAAGTATTCTAAATCGCCGTAGCGTTCGACAAGCCAGTTGACCTTGGCCATCTCTTTGGCTTCTCGAAAAGTTGGTGCTGTCGTCGCGATCAATTTCAAGTCAAACATATAACTGTCCAGCAAGCCCGGCATCAAAGTTCGGTATTCCCGAGGGACTGCCCGAGGTCTTCCTCTGTTAATGTGATCCATCAAATTGGTAACACAACTGTTCGTCAAGGGATGATAAAACTCCGGTTTCACCGCTAATTTGTTGGCCCGTTGTAATGCGTCAACAAACATCACCCGAACTTCATGGGGTTCAAAATTCAGACGGTAGATATGTACATCATTTTTGTTAATTTCCGTCGAAAACCTGATCGTATCCCGCTCGTCGGCAAAGACGTATACCAACTCAAATTGATTCATTCCCGCAGCGGCTGGGTCATACTGCTCTCCTTCTTCGTAGCGTGCTTCGATGGACATAGCAAGTTGTCTTCCGTCCGCAAAGCCGAAACTGGATTCGACGTGGGCAAGCCGGGAAAAGCCTTGAAACGGTACCATAATCAGGTCAATGGAACGAATATCATCCAGGTTAAATGTTGCATCATAATACTGCGTTGTATAGACTTTGGCCGATTCATAGCGTGAAAAGCGGACATTGCGGACGGTGACGAAATTGCCGTCGAAGTCGGCTGTTTGCAAAACGGCATGATTTTGCGACCAAGTACGGTCGTTGCTAGGCCGAAATTCGTTCACTAATTTTCGGCCTACACGCAACAGAGGAATGCGGTCAGCCAATGTCAATGATTGCGATCTGGACGGTTGAGGCTGCGGCACCGAAACAACCGTCGGGCTTGGTAAGACGGGAGTTGCAAGCAGGCGGTGCAAACCGCCTGCCGGAGGCGGGGTTTTCGGCGTGTCTATCGAAACGGCTGTTTGCTGGCCATGAACCGACTGGGGACTTATCTGGATGCTACCCGGCTGGGTGTCTGACACCAGCCGGTACGGCGTTGCCTGGGCAGAGCGGATTTGAAATTCCTCCAAATCCCAAGGCTGGTGCAGTTCCGTACTGATTTGACTCGGCTGGAGCAGTCTCGATTGCGCAATGACAGCGTCGGCAAAAAATAAAAACAGACTGCCTGATGCCAAAAAATACCGAAAATAAGGAGAAAAAACTCCGAAAACATATCGGGACCGTTCCATCGGGCGTATGGTAACTTTTTTCAGGCGTTCGCTCAAGGGCAATTTTGCACAAAAGCAATTTAGAAGAATCGGCATCGGGATTGAAACCTCTATGCTGTAGATATCTCGCCCGGCAGGCCGGCCTGCCGACGGGCGGCGGCCTCCCTTCGGAGGATGTTTCCGAATTCGCTATAACGCCGTTGTCGTTCTACTCCGAATTGGGCGTTCATTCCAGCATCGTTTCCGCAATGATTACATTTTTATAATGTTCCGTGTCACCACGATGATATTCGACATACGTGCTGCGGTCGATCAAATAAAATGCCCGATGACGACGATGGGTGCGGTTGCTATAACCCAACTCCGGCCCCAATACATAACCGTCAGGATAGACCGCATCAAATAATGCTTGACTGTTGATATGGGTCAATTCGGGATACTTGTCACGCAAACCCGCAGGATTGCTAAACTTTTCCACTTGGAAATATCCAACGGTAATCCACACGGCAAAGACGTTCGAACGCGTTGTTGTAACATCCGATAAACGCATCAGATTTTCCAACACGGTATAAGGATGATCCGCCTGGTTATCAAGGAACGCATTATTTGAACGCTCAAAGTCCAGAAGAACGGCCAAAGAAGAAGGGAATTTCTTCCCGGCTTCCTGACTCAAATTCGGACTCATCACTCTTCTACGGTATTCGTTAAAAGATTCGTAGGCCGGAAAATGATTTCGGCCGCTTTGCAAGGCTTCCCAGCCTGCTTCGTTGAGAGTATTAAGGTTCATCTTGCCGGGTTCCCGCATTCCGGCTATCGCATTCGGAAACCTTGCTCCTGAAAATAACGACGGGACATGCACGTATTCAAAAAGCCGATTCATCGACAACCGCGGTGAATTTCCATCGCTTGTCCAATCCCAGTAGGGACTTCGGTTATCATAACCAAACCGAAGGGGATCGCCTGGCGAGTCCCCGAAAAAGTTTTTGGTTCTCGACTCCCCACCCGAAGAATAGTCTATGGCGGAGTCATGGTATTCGACACTCCATCGTCCCGGTGCTGTGGATGGCACTAACATCAGTTCTCCGGTATTCATCAAAGGGGCATCATTCCATGGGAAGTGTAAAATCGGCCTGGTTGTTGTCCCGAAATTGACCGCTCCCAATGTGTGCGTCATATTGTCCCAAGTCCCGCCGGTCGGCAACCCGGCCTTGCGTTCTGCTAAAACATCGCCCGGAAGCGTACGATCCCCAATGTTTACGTTCCGCGGCGCCGAATCCCGATTCCAATCTCTGGATGAAAGATAAGCCGTTTCCATCGGCGTAGAAGGAAACTGCTGTTTTTCCGCTTCGCCTTCCCGATCTTCGCTGTTGATGACATGAAGATCTATCATACTCCAATCGACCGTAATGTACGGATTGGCAAGAGGGTGATGTGCCCGATTCGGATCGGCCAAACGTTGCAAACAGATCGTCTTGAAACAGGGGATCGTTCCAAGTTGAAAACCGATTCGTCCCGTTCGGCCATCGTCGAGCGGCGGATTCCCCGCTGTCGGCATGCCGTATCCGTTAATAGGTTCGGATGCGTTTAACAGATTTTGCTCCCCGGCCGCCTGACTGACTACTACGGTATTTTCGAATGGCATATACAATTCGATGCCGGGATGATTAGACGCAGGCGGGGAGAGCCATGGAGTCAAAACGAGGTGTGTATGGGGGGTCAGATGGACAGAGTTGCGATTACCCGTATTTCGGCTGTCTGCGTAAAACGACCGGCCGCGATTGGGATCGCCGGGAAGTTCGATGGATGCAATCGGTTCGGGGGCAAACCAGATAAAGCGTTCGGGCGTTCCCAAATCACTGCCGGCATATTCTCGCCGCCCTTCCACGGAGGGGTCTCGATAAGACCATTGATTAAATTGGGGATACCGAACCACGTTGACATTTCTTGCATCCAGCAACATTCGCAGGCCGTTCCGCAACTCGTTGCTGTCATCTCTCCAGGAAAAACTTCCGGGATTCGACTTCGCCATTTCTCCGATGGCCAGCCGCCAAACATAAAATTCGCCGTTGAAATTGCCGTTTCGGTCGGTGCTTTCCCTGGTTTTGGCGGCGAGGTTAATCCGATCTCGATTCCAAGGATCAACAAGACTGCTTGCAGAATAATCGCTATGCGGATTCCCTTGCCGATACAGTTCGACAAAGAGCGACCCTTCGGGAGTTCCTTCCTGCACCCGTTGGAGATTCATTCCAATACGTACCCTTCGGTTATGCACGGCCAACGTCTCGCTAATCAACACCTCCGGTTTTTCCATCCCCCAAATCAGTATGGCGTTGTTGTCCACCAAGTCTTGCGCCGTTAATGTTCCGGCGAGCAAACGGTCGATCAAAGACGCATTGTCAAACGGCGTTATTGTGCCGGCCGAATCTGTTCGATAAATGAACGGCGTCATCACATCATCAGGATCAATAAAATCGACGAGATTAACCGACCATTGGGCTAATCGCCTCAACGTTTCAGCATCCCTTATTTCATCGCCGAGCACGACTCGGGCAAGATAAAACATCTCCTGTGCAAACTGCACCTTCTCTTTGAGTAATGCATTGCGCTCCGCTTGGGTTGCATTCGTCTTCCAGTGAACATCCCAATTCGGCGAAAGAGTCAGACGATTCAAATTGACTTTCCGGCCTTCCCGAATCTCTTCCGGCAAATACGGCATCAACCAATCCGCATCCAACACCGGAGAGACGGGGACATCGCTACTGCGAGTCGTTAAACTATAACGCAATTCCGGTGCGGCAAAATTGTGACTGGGATTACCCCGATGGTATGGATCGCCTAAACTGTTACGAAAATCCTGCGGTAACAACGCATAATCACGATCCAGCACGGAACGAACAAGCGATTCCAAATCCCTGCTACTAAAGGGACGATCCCCTTCGCGGTTGGTGTAAGGATTCATCAAATAGGGCAACGTGTCCGGCGTTACCTCGATCTCCGCTGGAATATGGTTTCCGAGATGGTCAAACCTGATCGGCGTCGTTCCTGCCCAGTCGGCTTTTGCATGACCTTTTGTATAAGAATCCCAATGGATGCCGTTATACCGAAGTAAATCCAAATCACTTCGTATCCCCGGCATCCCGTCCTGGCCGTATCGTTCCAGTAACACTTCTTGCGGAATCAAATCGGATACAAGTTCAGCGGCACCAATTCCCATCCCGGCGATACTGTGTGTTACACTGTCTTCGTTCGACTCGGATTTATATTGAGCAAGATTACCGATTGTGTTCACGTTAATCCGGCCGTCCATATCGACAACATAAAACGCAACGAGCGGTTTGTAGTAGGACTGCGATTGTTCGTCGTATTGGACGGGCAGGCCGATGTCAAGCCAAACGCTGTCCCGAACGCCGTCGCCGTCGTTATCGACATCCCAGGGACCTTCCTTGAGAAACGTTGTAAGCGAAGAAGAAACCGGCGTATTGCTCCCCGTAAAGTTAGGATGGTCAGTCGGCAAAGGGCGAAGCACATATCTACGTAAATGATGTTTCTGTTGATCTGACGAAAGATCAAGGCCTATATCATTCGGAATAAGATTGGGACGATGAAACGATGGAATGATGTTTGCGATTTCCCAACCGTCGGATGTTCGCCGCAGATCATTCCAAGCCAAAAACAAATTCGCATGGTCAGGAAAAGTATAGCCGGGATTCATTCTGACCGCATCGCCTTGGAGTTCCGCATTTTGGAGATACTCTTTGTATAATTGCCTGCCGCTTTCTTCCGGCGCAAGAACATTTGGACGCAAACCATAGCCAGCACGGACGAGCGATTCAATATCGCCACTAAACGGTTCAGATTGCGGATGAGCGTAAAGATTCTCCAGGATGCTGTAAGGCCCGATGACGGTACGCAGTTCATCGTCGCCGGAAAGCAATAGTTGAACGGCCTGATCAAGATACTCACGCCCGGAAGCGGGGCCATAAACTGACCGGCTACTCAGTGTAATCCTTTGCAATTCAGGGCCTACAAGCCTTCGGGCATTGTTTTCGGCGGCATGCCGATTTTGCGATACGACGACCATAAAGGTCGTTATCAACATCGCAAACATCACCATCATCGCCAACACAATTAAAAGTGTTACACCGGTTCGATTGTCCGTTGTTTTTATATGCATGATAATATCTCCTCAAAAAAACATTTTCTCATTATTTTCTTTCATCCTAAACGCAAACTGCTACTGCCTCACTTCGACCTTCATCTTGTATAGCACGCCGCTGGGGATGTATACTTGCATCCGGGTATCCGCATCGCCCGGCAAGTCGCCTACCACGATTACCTGCGGACTATTCCAGTCTGACTTGTCCAGAAACACAATTCGGCACCATGCCCCGTGGACTTCCCCGGCATCTTGCCAAATCACGAATACATACCGTGTCTGCGAAAGCCGTTCCATGAAATCCGCCTCGCTAAACGTCAACGTCCCGCCGCCCATTGAAGGCCGATAGCCATCGAGCATCGCGAAAACATCATCGCCAGGTACCCGACGATGACACGCCAACACATGAACAGGGATACGATCATTCGCTCTATCATCTGCATGGGGCATCGGAAACGTAAAAAACCAGGTATATTGACCAGTACTTTGCATTTCAGTCCGGCCGGTAAAGTCCGGCCGCCTATCGCTGTGGGCAGTATACTCAATATCATCCCCGCCTCGCATAATTTCCTGCCAGTTTGGCTGGGAAACAAACAAAAGATGTTGCGGCTCTGCCCCGTTTGTCCGGTCATACGGTTCGACCCAAACGAAGCCGGGGACACCGCCAGGTTGAACATTGTTATTAAAATTTCGCAGAACGTGTCCCAGCATATCTCGAATGACAATTTCTTCGGCGGCGTTCGCCAGCATATTCGAAGCAAATTCGGCATGCCGGGCCTTTGACATTTGAAACGCACCGAAAGGGACCACGGCAAGCACGCCGAGCAAGCCGATCGACAATATGAATATCGCTGCTAATACTTCAAACAACGATATGCCAAATCGTTGCTCTTGCATTCGTATGACGCTTTTGTTTGCATTCTTCTTTATTTGCATAGTGTTTGTACGGTGCTTTATGTACAAGGGTGTTGTACATCGGTCTGTGAAACATTCCCTGTGCGCCTGGCATCGCACGGGCTTAACGCCCCACATCAAAAAAATACTCGCTGGCAATCCGCCTTGCATCGCGGATTCTGTCCAACTCGGTAACGCTCTGTTCGCTAATCGGCGCATTGGGGGCAACGCGGACGCTGCCCGTTCGGGCATGAATCGTTACCCAGTAGGTCGCCGGGGATTCAAGATTCGATTTGCCGTCTGCCGACAGAGTATTATTGTTAACATCTACTTGCCGATTCCAATCGCCGACGCAAAAATACAGCATTTCATTGACCTTAATATGACGCCATATTTCCCGACCGTCGCGGACACTGCGAAGTAGTACGTAGACGCAATCGACATGTCCGGCAGGCGAAAAGGATATAATAAAGTCGTTGACGGTGATATTCTCATCGGCGAAGAAAAACCTGGCGGGGATTTCCCTGCTGTTTTCGTAGGGGAACAGCCCCTTAGGCTCGCCCCAAAAATTGACGGTCTCGCCGCCGGAAAAAGATAAATCAACGATTGTTCTATGCGGCATCACAGTCGGCGGAAGCCAAGCCAGTGCGAACGGACCAGATGCCGGTATCGAAAGTCCATAATTCGCCGGCGGGGCAATGGGGTCGTCAGGGAAGTTGACGGCAAATATCTCATCGTCCGTATGATCGAAAAGAAGCACGAAATCATTACCTTGCTTGGCCAAACGAAACGGAGGGCCAACATCGAAGGAAATCAAACTATCGCTGCGTTCCGATGCACGCTCAAAATTATTCCGCGCCAAATCAAAATCCCGAATCAACGCCGACAAGTCCGTGCCGGATATCCCACGGCCTATGCCCGACTGCCAAGTCGTCTCATACCAAAAATCGTCCACGTTCGGGTCGTTTTCAGGATTGTAGTAATACCAAGGCACAAGGACGCCCTGTACGACTCGAACTCTGATATTTTCGGGATTTTTCAGTCGGGTGATAAGATTTTTATGCAACCGCAATTCGATGGACGCCGTCGGAGTATTTTTGTAAGGGATAATGCGGACGCCGTAACTTTCGCCGGATTCGATTGCTTTTGTTCGGGCTTGCCGCATGGCACCCGCCAGAACATGAGCAGCATGATGCGTCTGTTGGGATTCCAGCATCGGGCGGATAATCGGCACACTGACCGCCAGCAGCAAAACCATAATAGTTACGACTACTAACAACTCAATCAGCGTCATCCCCGACCGGAGATCGTGTAATGCATCATTCCACTTCATATCACTTCAACGCCCTGCATCGCAAGACGGTTAATTCCATTCTCCCTTATCTTTTCTTTACTTTTCTTACCTTTTCTTACCATAAAACCGACCGCTCTTTCAGCGATACCATTGATGATTATGCACGTTATCCAAATGTCTCCCTGTCCCGTCGGGCATACCGAAAGGCACGAGGAACGGGTCGAGGATTCCGCCGAAAATCGCTGTTTGTTCCCTATCGTTGCCCGAATCAATCCCGGCGATTCCGTCGGGGCCGACGGAATAAATCAACGGGTACAAAAACCAGCCGATGAAGTCCAATGTTTCTTCCGGCTCTCCGCGTTGTATTCGCAGTTGGTTTTCGAGCAAAACGGCGATGACGCGTTCATCCATATGATCGGGATGGTTTTGCGTAGCCTGCCGCATGGGTTCGAGCAACTCTGTATTCCGACTCATATACCGTCCGATCCACCATTCCCGGTTGTTATTATTCCGGCCTACGACGGGGGTATAACCGGCGTCTTTCAGCACGTTGTATTGCAAATCACTGTCCGTCAGGGCGGGAGCCCAACGCAAAAATTGAATTGGACGCCCCCAAGCATCGATGAACTCGAACATATCATGTTCATTGCGGCGGACTTCGTTGCTATGAAAGGCATTCAGGGATTCGGGATTCAAGTTTTGGATGATCAGAAAGAACAATGCCGCTCTACTGGGTGATTGACGCAACCTGTTCGCCGTATCGGCGGCTACCCAGCGTTGGTACTCTTCCTGGTAGAATATAAATAATGGTGAGGGATCAATATAATGCTCGCCGTCAACGGCCAACGGCAATAATTCCTCATTATAATCCAAATTGTAAACCTCCGCCCAACTTTGCGGCATCTCCATCCGCATAAGGTCCCGGATGAAATGAGCCGTGCGGCGTTGTTGCTCTTCTTCGGAGATATTGTCATAACCGGCTTCGCCCTCTTCGACTTTCCGACGCACTTCGTTTTGAATAGAGATGAACTTGTATTCGTAATCTGCAAATATCTGCTGCATCGCCGTATCCAGTTTCAATATCGTCGCCCGAGTCTTGGCGATTTTTGCATTCTGCGATACAAAGTGAATCATGGAAATTGTCAACAAGGCCAGTATTAAAATAATGGCGCAGACCACCAACATCTCGACCAGCGTAAAAGCAGACCGACGGACAAAAAACCGCAATTGTCGATGATGTTGTTGCATATCTCTCAAATGCTCCCCTTACGGCAAAATGACTCTCAATTCTTTATAGTCCGACACGTTCGTCTGGTTATCCAAATCGGCGGGGGTAATCGCCCGGCCGCTCTGGGTTAACCGCCATGTCCGGTCGTTGCCGGGAATAAACCGCTCCTCTTCTCCAAAACGCCCATCCAAGCCAGGGTGAATCAGTTGATAGGTTGTCGGGTTATGCCACCGAATATCGCCCGCTGGGCTTGCCGAGTCGGCGTAAGGGACACAAAGGCCGAATTCGGGCAAACCGATGGTTGAGAATGACCATTGTTTAACGTCTACATTACCATTAGGACGTTGCGTTGTATAGGCATCCGGCCCGCCGTTGGGCCGGGCTCTAAAATAAACAACGGGGGCAAAGCCGAAACGATGTTCCATACCGACGATGGGGACGGTTTGGAGAGGACTGGTTGAAACCGTTACGAGTTGAACGTTTTTATTCATTTCCAAGTCTATAAACACTTTTTTATCGTACGTGTTATTGGGAACCCGCCTCGCCCCATCAACTCTTGCAAGGCTGGGCGTGAAAGGGGCTTCGGGATCGGCATAGAAACCGGAAAATATGCCGTCATAATTGGGAAATCCGCCAAGCCATAACGCCAACGCCGCCGGAGGGTATTCCAGGTTGACGTCGTGCAACGGATAGTCGACGGGCCGTTCGGCATTCCCGCTATATCCGAATGTAATGGCATCCCGAATATCATCGGCGTTGGTATAATTCGTTCGGGGCCAGCGTTTCTTTACATGCCGAACGAGGTCATCGTCATTAAACATATCGGGCGGGTATTCTCCGAATTCGGCTTTATACATTTCGAGTGCCTGTGCAATACCGTAGATTTGGATTGATATATTCGCACGTTGTGCACTTCGCATCGCAGCGACCACGGCGGCCGTTACGACCACGGCCAGTATGCAGATGATCACGGCAACCGTCAAAATTTCGACCAACGTAAAAGCCCGACGCTTTTGTTTCCCCATCGCACACCTCTTTCTTTATCGTTCCCACTCTATTTTAGCATAGAGCAAGCAAATTTGCAAATCAAATAACGAAACATCGGTTCCCTTATTGTCCCTTGGCCGGCATGCCGGAAACGCAGCCTTCAACGCTCCAACTCTCCCATTCTTCCCTTTTGCCCTTCTTCAATTCTCCAACGGCCAGTGGATACGGCCTGTTGACATCTCCGGCATCGTGTGCGATAATCGCAACTCTTTCTTACTGTGTACACACTTCTCCATCAAGACCGTCAAAGCCAGGCCAGGCGCGGCCGGCTTCATACCGCTCGCGGAATAGTCGAACTGCCGGCTTTTATGCCCGTCGGGACACTCGGGACAGTAAAAGGTGTTGAAATCGAACAACTTCGGCAAACCGGAGCCGAAATGATATTGGGGAATACCTATCATCTTTCACTTCGCCCCGGCGAAGAAGTCGTCCGTGATCTCGGCGGATTGCACCAATTCACAGGCTGGACAGGCCCGATTCTAACCGACAGCGGAGGATTCCAAGTGTTTTCGCTGGGACGGCATTACGCAAACGGGACGCCTAATAACAACGTACGAGTCAACGAAGACGGAGTTGTTTTTCGTTCCCATATTGATGGACGAAAACTTTTCCTCTCGCCGGAAAAGTCGCTAGAAATCCAGCACATGCTGGGAAGCGATATTGCCATGGTACTTGATCACGTCGTCGCCCTGCCCAATTCCCGGGATATGATCGAAGAAGCCATGCTCCGAAGCGTCCGGTGGGCAATACGTTCGTTAGAAGCCGCTCGCCGTCAATGTCTAACAGAATCACCAAGCAATGCGGCGCAAAGCCAAAAAGTTTTCGCCATCGTGCAAGGAGGACTCGATGCCAATCTACGCCGGCAGTGTGCCGAAGCCCTGACGGAGTGGGACTTTCCCGGATACGCCATCGGCGGCTTGAGTGTGGGAGAAACGCCGCAAGAAATGTATGATTGCATTGACCAGACTGTCCCCTTTTTGCCGCAAAATAAACCACGGTATCTTATGGGAGTCGGCACTCCGCAGGATATTGTCAACGCCATTGCACGCGGGATTGATATGTTTGATTGCGTGATGCCGACACGCAATGGACGTAATGCCCAAGCCTTTACGGACTTCGGCACGCTGCGGCTCCGCAATGCAAAGTACCAACGGGATGAAAAGCCGTTAGATGAGACGTGTCCGTGTCCGGCATGTAAACGCAGTCGGGGATATATTCGGCATCTTTTTATGGCAGGTGAAATGTTAGGCCCTATTCTGTTGACGATTCACAACTTGACCTATTATCAACGGCTTGTTGCCAGAGCGAGACAAGCCATCGAAACTGGCCGGTTTGCCGAATTCAAATCTGAATTTGAACAAACATATACGGCATCAGGGTAAGGCAGCCCTCATGACTCAACGCGTCCCCCTCACTGCCGAACACGCCAAAAATCTTTGTCTCAATTCCGTTTCCGGGTTGTTATTGTGGCTTGTTCGCAAGTTGCTACAATTTGTGAAGTAAGGAGTTTTGTCCCGGAGCGTTGTTTTTCATGGACACGATACGCCTGAACATTCACGGATTGATCGATAATGCCAAGTGCTACGAAATGGTTCGACACCTTCGTTGGAAAGACCAAGTCGAATGTCCGCACTGCCACGCTCCCG
>Ga0099364_10006545_pt1 | contig 16925 bp, 14 predicted proteins | sample TergutTh196P3_FD_73070 | JGI IMG/M metagenome (GOLD analysis project Ga0099364, IMG submission 73070) | Microcerotermes parvus P3 segment gut microbial communities from Pointe-Noire, Republic of the Congo - Th196 P3 | ecosystem: Host-associated > Arthropoda: Insects > Digestive system > Gut ... | reverse complement strand
AAGACGGGCGCTCATGTGGTGGGCGGAATAGGTTTCGAACCTACGACCCCCTGCTTGTAAGGCAGGTGCTCTCCCACTGAGCTATCCGCCCCCGGTCAACGCAAGCGGTAGTATAGCCTCTCCACATTAAATGTGTCAACCCTTGCGGTAAAAAAAATAAGTAAAATCTACCCGATAAATTTATCTTAGCATACTTACTCCTCTTACAATATCATCCGTCAAGTCGACCCCGCCGAAGAATATGTAGACCTTTTCCAGCACGACAGTAACGCCCCTGGATATGGCCACTGTTTCGATTACCTTGTTTATGTCCACTGTTATCGGGTTCATTATTCGCATCTCTTCCAGCCCGCTCGCGTTGCGCGCCTCATCGATTATCGCCATGCGCCTGCTCACGTCGGGCTCCCTATCGGCGGCGGCCCGCGCCTCATCACTCTTTCTGGTGATGAAGTCGTCGAGATATCTTCGGGATTCTTCGTACTTCGGATGCGCCACCAAAATTCTTTGCGTGTCGATGAATCCGATCTTATCAGAGGCGGCTTCCGCAACCATAGTCAAATTGTTTATAAAAATCAGGGTCATCACCACTAATAGCATTATTTTTTTCAACGAAACATCTCCTCCTTGTAATTAGCCTGTACATATCTCGTTATGCGCCGTAAACCCGCAAATAATACACTCAAATTTTACAGCCTTGAGTTTTGATTGTCCAGTGCCCGGTTTTTTATCTCAGCAGCTCTCTCTGTTCGGCGCGTTCTTTTGGATCCCTTGGGACGTATATATTTTCGCCGGATAACGGATCCAATCCGGTGTAATACATGCAGGTCGAAATCGTTCCCGGCGTCGGCGTGAACTCCTGCACCTGTTCCGGGTGAAGATTCATGCTTTTCATGAAGCGCGCGAGGGATTTAGCCTCCTCCATGCCGCATCCTGGGTGGGATGACATGAAATATGGCACAAGAAATTGCTTCTTGCCCATTTCTCTGTTTATATCTCGGAAAATGCGGACGAACCGCTTGGTTACATCAGTAGGGAATTTGCGCATTAGGCGAAGGATTTTTTCGTCCGAGTGTTCCGGCGCGATTTTTAGCTGGCCGCTTATGTGATTACGGCACAACTCCTCAAGAAACGATCTGCCCTCAGGATCTGCCAAAATATAATCTATTCTCAGGCCTGACCGTACGAAAACTTTCTTCACGCCCGAAATACTCGCCACGCCTCGTAAAATATCGATATATTCCTCGTGGCTGACAACAAGCGAGCGGCAGAATTTGGGATGCAGGCATGATTTTCCTTTGCAAGCGCCGTTTTGCGCGCTCTTTTTGCACGGCGGGATCCGGAAATTTGCGGCGGGCCCCCCGACGTCGTGTATATAACCCTTGAAGTCCTGTTCGCGAGTAAGCAGGGCCGCTTCCTCCAATATACTCCTTTTGCTTCGCGCCTGGATAACCCGCCCCTGATGCGTTGTTATCGCACAGAATGAACACCCGCCGAAACAGCCTCTGTGGCTGGTTATGCTGAATTGCACCTCCTCGAACGCGGGGATTTTAACGCCGTTATACGATGGATGCGGGCGTCGCGTGTAGGGCAGGGAATAAATTTTGTCCAGCGCGGATTGCGCGAGCGGAGGCGCGGGAGGGTTCTGCATCACGGTCCATGCGCCCTGATCCTGAGCTGCGACACGGCCTGATGCGAAGTTCTGCTCCTCGTAAAAAATTTTGAACGCTTCCGCGAACGCCAATTTATCGGAGGCAACCGACTCGAATGACGGCAAGTCCACGCGCTGCCATTGGGACGCGCCGGCATTATTGTCGTGGGTTTTCCAGCATGTGCCGGGTACGTCATGAATATTTCGTATGTGTTCGCCCTGTGCAAGACGGCGGGAAACTATCCCGATCTGGTACTCGGCCATGCCGTATATCAGCAGGTCGGCCCTGCTGTCGGCCAGTATGGACCGCCGCACGTCGTCCGTCCAATAGTCGTAATGGGCCATGCGGCGCAGGCTGGCTTCTATGCCTCCTATCACCAGAGGGATATCCCCCCACAGCTCGCGTATTCTGTTGCAGTAGACTATGGTCGCGCGGTCGGGCCTCCGGCGCGGCTTTCCGGCCGGAGCGTAGTCGTCGCGCGCCCTTCTCTTTCCAGGTGATGAATAATTCGACAGCATCGAGTCGAGATTGCCCGCCGAAACCATCACGCCCAGTTTAGGTCTGCCCATCACTATGAAGTCATCGGTTCCGCGCCAGTCGGGCTGAGAAATGACACCAACCCTGAAACCCGCCGATTCCAGCACTCGCGAAACGATGGCTATACCAAATGACGGGTGGTCCACATACGCGTCGCCCACGACGCACAAAAAATCAAGCTCGCGCCACCCGCGCGAATCCATTTCACGGCGCGTCATCGGGAGCGGCATGCATCTTTCATAAGCGGCACGCGCGAATTTGGCTTTTTCTTTTGGTGGTTTTTTATTCATGCGGAATAGTATATATCAGAGCTGCGTAATGATAACGATCTTATCGTCGCTCGCTTTTTCGTTAATTTCCCGGGCCAGGCGCGAAACCTCGCAACCGTCAGGCGGAATCTTCATATCGGGAGCTATTTCGGACAAAGGGACCAGAACGAATGCCCGTTCACGCATCCGAGGATGAGGCGCCGTCAGTTCAGCTTCGCTTATTACCTCTCCGCCGTATGTCAGTATGTCGATATCTATCTCCCTCGGCCCCCAGCGTTCGCGCTCTACGCGCCCTACCGCCCGCTCGATCTCCTTAAGTTTGTCAAGAAGTATTTTTGGCGGCGAGTCAGTTTCGAGCAGGACGCAAGCGTTAAGAAATCTGGGCTGTGTTTCAACTCCCCAAGGCGGCGTTTCGTACACGGCGCTGCGATTCGTAACCTCGCCGAGCGGTTTCATCATGGCGACGGCCTGTCGTATGTTGTCGAGCCTATTGCCCATGTTGCTGCCGAGTGACAACGCGACAACGGTCATATTCTGTGTCTCATTATTTCCGCTATCATGTCCACCGCGCGCCTGTTTGCCGCCGCGTCATGCACACGGACGATGTTGATTCCGGCAAGCGTGACCAGCGACGTTACGGCAAGCGTGCCCTCAAGCCTTTCCGCCGGGTCGTTCCTCGCGCCGCCACCCGCCACGCTGCCTATGAAGGATTTTCTTGACGCGCCGATTAGAACAGGCTGTCCCAACGCCGCGAACTTTCCGAGATTGGCCAGTATGGTGAGGTTGTCGGAAACGCGCTTGCCGAAACCGATGCCCGGATCTATTATCACGCGTTCCCGCGCTACTCCGCTGAATGTGAGGGCGTCAATTTTTTTCGAGAAATAATCCAGCAGTTCGGTCATGAGGTCATCGTATTCAGGAGCGTCCTGCATTACGTCAGGCGTACCCCTGGTGTGCGTTAGTACGTATGCGGCCCCGGTGCGCGCTGTCAGCGCGATCATAGCCTCCGCCTCCTCAGGCGGTTCGAGGCCCGACACGTCGTTTATTATGTCCGCCCCGACTTCGATGGCCTCATTTGCCACCGCGGCGCGGCGAGTGTCCGCCGATATCGGCATCTTCGGCAGTTCCCGCCTTATCGACCTTACCACCGGTATCAGCGCGTCCGCCTCGGCTTCTTTTTTTACGCCTCTGGAACCGGGCCTCGTGGATTCCGCCCCAACATCGATTATATCCGCCCCAGACTCCGCCATTGCAACGGCGCGGGCCAGCGCGTCGCGCTCGCCCGATACCCTGCTGGAAGCGTAAAATGAATCGTTCGTGATGTTGAGAATGCCCATCACGAGAGTTTTTCCCAAGGGCAGCGAACGTCCTTCAAATAGCCGCATATTATCTTTTGCCGCGGCTCTGCCTGTCTTTGCCGTACCTGTCATCTACTCATTCCTTACCGCCGCCCGCTTCTGTCAATTTCGCCGTCGAGCTTCATCAGCATTGCCTTAGCCTCGGCGGGAAGCGACGACATAAGCCTGCGCCTGTGCAAAATTCCTATCTCGTCCCTCGCGTACCCTTTACTTAGCTGACGCTCCGTACTCCAGCCAATCTTTTTCTTGCCGGCGTACACGTCAAAATCAGCCAGCCTTCGTCCTTCGAGGTCGTATTCCAACGCTAACGCTATGCGCTTTATCTCGCGGGGCGACAGCGGAGTCAAGAGCCTTATCTGGTATACCTCGGATTTCCTCAAGGCAACCGTGTATTCCTTCACCCAGTCCTCACCCATTATAACGCCCACATCCAACCCCTGGAGCACCGTTATGAGGCGCTTGTAGTGGAGGTTGAACTGATCCATCGAGTCGAACAGCGTAATCTCTATCTCATTCCAATCGGGTTTGCCCAAGCCGATGTTTAGATATTCCTGCGCCTTTGCACGCAAAAAAGCGAGAAGGAGTCCATAAGGTTTTCTGATAAGGAGGGATCTCTTGTAAAAAGATGAAAGCGGAACAAGCTTGTTAAGAGGATCACTCGTGAAGTTCACCAACACCGACGGCTCGCCGGAGTTGGTGACAAATTCCTCTCTGGTGGTTTCCGAAGCTTTGAAGTCCTTCGCGATCTGATCTATGGCGGCGTCCACGTTGCCTAGAAGGCGCATGATAATGCTCGGGGGCGTGAGTAATACCTCACGCACGTTTTCCGTTAAACCCCTGTTTATAATCTCGCATAGTATGCGCGATGCCGCCGCTGACGTCTGATATGTAACCACGGACTCGGCGTCCCTGCCGAAGATCACGAGAGTATCCCCTTCTCCGGCTTGATCGTAGGACTCGAAGATGTTTGGGGAATGAAAGAGGGATATACTCTTGATGTAATCCATCAGAGCTTCGCTGTGGCATTTTGTGATGACGCTTATTATCGTTGGTCCTGCTCTTACAAGCGACAGCATTTCAGCGACGCCTCCCTCCGCGCATGGCGCGCGCGCGCTTCGTTTCACCCGGATATGCGAGCGTCATTATATCGCCCGTTACCGGATCTATTATCCTAATAAATTCCATACCGTTAAAAAAATATCTGTCCCTGTCGTCCACGAAACTTTCCCGCCCGGGGTCGTGCCCGAAGAGGTTGTACCGCTCCGGTTTGTCCGTTACTCTTTCGGCGTGGTGTGATATCCTGAACCTCGCGCCGAAAAAAGTCATATTGATTGCGTTATCATTATCGCAGACAATGCACTGCGACGAAAGGGCCGGAAGCAAATCCGCCCTGTCGTGGTTACCGAGCGCAAACACAACCGTTCTGTGAGGCGCGAGCAAAATGTTAATAAGCCTTTTCGCTTCGGAGGCATAATGAGAGGCTTCCGCCGGATACATGCCCAGCTTGATGTCGTCCGCTAGGTCGCCGGTATGCACGACGACCGCCGGGGCGATGCGGCGAAGCGCGCGCGCCAAATAGCGGTATATCGTCGTCGGCGTATCGGATATGTGCAGCACTTTTCCCGCTCCGTTCATCATTGGAGGCAGTATTCCCATTTTAACAAGACCGCCGTCCGCGAGACTCAAGAGCGTACGCTTTATCGCGTCCGGTTCCATGAACTCCCTGACGCGCGACGCCCAAACGTCCCTTGATGACGGCCTTTTTTTCAATCGAAAAAGTACCGCAGCTTAGGATGTCTTGCCGCGTTCACCTCGTCAGGACGCTTAATGGGGGTCGTGTGCGGCGAGTTTCGCAGATAGTCGGGATCGCGGCGGGCCATCTCGTATATTTCGCGGAACGCCGATGCCGCCTCGTCTATGGTTTCACGCGACTCCGTTTCGGTCGGTTCAACCATCAGCGCTTCTTTTACTATTAAAGGAAAGTACATCGTAGGCGGATGCATGCCCCTGTCGAGCAGCGCCTTTGCAACGTCCATCGCGCACACGCCGTGGTCGTGCTTCATTCGTTCAAGCGTCAGCACGAACTCGTGCATACATGTACCGGGATATGCCACGTCATATATATCCGACAATTTTTTCATCATGTAATTGGCGTTGAGTACCGCGTTTCGGGCGGCGGCGAGAATGCCGTCCGAGCCCAGCGTGAGCGCGTAAGTGAGCGCCCTTAGAACGACCAGGAAGTTGCCGTGAAAAGAAATGACCTGCCCGATAGTCTGTTCGGGCGTTTCCAGGTCCCATCCCCCTCCGTGCCTTATGATGCGCGGTTTCGGCAGGAAGGGCGAGAGTAAGTCCTTGCATCCGACCGCTCCCGATCCTGGTCCGCCCCCGCCGTGCGGCGTGGAAAACGTCTTGTGGAGATTTAAATGTATCACGTCAAAACCCATGTCGCCCGGCCGCGCGACGCCCATTATGGCGTTCAGGTTCGCCCCGTCGTAGTAGCAGAGGCCCCCCGCCTCGTGGACCGTCCTCGTTATCTCCTCTATGTTCACGTCAAAGAGGCCGAGCGTATTGGGGTTAGTCAGCATAAGTCCGGCGGTGTCGGGGCCGACGGCGGCCTTGAGCGCGCCGATATCCACCCCGCCGTTCGCGCTGGACGGCACGTTTTCTACCTTATATCCGAGCATCGACGCAGTCGCCGGATTTGTCCCGTGGGCGGAGTCCGGAACGATTATCTTAGTCCGGCCCGTATCGCCGCGAGATTCGTGGTATGCCTTTATAAGCATCATTCCGGTAAATTCGCCGTGAGCCCCAGCCGCAGGCTGGAATGTCATCGCGTCCATGCCGGTTATCTCGCAGAGTATTTTTTCCGCCTCGGCAAGCGCCTCAAGACAACCCTGCGCGGTATGCGCGGGCTGCAACGGGTGAATCTCGGTGAATCCAGGCAGGCTCGCTATCTGATCGTTTATCTTCGGGTTATATTTCATAGTGCAGGAGCCGAGCGGGTAAAATCCGTCGTTCACTCCGTGAGTGCGGCCCGCCAGTTCTGTGTAATGGCGCGTGATATCGATTTGAGCCATCTCCGGCAGCCTCGGAGGATTTTTCCTGCGCATGTCCTCAGGCACGGTCCGCTCAGGCACATCCAACGCCGGAAGTATAGGGAACGACCTGCCCGCTCTGCTCTTTTCGAAACTCAGTTTCATCGTTCCGCAACCTCCTTCAAAACCGATACCAATTCATCTATGTCGTCCGAGGTATTCATCTCCGTAACGCACCACAGCAGACAATCGCGGCCTGTGTTCAGGTCAACCGGCAGTCCGCCGAGTATTCCGCGATCACCCAGCGCGCCAAGCACGCGAAAACTGTCAACGGGACACCGGGTCACGAACTCGTGAAAAAATTCCCCATTGTAAACCAGCTCGAAACCAGGTATGGCGGATATTTGCCCGGCCGCGTAATGGGCCTTGGAGTAGCACTGCCCGGCAGCCTCCTTCAACCCCCCCGGCCCCATAACCGTCAGGTATACCGACGCCGTTAGCGCGCAAAGAGATTGATTCGTACAGACGTTTGACGACGCCTTTTCGCGCCTGATATGCTGTTCGCGGGCCTGCAAAGTGAGGACAAAGGCGCGATTCCCGTCCTCGTCAACTGTCTCGCCGGCGATACGGCCAGGCAGCCTGCGGGTCATCTCAGCCGTGCAGGTCATGAATCCCAGATAAGGACCTCCGAACGACAGCGGCAACCCAAGCGGCTGACCCTCCCCCACCGCCACGTCCGCGCCGCATTCCGCCGGCGTTTTGAGAATGGCGGACGCTATGGGGTTCACTCCCATCACAAACTTTGCCCCGCCTGCGTGCGCTGTCTCGGCTATCGCGGAAGCGTTCTCGATCAGGCCGCAGTAGTTCGGGCTTTGAACGTAAACGCAGGCGGTGGTATCGTCCATCATGCCGCGAAGCTTTTCGATGTCGGTCATGCCGTCGCGTTCAGGAATTAAGAGGCATTTTACATCTGCCGCGCGAGTGTACGTCCGAACCACTTCCACCGTCCTCGGATTCACCGTTTCCGATACCAGAACGGTCGTTCTGCGTTTGTCGCGGCACATCGCCGTGGCCTCCCCCGCCGCCGACGCGCCGTCATAATGGGAAGCGTTGGAGGAGTCAAGACCGGTGAGCTCGCACATCATCGTCTGAAATTCGAATATTGCCTGCAACAGCCCCTGGCTGATCTCGGCCTGGTATGGCGTGTAACTAGTAATGAACTCCTCGCGCGACGTTATCTGTTTGACCAATGACGGGATATAGTGATTGTACGCGCCCGCGCCCCGGAAAATCGAGCGGTAGACTTTGTTCTTCGCCGCCATTCGCTCCATCACGCGTCTTACGCCGAGTTCCGACGAACCCTTCGGAATGTCCAGACTCTCTATCCTGATGTTCTCCGGTATATCCTTGTAGAGATCACCGAACCCCGAAAAACCCGCCTCGCGCAGCATGGCCTGCTGTTCGGAATCGGTTGAGGGAACGTAATACGACATTTCTCTAAAGACCCCCTATATATTTTTCGTAGTCGTCAGACGATAGCAGTTCCTTCCTGGAGGATATCGGCGCGATCTCAAAGAACCACGCGCCATAGGGGTCCGAGTTGATCATCTCCGGCGCGTTCGCCAATGCCTGGTTTACTTCCTTAACCGTACCTGACAGCGGACTCATTACCTCGGAAACCGCCTTCACCGATTCCACGTCGGCTATCCTCTCGCCCGCCGCCGCCTCGTCTCCGATCTCAGGAAGCGTGACGAAAACTATGTCGCCCAGTTCCTGCTGCGCGTAGTCCGTGATTCCCACTCTCGCCGCTCCGTCATTCTCCCGTACCCATTCGTGCGACTTGGAGTAAAGTAAATCCTTCGGAAAATTCATATCATGACCTCCCTGTAACGTAAAATGGCAGAGGCTCTATTTCGGCCTCGATCGCCCTGCCGCGAACATCGCATACCACATTCGTGCCCGGGGCGGAATGTGACGCTTCCACCAACGCCATCGCAATGGGGTATTTAAGATAAGGGGCGTGCGTGCCGGATGTGGTGCGCCCTATGACCTTGTCCCCCGCGCGGACTGTTTCATTCTCCCGCACAATCCCTCGGCCAGTTATTTTCATGCCTACCCGAACGCGTTTTGGATCACGCTTTTCTTCAAGCGCGGCCTTCCCTATGAAATCCTCCTTCGACATTTTAACCGCGAAGCCGAGGCCCGCCTCTAAAGGAGTAACGCTTTCGTCCATCTCGTGTCCGTAGAGCGGCATACCGGCTTCGAGCCTCAATGTATCGCGCGCCCCAAGTCCTGCCGGGACAAGCCCGAAATCGCGCCCGGCCTCCAACAGCGTCCGCCAGAGCGCGGGAGCGTCCTCAGGCTTCGCGTAGAGTTCATAACCCAGTTCACCCGTGTAGCCGGTGCGCGACAACATACATTCCACGCCCGACACCGCGGCGCGTTCTATGAAAGAATAATACTTTTCGGGTATATCGGACGCATCCGCCAGACGCGCCAGAATATCGCGCGACTTCGGCCCTTGCAGAGCAATCAGCGCGAAATCGTCGGATACGTCCTTCACGGATACCGCGCCGGACGCGCGAAACGCAAGCCACTCGAAGTCCTTCTTTCTGTTCGCCGCGTTCACGACCACAAGAAATTTCTCCGGGTTAAATTTATAGACCAACACGTCGTCCTTCACTCCGCCCTCCTCGTTGAGGATAAGGCTGTATTTCACGTCCCCGTTTTTCATCTTCGAAAAATCGTTCGACATGACGCGCCCAAGATTCCGCAAAGCATCTGGTCCCTCGCACAATATCTCGCCCATGTGCGAAACGTCGAAAATGCCCGCGGCCGTTCTTACCGCGTTGTGTTCGGCTATGACTCCCTCATACTGCACGGGGAGCAGGTATCCGGCAAACGGAACCATCTTGCCGCCGTTAGATACATGAATATCATACAGCGGAGTTTTCAGGCAGCTCTCATTATCGCTCATCGGCATTCCCTCCTTTTCCAATTCCATTATTTACCGTCATTCTCCCCCAAGGGTCTTCTCTCTAAGGAGTTCGTACACTTCGGTTTCCTTCAATATCTCATTATCCTCCGCGCAATCAAGCGCGGTGTCGCCGCCTCTGTTCCTAATGGCGGCGTCAGCGCCGCTTTCGATCAAAATTCGCACAGTTTCAGGATTAGGGTTGTACTTAGCGGCATACAGCAGGGAGGTATTTGAATAACCGCAGACAGTGTTGACGTCCGCGCCGTTTTCCAGCAAAATTCGCAGAATTTCGGGATTCGGGTTGTTTCTGGCGGCATACATCAAGGCGGTAAACTCATTGTCGCTAACAGCGTTGACATCCGCGCCGTTTTCCAGTAAAACCCGAAGAATTTCAGGATTTGAGTTGTTGTCGGCGGCATACATTAAGGGAGTGCGGCCATAAGCAACAGCGTCGTTGACATTGGAGCTGTTTTCTATTAAAACCCGCAGAACCTCAGGGCTTGAATTGCCGAAAGCCGCCTGCATCAAAGGAGTCATGCCATTTCTGCCAATGGCGTCGGCATTCGCGCCATCCTGTATTAACCGAGTCACTTCCTGGACGCTCGCCTCATGCGCGGACGACAACAATTCATTCGTGGCTTTTTCGCCGGCAAGCAGTATTGGCGTTGTTTTTTCCAGAAGAATGCCGTAAGCGTTCGTTCCTCTCAACGCCTCGTTTTCACTTGCGTAATCAAGCGCTCTTAAGCCGGACCTGTCTTTGGCGGCGACCACCGCGCCGCTGTCCATCAAAATTTGCAGGATATCAGGATTTGAGTTGTACCGGGCGGCCATCATCAATGGGGTCATTCCGTCATGAAAAACGGACGCGTCATTGAAAACCGCGTTGACATCCGCGCCTTTTTCAATTAGAACTCGCATAACATCAGAATTTGGGTTGTACGTGGCGACCAGCATCAATGGAGTCATTCCATCCAGGCGATCGTCGTTGACGTTTGCTCCTGCTCGTATAAGCCAAGTCACTTCCCTCGCGTCCGCGCTTTTTGCCACGTTCAATAATTTACTTGTGGCCCTCGAACCTATCGGGAAATTTATCAGCACAAAAATAACTATGAGTACGAGAAGAACAGGCAAAACCACCAAGCGGATGGTCTTAAAGTTTCGCTTTTTTATATTTCGCCGAATCATCTTCATTCCTCCCAGGCTTTGCGCGATGTCCGAATATCCAATAGATTGGCTCTATTACTTTAAAGATAGCATAAAAAGAGTCCTTTAACGCAATCGTGAGTACGATGAAATTTTTTATTTTTCGATTATATCAATAAAAGCATATTCTCCAGATACCCCGACTGCTGGTATTTGCGTATTTATCTTTGCCTAAATCAATCTTTGATTATTCATTTAAATTTTTAATAATTCGTTTCACAGCGCGGAGTTATGGAGGGATAGGTCGGAGGAGCGGCTTGCCTGCTCTTGAATTACGTTAGAGATAAAGGAGAGGTGATTGAGATGAAGAAAAAAATATTCGCGGTTTTTATGGCGTTTGCATTCACGACGGCCGCCTGTCAAGCATTCGCCGCGTCCAATGTTAATCGGGGGAAGTATTTCATCACGGTGCTTACCGGACCGTCCAGCGGGATTTACTTCCCGATCGGAGGCGCGTTCTCCACGTTTCTGGGACGCCTTGGATACAAGACCTCGGCGACCGCCACAGGCGCGACCGCCGAGAACATCAACGCTCTGCTTACGGGGCAGGGTGAAATGGCGATAGCCATGTCGGACTCCGTTATCCAGGCGATAGAGGCTTTCGGAGCTTACGAGGGCAAACCGCCGGCGGCGGAACTCCGGGCGATGATGGGTCTTTGGCCGAACGTCTGCCAAATCGTCACGACCGCCGAGTCCGGCATCAAAACTTTTACCGACATGAAGGGCAAACGCGTCGGCGTCGGCGCTCCGAACTCTGGAGTCGAGCTAAACGCGCGAATGATGTTCGAGGCGCATGGCATGACGTATCGCGACTGCAAGGTGGATTACCTCAGTTACGGCGAGGCCATCGACCAGATGAGGAACGGCCAGTGCGACGTCGCGTTCGTCACGAGCGGGCTTGGCAACGCGACCATAATGGATCTCGGCACAAGTAAAAAATTATCGCTCGTCCCCGTGGAGGGCGAAGCGTTAGAACGCCTGATAAATAAATATCCGTTCTACATCGAAACCACTATCCCGGCCGAGGTCTACAAAACCGCCTCGGATACCACTACCGCCGCGGTCATGAATATAATGCTCGTCGACCTGAATCTGCCGGACGAGGTGGTATATGACATACTCGAAAATGTATACTCCCCGGCCGGTCTGGAGGAGATCGGGCTCTCTCACAATACCGCGAAGAGTAACATCGCTCTGGATACGGCCCTTCGCGGCATAATCGGGACGGCCATTCCGTTCCACCCCGGCGCTGAAATGTTCTATAAAGATAAAGGAATGATGGAATAAACGGCGTTCGCGTGAGGCGGGGATCGGGCGGATTTACAATGAAACTCACGCAGCGGACGAAGACCTCGGCTATTGTTTCATTCGTTCTGACGCCCGCTTCTCTTTTAATAATCATGCTCGGTATTTTCATCGCCTCGCGCGTACTCGAACATGAAACGCCTGCTGAGGCACAGGCGAAAGCGGTATGTGACGGGGATAAAATTTTTCTTCGCGTCCGAAATTGGGAAACCGGGGAAATTTTGGTATCTGAACCTGCGTCTGTCGGCGGGGAACTCTACTTCGGATGGATTCACTCTCAGGAGCGCATTCCATGGAACGAGTATTACCGCATAGATGAAAATTTGGACCTGATTTTGGACCGCGTCACATTCCCCGCTTTCGGCGCGGGCATACCGGAGAACAAAGGGCGGCTCTGTCACATAGAGAACGGCGTGATCCACATGGAAGGGATAGGAGAGAGGTTCGCGGGGTTGGATTGGCTCAATTCAAACACTGCCACTAGGGATATCACATTGGACGGCGCGCCGGTGACGCGGGGTGAATTACTGCCGCATCACGTGAGATTGAGTCTTTTTATAGAAAGAGGCGAGAGTGATGAATGATGAGAGGGGTCATGAAAAATCGGAGATTGACGGTAATAGCATACTCACTAAGGAACAGCTTAAACTGATAGAGGAGTTCGACAAGGAGTCGAATACCCGCGCGTTGGAGAATCCTAAAATTGCGAAACTGTTTTACTGGTGCTGCGTCGTGATTACGCTGTATCACCTTGTGACGGCATTCACCAGATGGGCCCCCAGCACGCTCGTACATCGCTCGATTCACGTCGCGATGATGTCGGTTTTGTGTTTCGTAATGTACCCGTTCGGCAAAAAGAGCAGCTACAAAAAGGTATCGTATGTCGACTGCGTACTGATCGCGCTCTCCGCCGCAATCCCCATATATGTATGGACTCAATATATGGGCGTCATCGAGCGCGCGGGAAGGCCGAACACCTACGACGCTATAGCCGCCACCGTTCTGATATTGCTCGTACTGGAGGCCGCCCGCCGGGTGACCGGAGCCGCGCTGCCCATTTTGAGCTTAATATTCGTTATCTACGGACTAAACGGTCCGCGGGGGCTGTGGAATTTATCCCTCCCATTGTTCAGTCACCGCGGCTATACGTGGACGCAGCTATCGAATCACTTGTTCGCAAACACGGAGGGAATATACGGGTCGTCGGTCAGCGCGGCGGTGAGTTATATATTTCTCTTTATACTGTTTGGGGCAGTGATGGCAAAGTCCGGGATGGGTTCATTTTTTAACGACATAGCCATGGCGCTGGCCGGTCACTCGAAGGGGGGTCCCGCGAAGGTGTCAGTCATCTCGTCGGGTCTTCTCGGCTCGATCAACGGTTCGGCGGTGGCAAACGTCGTAACGACGGGAGCGTTTACCATCCCGCTTATGAAAAAATCCGGCTACTCGAAAGAGTTCGCCGGAGCCGTCACATCGTCAGCCTCCGTCGGAGGCCAGTTGCTGCCGCCGATCATGGGCGCGGCCGCGTTCATCATGGCGGAGGTTTTGGGCGTCCAGTACTCGAAGATAATAATTCACGCGGCTATCCCGGCGCTGCTGTATTATCTCGGAATACTGATACAGGTTCAGCTCCGCGCGGGAAAACTCGGCCTCGTGGGTCTGCCGAGGGACAGGCTGCCCAGAGTAACGGAGGTCATGAGGGCCAAAGGACATCTGACGATACCGCTCATTGTCCTTCTTTATTACCTTCTGTTTTCCGGCAAGACCGTCATATATTCCGCGTGCGTTACTATAGCGGTCACCATCGCCGTGGCTTGCGTCAGGAAATCGACTCGCATGAGTTTCCGCGACGTATGCGACGCATTCGCCGACGGCGCGAAGCAAACCGTTTCAGCCTCCATAGCCTGCGCTTGCGTTGGGATCGTGGTAGGAGTGATCTCAAAGACCGGCTTCGGCCTCACGGTAGCCGAAACAATAATCTCGATGGGGCAGAGCAACCTTATATTCACGCTGGTATTCACCATGGTCACCTGCATGATTCTCGGTATGGGCGTGCCGTCGATACCGGCGTACCTGATCACGGCGACCATAGGCGCGAGCGCGCTCGCGAAGCTCGGCATACCTCCCGTGGCGGCGCACATGTTCGTCTTTTACTTCGCAATGTTCGCGAACCTCACGCCGCCGGTCGCGCTGGCCTCGTTCGCCGCGGCCGGTATTTCAGGGGGCGATCCCATGAAAACGGGATTCGCGTCGGTCAAGCTGGCGCTGGCAGGATTTATCGTACCGTACATGTTCATCTACAACCCGCAGCTTTTGCTTATCGATACCGGAGCGCTGGAGGGAATCCGCGTTACTGCGGGCGCTTGCCTTGGCGTGTTTATGATCGGCGCGGCTGTCGAGGGTTATCTTTTCAAAAAGATACACCCTTTATTGCGGACCGTGTCTTTCATAGGAGCAATCTGCCTGATAGACAGCGGCGTTATAACGGACGTCATCGGAGTTTTGATACTGGCGATACTGGTGGGTTTCCAGAGCCTGTCAGCGAACCGTTTCCGTCGTCGGCATACGACCTGATAATAGGGCGCTGATCCGTTAGAAGCGGAAACGGTTGGCGTAATTTGGAAGGAGGCGATTCTGCCGGACATATCGCCCTTCCAATACCGGCAGAGCCTCCACAATTTCAACCGTTCTCACGCTTACGGCGATGACGGACAGCAGCAGGTTCAAAATATATTCCGGCTTTCCGGTTTCGTCTGCGTATAGGTTTGGGTCGTTGGTGATGCCGCTGTCTTTGTCGGTTTTGATTTGGTAGCGCTCCATTACCCATTCGATTGCGGATTTGCCGTTGACTATGTACTCGTAGGCTTTGGCGGGGATATTTTCTATTGTGATGCGGGGGTTATAGATGATAACGTCTTTGCGATCTTTGGCGGGGAAGCGCATTTTCTCCACGCGCGGATTTGTTTTGCCACCTGATACTTTTACTTCGTCGAGCGGCGGTATGTTTTCATAGTCCAGGTGCAGTTTCGCGAGTTCGCGTCCCGCTTTTGAAAACGCCCAGAAATCGTCGGCGGATTCCGCAAGGGGAATACGCGGCAGGGATTTTTTCAGATCGTTCGCAAAATCGGCGCGGTATTTCGGGCTGTGCAGGAAGCCGTAGACGTAATAAAAAATATCCTCTTTTCCGACGGCGGCGCCGTAATGTTTACGCGCCTGCTTGAGAATAAAATCGCTCACGCCGTCCTTGCGGATATATTGCGAAGTTTTATTGTCGTCCGGGTCATCGTCAAATAATAATGTTTGGCTTGTTTTTTTCTCGTAGTAATAGAGAGGGAAGCATTGAGTCGTGGCAACGCAGTGAAGATCAACAAAGCAATTTGATATTAAACAAGAAAAGTCTTTGTTGTCACCAATACTACTTGTCGTTATTACAAGATTTTTCGAGTCTGGAGTGGGGAATAATCTATCAAATAAATAACGCATTTCAATCAATTTTTCTCCATGATAAAACTGTTGTTTTTGGAAAGGGCGATACAAAGCGAGTGAAATTTTTTCTTTTTCAAATCGAGCTACTTTGCCCCTTTTGTGATCATTAAGCAAACCTCGTGTCCAACTGATTTTCGTCGAATTATAATCAATTTTACCCTTCGTAATTTGAGAATTATAAAACTCGATGGTTTTTGATATATTCTTTGCTAAGAAATCCTTAGAATAATTGTAGACCCATACATCACGCTGTGACTTCATACCATTTGAATGTGTCAAAAAAATGCTCTTAGACTTCATATCAAACTTCTTCTCACTCGCCAGCGGAATAAACGTCTGGAAAGCGTCGTTGCGCGTGGTGATCCAATCCCCGTGTTCGTTTGGAGTTCGTAGAACCAATCCCATATCTGGATTAAGGAACGATTTCTGTTCCCGAATTATCGCGAGTTTTTCTTCTCGTTTGAGATAATCGCCGATGTCGCGATAATAAAATTCGGCCTTGTCTTTAAAATTGGAGCGTTTTATAAGCAACGTAACGGCAATTGGAGTTCGAGAGCCGCTGCCGAATGTTTGACCGCCTTCTCTACGGGCTACCTCGCCACTTGTACGGGTGTTTCCTCGAAGGTTGAAAACATAAATCTTTGAAAACTCCCGTTCCAAAGATTTTCTGAATCCCGCCGTGCTGTTGCCGTCAAGCCACGCACCGTTGCTCACAAAACAAATAATTCCATCGCCGCCGCGCAGTCTGTCCGTTGCGTAGCGAAAAGCGCGGATATAGCTGTCATACAGCGCATTTTTATTTGTAGCTTTCGACAGCGCGGCGTAGGAGTTGGCGACAGCCTCATCAAGCCGTTGATACCTTCTGTTCTTCGCGTCGTCATTGGCTGATCTCTGCCCCACCGAATACGGCGGATTACCAAGAATCACCGTTATCGGCGCGGCGTTTTGCCGCCGGACGCGCTCGGAGTTTTCATCAAGCAGTGACTGCTGCGGGGCGTTATCCTCCCACGCCTGGAACGTGTCGGTGAAGGCAATGCCCTCAAACGGCAGATATTCGCTCATCTCCAGCGCGTCATGATATGCGTTCTCTATGTTGACGCAGGCGA
>Ga0099364_10006544_pt1 | contig 16926 bp, 15 predicted proteins | sample TergutTh196P3_FD_73070 | JGI IMG/M metagenome (GOLD analysis project Ga0099364, IMG submission 73070) | Microcerotermes parvus P3 segment gut microbial communities from Pointe-Noire, Republic of the Congo - Th196 P3 | ecosystem: Host-associated > Arthropoda: Insects > Digestive system > Gut ... | reverse complement strand
GGGGCGATGCCGGGCGGCTTATGACCGATGTTCAAACGCTCGTGGCACAAACGCCAAAGATTTATGGCGAGGCTGCGCAAGTTTTTCTTTCGCAGGCGGCTTCCAGAGTTTTTGCAAAGGCCGAGGGCGAAGCAGCGGCGTTAAAAGACGAGTTTGTTTCTACAGAACATATTTTAATTGCAATGGCTGCGGGCGAAGGCAAGGCGGCAGACCTTTTAAAAAAGGCGGGTGTTAATAAAAACGCAATTCTTGGTGCGCTTAAACAAGTGCGCGGCAATACCCGTGTAACCGACCAAAACCCCGAAGAAAAATATAAGGTGCTGGACAAATACTGCCGCGACTTAACTGCTCTTGCTCGGCAGGAAAAACTTGATCCGGTAATCGGGCGTGACGAAGAAATCCGCCGCTGTATGCAGGTGTTGTCGCGGCGTACAAAAAATAATCCGGTGCTTATCGGCGAGCCGGGTGTTGGCAAAACTGCCATTGTCGAAGGGCTTGCCCGCCGTATTGTCGAAGGCGATGTGCCGGAAGGGCTTAAAGGCAAAAAACTTTTGGTGTTGGATTTAGGTGCGCTTGTTGCAGGTGCAAAATTTCGCGGCGAGTTTGAAGAACGGCTCAAAGCGGTGATTCAAGAAGTGCAGGCGGCCGATGGAACCATCATTTTATTTATCGACGAGCTTCATACTCTTGTAGGAGCCGGCGCTGCCGAAGGTTCAACCGATGCTTCCAATTTGTTAAAGCCTGTTCTTGCCCGTGGCGAGCTTCGATGTATCGGTGCGACAACCTTAGACGAATACCGCAAGCATATCGAAAAGGATGCCGCACTTGAACGCCGCTTTCAGCAAGTGTACACTGCCGAGCCTTCGGTTGAAGATACAATTGCAATTTTGCGCGGCCTAAAAGAGCGCTACGAGGTTCATCATGGGGTGCGAATAAAAGACGAGGCACTAGTGGCGGCCGCAAGTTTGTCCAGCCGTTACATTACAAGCAGATTTTTGCCGGATAAAGCTATCGACCTTGTGGATGAAGCGGCGAGCCGTCTTAAAATGGAACTGGACAGCCGCCCCACAGAGCTTGATAAACTGGAACGCAAACTTTTACAGCTTTCGATAGAAAAGCAGGCACTTGCACGAGAAGAAGATCCTGCATCAAAAGAACGGCTTGCAAAACTGGAAAAAGAAATTGCAGACCTTAGCGCAGACCGTGATGCGATGAAAGCCAGATGGGAAAGCGAAAAAATTGATATTCAAAAAATCCGTACGCTCAAACAGCAGATCGAAGAACTAAAGATCGAAGAAACTCATTTTGTACGCGAAGGCAATCTTTCCAAAGCGGCAGAAGTTAAACACGGAAGAATCCCCGAAGCAGAAAGACAGCTTGCCTCTCTTACCGATCAAATGGAAAATAAAAAAGAAACCGGCGGCGCTGCCCTTTTGCGCGAAGAAGTAAGCGAAGAAGATATTGCAGGAGTTGTATCGGCATGGACGGGAATTCCTGTTTCAAAAATGCTTTCGGGTGAATTGCAAAAGTTTTTGGAACTGGAAACCGTTTTGGAAAAACGAGTGGTGGGACAGAACAATGCCCTTGCCGCTGTTGCCGATGCAATCCGCCGCAACAAGGCGGGTCTTTCCGATGCGGCACGCCCGCTTGGTTCTTTCCTTTTTCTTGGTCCTACAGGCGTTGGCAAAACCGAACTTGCAAAAACGCTTGCAGATTTTTTATTCAACGACGAAAAAGCTCTAACACGGATCGACATGAGCGAGTTTGGCGAAAAGCACTCGGTAAGCCGTTTGATTGGCGCACCGCCCGGGTATGTGGGCTACGAGCAGGGCGGACAGTTGACCGAAGCCATCCGCCGCCGCCCCTACAGCGTAATTCTTTTTGACGAAATCGAAAAAGCCCACCCCGAAGTATTCAATGTATTTTTACAAATACTGGACGACGGCCGCTTAACAGACGGACAAGGCCGCATCGTAGATTTTAAAAATGTAATTATCATAATGACAAGCAACTTGGGTTCGGATTTAATCCTTGGAACAGAAAACCCAGAAACGCTCCGCGATTCGCTTTTGGAATTGCTAAAGCAAAGTTTTAGACCGGAGTTTTTAAACCGCATAGATGAAACGGTAATCTTTAACAGGCTTGGCAAAAACGAAACCGCAAAAATCGTGGACATTCAATTAGCACGCCTAAAAGAACGCCTTGCCGAACGCAAGATAACACTGGAGCTTACAAACAAAGCAAAAGCCCTGCTTGCCGAACGAGGCTACGACCCAATGTTCGGTGCGCGCCCGCTCAAACGGACAATCCAAAGCGACCTTGAAAACCCGCTCGCAAAGCAGATTATCGCAGGCACTATCCTAGAAGGCGACACCGTTACAGCAGATGTTAAAAGCGGCGAAATTGTGTTTGGTAAGAAGGGGTAAATCGGTAATATGACACCCCCGCAATTGTTATTGTGCAGACCAGTAATCCATGATATAATTGCCACAGGAGTTTTTTATGGGAATAGTACAAACTGAAATAACATTGAAAAATACGTACGATGTGGGAAAAGCTTTGGAAGGGCTTATCAAGCCGGAAGATGTCCGAACAGCCCCCGTTACAGCAGTTGTGGATACAGGTGCAATGTATGTTGTCATAACTGAAGAACTCTACCAAAAACTGGGGCTTACTAAAGAGAGAGAGACAACCGCACATATAGCAAACGGGCAGCATGTTAATTGCATAGTAACACGCCCTGTAGATGTCCATTGGAAAGACAGAAGTACTTCTGTACAGGCAATGGTAATACCCGGTGCAAAAAAAGTTCTTCTTGGCGCACTTGCTCTTGAAGCAATGGATCTAATAATCAACCCAAAAAAACAAGAGCTAGTTGGCGCTCACGGTGATCACATGGAATTTTACGCATTGTAGTTTTGATCTCTTAAGGTCTAAAAAATGTGTAAAAACCATCGTTTTTAGGTCGCAAAAATGTGTAAAAACGCTCTCTTTTTGGTCTAAAAAATGTGTGAAATACCCCTTGTTTTGGTCTCAAAAATGTGTTAAATTTGAAGCATGGAAAGAAAAGCCATAAAACAGTTTGCTGAATGGAAAAACGACCCCGATAGAAAGCCGCTCATATTAAAGGGGGCAAGGCAGACGGGTAAAACATGGCTCATGAGGGAGTTTGGCAGGCTCTACTATGAGGATACGTTCTATTTTAGCTTCGACAGGGATGACAGGCTTAAATCTATCTTCGAAGCGAATAAAAACCCCAGACGGATTATCGAGCTTTTGGGGTTGCTTGGTGAAAAAAAAATAAACCCCGAAAAAAGCCTGATTATCTTTGACGAAATACAGGAATGTCCCCATGCTCTGAACTCCTTAAAATATTTCTGCGAAGAGGCTAACGAGTACCATGTAGTCAGCGCGGGAAGCCTACTTGGAACTCTGCTTGCACAGCCTATGTCGTTTCCTGTGGGGAAGGTGAATCTTCTTAATATTTATCCTCTTACATTTGATGAATTCCTTGAAGCGGTTGACCCGCCTCTTTATCAATATTACTTATCAATAAAGAAAAATGAGCGTATAGAAAAAATTTTCCACGAAAAATTTTTGGAAAGCTATAGCTATTATCTTTTAATGGGCGGTATGCCCGAATGTGTTTCAACATGGATAACAACAAACGACTATACAAAAGTTATCAAAATACAAGCGGAGCTTACAGCCCTTTACGAAAATGATATTTCAAAATACAACGGCAGAGTAAATGCAGGGCGTATTCTGATGGTTTTTCGCAGTATTGTTTCTCAGCTTGCGAAAGAAAACGAAAAGTTTATCTACGGCTGTATCAAAGAAGGGGCTAGGGCAAGAGACTACGAGGAAGCAATCGAATGGCTTGTTTCGGCCGGGCTTCTTGTCCGGGTAAACAATGTAAGCAAACCGGAACATCCACTGAATGCCTTTACTCAGTTAAACCATTTCAAACTATTCATGTTTGATACCGGTTTATTAAAATTTATGGCAGGATTAAACAACGAGGCTATTTTACTGGAAGCAAATTATCAATTTAAGGGGCCCTTAACCGAAAATTTTATACTACAGCAAATTCGAAGCCTTTTTGATGTTGAACCCAAATTTTTTGTGCAGTCTGCCTCCAGCGAGATAGATTTTTTACTGCAAGACGGGTTAAGCATAATACCTGTAGAGGTAAAAGCGGGCGAAAATACAAGGGCTGTTAGTTTTAAAAATTATCTGGAAAAATACTCCCCTAAAAATGCTGTTAAGTTTTCAAAACTTGAGTATCGTAAAAACTATAATTTTACGGATGTTCCACTGTATCTTGCCGGGAAGATAAAGGAATTGATGTAGTTTCCCATGTATATGATGATGAGACTGCCGCCTCGGGGTTACATGGCGTATATTTATTAACTGTGAATCTCCTTATAAACAGAGACTAATTATCAATCCTCTGTAAAATGGCAAGCAGTTCTGCGCCTCGGATAGGCTGCGCGGGTCTAAAGTTTCGTCCGTCGGGAAGGTTTAACAGTTCTGTTTCCACACAACCTAGAATTGAATCAAAAAACGGCGACAGAGGGGGAATGTCTGCAATGGGACTGCGGGGATTTGCGCCTGTCGCAAAACGCGCGGAATAACGGGAGAGCATCCCTCGGTCGCCGCGGGATTCGGCGTACAGATGCCAGACAAACCATGCCACACCGGCACGCGTAACAGTCTCGTGCCTGTCCGGTCTGATATCCGGCCATTCGTCCACATTTACATCCTGAGTGTAGGGAATAAAGGCGCGTTCCAAAAGACGGTTAAAAAATTCCGCTTCGTTCAAGTTTCTGCCGCCGCTTATAAACCGTAAAAGTTGAGTTTCATTTATGGCAATGGCAATGCAGTCATTCCAACTAATAATATCCTGCAGCATATCAATTGTTCCGGTTCCCACACCGCTGGTATTACGCAATTCCCAGGCGCGGCCCCGGGCTCCTCCGTAACTTTCATTGTAAACACTGGCAAGACCCGAAGAAAAAGCTGAGTCAAAAGCGCCGGCAGCTTCGGCAAAGCGATTTAACTCCAGAAGGGAACTGGCCCTTTCAATCTGCAATTCCCCAAAACCGTGCGCGGAACGTCCGCCGGCTATTGCCAGTTCCCTCTCGATCAGTTCAAGGCGTATCGCGGGATCTCCCTCAAGCCGGATTCCCAGAATTATTGCGGGAATATTTCCGGCAGAGACAGCCTGTGATTGTCTGTGCAGACGCACGGATTCGCTGTACCTTCCCTCCAGAATGGCAAGTCTACCTGACCACGCAACGAGTCTGCCCAAATAGTATGCATCCGCAGTAGCTTCTTTTTCCATTTCACCTATCATCCGGCGCACCAATGTCAACTCACTCTGCATCCTGCGCGCTTCGGTTCCTCCCACAGCTTCCAGAGGAATAATCATCTCCTCAAGTTTTGCCAGATCCCTTTCTGTCTGTTCCCGGTGGTTGTCTACAAAAATGTCTTTTTGCAATGTTGTACAGGCGGAAAAGAACACCGCCGTTATGCCAAATAAAAACAAATACTTTTTCATAGTTTCCCTCATTACCGGAATTGCCAGCGGTATAGCTGCCGATCCATTCCCATGCCGAAAATCTCAGGCTTCCTGCTGCCTTGGGCTGCTGCAAAGTACGGCATTCCCCATACCGGCAGCGGGAAGCCTTCCAATGAACGGAAATTGCGCGTATAGGCGTGCAGGACGTTGCCCTCGCCGGTGATAAATATTTCCGGTATCCCATCACCGTCACAGTCAAATACTGTTATGTACCCTTCTTCCATTACGGATAAACCAGCAATGTGCTGATACAAAACTTCGCCTTCAAAGCTGATTCTAAAAAGGATTCCTCCGGCTGAAACCAGCCAGAGATATTCTCCGTCAAAAACAGGCTGCAGGTAAAAAACTCCGGCCAAATTAAGCGGAAAAGGCGGAACGAGAGAGGCGTTTTCACCATAAACCGAAAGTTCTCCGTCCTGCGTTACAAAGGCGACATGAACGCTGTTGTCTCGTGCAAACAACAGCGGCGAACCAAAGGCAATGCCGGAAGTTTCGCCGCCAAATACCGCAGCGGATACCGGAACAGGCCAGTTAGGCAGGGCTTTTCCGTCTGTGTCAAGAAGCCAGATTTCTCCTAAAAAGCTCTTGGGATAAACCGCCGCGTAATTTCGCTCGTTGTTACGGCCGCCGCTCCTTGACGTAAACGTAAGAAAGGAAGGCGGCGAACGGAGCGCTGCAATAAAAGAGGTTTCCCAAACGGTTTGCCTGCCGCTTTCGTTAATGGTATGTACCCTTCCATCTTCATCGCAGATGTAGAGTATACCGTTATACGACACCGGCGGGGATGAAAGCCTAAGACCGGTAATCACAGGAAAGCCCTGCACCGGTTCCATATTGCCGTCTACCAGAGTTACACGCCCACGGTCGCTTACCACCCAGGCGTTTTCGATCTTGCCGGTCGTATTTCTATTCCCGCCGCTGCTTGTTGTGATGTCGGCAGGAATAATCCAAAGCTGTCCCTGACCGGAAAATTGTTGTATGCTGTTATCTGAAAGATCAACCGAGAAAACAGTATCCCCGGCGCTCAGGAATATTCGAACATTTTCTCCCATGCCTGCGCCGTAAATCCGGTTTGAGACCCTGCCTCTGGCTTCAAAAGGAAGGGAGCTTACAAGTGTAATGCCGCCTCCCGAACCGGGAATCAGGGACAGTGAAATGTCTACAAGCCCTCTGTCAAAATTCATGCGGACAAGCCCCTGGCGGTACACACCCAAAAAGCCGCTAAGAGCGGTGTTTTTTCGCAGAAAGAAAGGCATGGACAAATCAAGTGAATAGTACAGGCTAAAGCGCTATTAGTTGTGTTTCTTCCTCCGGCAATGTCCCGCCAGACAGCAGTCCTTGGCAATACATCATTTCTCTGCATTGCACGTAACGCAGAGACAAGAGCCTCAGCCGATTCGCTTGCCAAAAGATAATCTCCATGGATTATGTAATAGGGCGAAGGCAGAAAAATATCCCAGCGTCTTAGCAGGGATTGTAAAAATTCAGGAATTTCAATCTGTGGAATTCGCACTCCATCCAGATTCAGTCTGACATTTTCACTAAGCGCGATAGATCTGAATGCCCTGTCAAAAACTTCCTGCCGCCTGCGTTCATCGGCAATTTGAATCGCGTAAACCGGATGAGGACGGCCCTCCATTCCAAAGACGGCAAATTCCTTTCCCGTCCACGAGAAAAGCAAATCGTCAAGAGTCAGTCCCAGTATTGCGCGGGAAGAACTTTCCGCCCGTCTGATATTGTCTTCGAAATCCGGACCAGAGAACACAAGCGCCGCCTGAAAAAGCTCCTCCAGTGTTCCTGCCGAAAGAATAGTCGCGTATTGGGAAGCGGCGGGAAGACGTTCCGCCATCACAGGCACTTGAGAACGCTGTTCCAACAATCGGCTCAACACGGTCTGGCGGGATGACAGCGGCGCTGTTAGGCGCAATTCAACCTTTCTGGGATATATCGAAAAACAGACTTCTACCGGAGCGTCAAATTCGATATTATTCAGAATTGCCGCGATGTTTGCGTCCTGTTCTGATAAAAGGGAACTGAAAAAAGCCGGAGAAACCCGCAGAACTGCGTTGTATGCAGATGGCTTGACAAGGCTGAATCCCTCTTGCGGACGGGGCGCATTCTCTCTTGATTCAAACACCGCCGAACTGGAAGTGACAAAAAGCAGATTGCGATACGGCCCGATATACAGAGTCATATCCTGTGTACGGTATTCAAAGCGGGAATTTTTCCCGGCCTGCACGTAGTACAAATTGGGAACATTTACAAAGCGGGAAAACATAGGGAAAATCCGCAGCAGCGGAGAAAGGAACCCCATGTCCCAGACAGCCATCAGCGTCTCGGATGGAAGCAGGGCAAACTCAATACTTCCTCGGGCAGCAAGGCGTACGAGGCGGTTTTTCATTAAGGGGTTATCCTCAAGAGTGTTCAAGAAAGGAAGCGCCGGAGCCAGCGCGGGCACACCGGTAATTTCGTGGAGAGACTCATGGGACAGGATACCGTCGATAAGACGTACCGGATTGGAAATGCTAAGGCGAAAGACAGCCGAATCGGGAATTGCCACATCTGTACTGACCCGCCCAACCAGAGAGAAAACCATCCATGCAGCAGAAATTAAAACGAGAACACAGAGCAGTATCAATATTACTATTCCGAACCGTTTTAACTTCATAACACAGATTTTATACTAACAACGCAAAAGCCACAACCTCGCCCCTAAAAGGATGAAGAACCCCTTGCCTTACTGATTCTGAAATACATTCCCGGTATTTTCAGATTCAGATTGATTTACAGTCTTGGCAAAAACAAGCGCTTGGAGAATACCAAGTATGTAATCTTGCTGTTCTTCGTTTAATAACGAGAAATCATCGCAAACCTTTCTAATCTTTTCTTCCTTAATCATATTGTCCCCCAACATTTACTCAATATGTGAGTATATTATACTAAAATGTGAGAATTGTAAATAGAGAGTTTTAAAACTTCATTTTTAAGAAATAGGCTCCACTCGAATTGTGAAATACAACATTGCATAGTGAGTTCCAATGTAATATGATACTTATATGACAATTAGTAAGCGTATTAGACAATTACGGCGAACTTTGAATATGTCTCAAGTTGAATTCGCGAGAGCTATCTATATAAGCAATGGATATATCGCGGAACTGGAATGTGAACATCGAAGGGTTAACGACCGCATCATTCATTTGATTTCGTTGACATTCGGAGTCAATGAAAAATGGCTTAAAACAGGTGAAGGCGATATGTTCTTTTCTACGCCTGGTGATAAATTACAGCGAATGGTTGGCTTGTTTAACGAGTTGCCGTCCAAATTTCAGGATTATGTGATGCAGCAAATTGAACAGCTTTTGAATGTTACAGAAAAATAATGATACCCTTGTATAAACTTGAAAAACTTTCCCGTACTCAAAAGCTGCGAAAAATAGCAAAAGTCTTTTCCATGGCGGAAAACCGGTTCTGCCTGGCTGCGAAAAAAAGTACCGGAATTTACACTGTCGCAGAGCTTGTTTTTTTTACGGATGCCGCCAAATTGCTTGCAAAAGATACGCTTTTTCCGGCAGAGGCCGAAAAGATATTCAGGGAAGCATCCGGTATTTTTGAACAGGCAATTGCCGCGCAAACTGAGTCTGAGCGGTTTCATCGCGCTTTAAACAATGTTAAACATCTTTTACTTACAGCGGTAGGCAGGGATCAGGCCGACTGGGATTTTACCGGCAGCGATGGTCGGCTTGATCCGGCAGGCCGGCAAATCTTTGAGGGTATGTTTGTCTACATGGAAGATATACGTTCTCCTTTTAACGTGGGCGCGATGTTCCGCACCGCCGAAAGTTTCGGTGTAGAGAAAATTTTTCTGTCTCCGTTTTGCGCCGACCCTAGTCACCGCCGGGCGCAGCGAACCGCGATGGGCTGCATAGACATTGTGCCCTGGGAGAAGCGTGAACTTTTTGCCGAGCCGGAACCGCCGCCGAACCCGCATGGCGAAGATACTTTCCCCCAACCCCTTGGTTCGATTTTTGCCTTGGAAACCGGGGGCATCCCTCTGGAAGAATTTCCCTTCCCGCGCCGTGGAATTTTAATCGCGGGCTCGGAAGAACTGGGAGTAAGCCCTCGCGCCCTTGAAGCGGCGGACGCCTCCCTTGGCAGAGTATCAATCCCCTGTTACGGCGCGAAAGCCTCTCTAAATGTTTCGGTAGCCTTTGGAATAGCGTTGCATACTTGGGCACAAGTTCTGCGTCTTAATCATAACTAATCTTTCCCAAACCCGCGTTTCAATTTTTTCCCGTTCTCGCTGCGGTAGGGGTTACGCCGGTTTCGCAAATACGTCTGATATGCGGCGGCGCTTTCGTAGTAGCCGTCCAAACCTTTAAACGATGACGATTCATCGCAGCGGTACAATTCCAGCAGAGTCGGGAACAAGTCAGAGGACATTATCTCTGCCGTGCGGAAAAGCGGCAGCCTTGGAAGGGCGGCAGGAAGCATGTGATTTCTTACCATCCAGCCGACATCGTTAATTAACGAAGCGCCAAAACCCAGCCGCCCAAGAAACTTGCGCGCCTGAACCTCTCCCAATTCGGCATGACCGTCAAAACGATGACTGCCAGTGGACACGGCAATAGGCTTTCCCGCGTCATGAAGCAAAAGCCCCAGAGAAAGCCGAAGATCGAAAGAGTCTTTGCGGTAACGAAATGTTTCCATGGTATGCTTCCAGGCATTGCCTTCTGGATGAAAGTCTTTGGAATGATCCGCTTCGTCCAGTATTGCCAGTTCCTGCCAATGCTCCCCGATAAAGCCGCAAGTTTTTAAAAGTTCCAGCCCCAAACCGGGATTGATCGAATTCATAAGCGCTGTAAGAAAAACCCTCTGTTCTTCCTGCCCTAGAACAGCGTCTTCGCGAAGACCAGAAAACAAATCCGCGATTTTTTTTACTTCCTGTTCGGCAATACTGTCTGTAGGAAAATACTTTGCCAAAATAAGAGCCGCATCCATTAAAGCCTGAGTTCGTTCAAAATTAGGGTTTATGCCCTGACTAAAGAATTCCAGCGGACTAGGCAAAGGGTAGCGGCTTATATTAGGGGCATTAGGTTTTCGTAAACACCGAATATTCCACCTAATACCGGTAAGCAGATGATAAATTCCACAAGGATCATAAAAAACGCGAGATTCCAAATTCTGGTAAAACTCCAAAAAATTAAACGAAGGATGAAACTCTTTGATGTCATCCGCGCAGCGAAAATACAGAGTAGTATCTTTATAATCCAGCGCGGCATCCGCCAAGCTAATACCCGGATAGCGCAGCTTTTCAAAAAGATGCGCCAAATCCGTTACACCCGCGTTAGTTAAAATTTCAATATCCGCCGCAGCTTTCCTGCCCAGCCAAAAATCAATCGCGCTGAAACCGTAAAGATAAACAGAAAAACCGGCAGAAATGATCGTATCCAAAATAAAAGTCATGATGCATGGTTCCCTACCTGGCGTATTCCGTAATTCGCGTTTCCCGAATCATCGTTACCTTGATACGGCCTGGGTAGCGAAGATCGCTTTCGATCTTCTTGGCAATTTCTTTTGCCAACTCCCTGGTCTGATCATCGGTAACAGCCTCGTTATTCACCATTATGCGCAGTTCCCTGCCAGCCTGGATTGCGAAAGATTTGTCCACGCCGTTAAAGCCAGTAGCGATATTTTCCAGATTCTCAAGACGCTTCATATAATTGTCCAGGGTTTCCTTGCGCGCTCCGGGACGCGCCGCAGATATCGCATCGGCAATCTGGACAATGACAGACTCAATACAAGTCGGCTCAATATCGTTGTGATGACTTCCAATGGCGTTGATAACCCGCGGGTCTTCCCCCATCTTGCGCGCTATGTCCATACCGATTTCGGCATGATTCAGATCGGAGTCGGACTCAACGCCCTTGCCGATGTCGTGTAACAAAGCAGCCCGCTTGGCAAGATCACGATTACAGCCAATTTCGGCGGCCAACATTCCCGCGATAATCGCAACTTCCTTTGAATGTTGAAGCACATTCTGACCGTAACTGGTACGAAAGTACAATCGCCCCAAGGTACGGACAGCATCCTGCTTTATGTTGTGAATACCCATATCAAAGAGAACTTTCTCGCCCTCTTCAAAAATTTTCTGCGAGATATCCTTGCTTACCTTTACAACAATTTCCTCGATTCTTGCCGGATGGATACGCCCGTCCAGGATAAGCTTTTCCAGCGCAATCTTAGCGATCTCCCGCCGCACCGGATCAAAGCAGGAAATTACGACAGCCTCTGGAGTATCGTCAATGATAATGTCCGCCCCTGTAAGGGTTTCCAGCGTACGGATATTACGACCTTCCCTGCCGATGATCCGCCCCTTCATTTCATCATTGGGCAAGTTAACAGTGGTTACCGTTACATCGCCTGTAACATCCGTAGCCAGCCTCTGAATTGTTGTGACCAAAATATCCTTGGCCTTTTTTTCAGCCGCGAGATTCGCTTCCTGTTCGATCTTGTTGATCAATGATTGAGCGTCATGCTTGGCTTCGCTTTCCAGATCCCGAATAATCAGAGACTTGGCTTCTTCCGAGGAAAGTCCCGAAATACGCTCAAGCTCCGCCCGATAACGCTGTTCCTCTTTGGAAAGCGCGTCTTCCCTTTGTTGATAGTTTTTTTCCTTTTCAACAAAAGTCTGTTCAGTCCGCTCCAGTTGAGCGGTCTTTCTGTCTATAGACTCTTCTTTTTGTACAACACGGCGTTCATACCGCTGTAACTCAGCCCTGCGTTCCCGAGTTTCCCTCTCCTGCTGGTTCCGTTCACGGATTACTTGTTCTTTTGCCTCTAAAAGAATTTCTTTCTTCTTTGCCTCAGCTTCTTTTATTGCATCATGTTTTATACGTTCTGCAAACTGCTCCGATGCCGTAAGTTGAAATCTGGCGTAAAGCCATCTTATTATCCAGCCTAAGGTTAACCCGGCAATAGGGAGGACAATCCAGAGTATCAAACTCATAGCTACACCCCTTACCGAAAATAATTCAAACCTATTAAAAAGAATACACGATAAATATATTAGGTGTCAAGATAATAACGACATTAACTGACCCTACAAAATTAAAATATATTATCCGTAAGTTTTTAGACACAGGGTTACATTCTAAACTCATTGCCTAAATATACTTCACGAACCATCTTATTGTTTAATATTTCATCACGACCGCCACGAGCGACTATAACTCCATCAGCAATGATAAGCGCCTCGTTTGTAATTTCCAGGGTGTCTCGGACATTGTGGTCGGTAATAAGGATACCAATGCCTTTTTGGGCAAGCCGGCGGATAATCTGCTTGATCTCAAAAACAGCGATAGGGTCGATTCCGGCGAAAGGTTCGTCCAAAAGCAGGAATTTAGGCTCGGTAGCCAGCGCCCTGGCAATTTCGGTACGGCGGCGCTCACCGCCGGAAAGGGTATACCCAAACTGTTTTCGAATACGGCCAATACCGAATTCTTCCAGCAGGCTTTCCATTTTTTCCTTTTTCTCTTTTTTTCCAATGTCCTGTCGGCTTTCCAGTACCGCCCAGATATTTTTCTCTACCGTAAGTTTTCTGAAAATTGAGGCTTCCTGTGGAAGATAGGCAATTCCCATTCTTGCGCGGCGGAACATCGGGTTCGCGGTAATATCAATGTCATCCATGGTAACAATCCCCTGGGTGGGCTGGTAAAAACCTACAATCATATAAAAGATAGTCGTTTTACCGGCTCCGTTCGGACCAAGAAGACCGGCCACTATGCCGTTTTGCATGGAAAAATTTACACCCCTGACAACTTCCTTGCGGCCAAATCTCTTGCGCAGACCTGACACGCCCAGGGTATGTACTTTTGGAGCTTGTACCTCTACAGAGGTTTGTTTGTCTTTGTTCGCCGGCTCAATGGAAATTTCTATTGGGGTTTCAGCCGACCCTCTGGTGGTAATAACAGCGGCGATTATTGCCGCGACTACAGCGTTTTCATCATGAATGACAGGAAGTACTTCTTGCATAGTTTTAATTTTTTATTGTTCCCGAAACGGAACCTTCCATTATTACATCATCGGTTTCCAGATCTACACGTATTCTGTCCGCGCGAAATTCATCATCGCCCTTGTAAACTATCGGAAAGCCGGACAGATCAAGCATTTTTTCCGTGCGGTGGTAAATTGCGTATTCGGAACGGCAGACCATATCATCCTTGAACAGGCGTACGGAAATTTGAAAGATAGTAATTTCATTTTCGTCATCGTATTCAATAAACCGCGCCCTGGCGACAATTTCGTTTTGCCTGTCTTCTAGAGTTGAGTTGCCCTCCAGCCGCGCGATTTTCAAATTTCTGTCATAGCGAAGCCTGTCCGTGTAGAACAAAATATCCTTTTCTTCTTCGAACCCCCAAACACTGCCGGAGCAGTCGATAAATTGATTATTATCTCCATGAATTTCTATTCTTTCCGCGCGAAGCAGCAGATTGTCCGATCTTACTTCGGCGTTTCCCGTTAATATAGTAGTTTCCCGGCCAAGAGCCTTGGAACCTGACATTCTGTCCGCTCTGAAAGTAAACCTGTCCGCCGCCGTTATGTGAAAACCGCAGCAAAGGAATAAAAAGACAGCCAGTAAACGGCCTTTTTTTATCTTCATATTGTATCATCCTCTGACAAACTGTCTGTTGTGTCAATTTGCCATAAACTATGTTCATCGTCTTCGGCTTCTGTTATTTCTTCTTCGGCATCTTCGTGAATAAATATACCGCCTACATTGCCCATAAATTCCCATGAGCGCCTGCGCGCGTCTACATAAAGACCAATGCCTGTAAAGCTGGTTCCGTTATCCTGAAAAATATTGACATCTTCATCTTCTCTGGTAGAAAGAACCCGGTCTTCATCCTTCCATTCAAGCTGATTTGTTTCTATTATAATATCCTCGGCATCCACTTCGATCCTGACACCCAAGTCCATAAAGATATCGCCTGTTTCGATATTAACCGAAGCGTATCCCGCTCTTCCTATAGCGTTAATTTCATCTCCTCGTTCAGCGTATTGCTCGAAAATAAAATTTTCCACCTTCATTATTCCCTGTCTTTCGTAACGCTCCGCACGGTCTGCCTGAAACCTAGCCAGTATGTCCGAAGATCTTACACGGACATATTCAACATTTGTCATTACAAGATCGGGCTGTTCGTCTTCGGAAGGATCCCTTTCGCCGTAATCAAAAGTACAGGACAGATAACAAAGAGCAAATAGCAAATAGCAAAGAACAGGCAGCAGACAGCGGATAGCGGATTTTTTGGCTTTTGCTTTTTGTTTCCTGAGATTCGCTGTCTTATTTACACCCATCACTCTCTCCGCTCCTTGTCTCCTGCTCCCTATTATCTGTTCCCCATTATTTGTTTTGCCGCCGCGACAAAATCCCTGAACAGGGGAGAAGCCGCTGTTGGTTTTGATTTAAACTCTGGGTAGAATTGAACCCCCACACCCCATGGATGATTATTCTCTCCAACGCCAGGCCACTCTACACATTCTAACAGGCTGTCACCGGCATTAAAGGCTGCCAGTTTCAGACCGGAATCTTTTATTTTATCAAGGCACTGAGCGGAAAAATCATAACGGTGCCGGTTGCGTTCCCATATATGTTTCTCGCCGTAAGCCGCGAAAAGGCGGGTTCCTTTTTCGACTACAGTTTCGCTCGCACCCAGACGCATGGTTCCTCCGTTTATTACAGAATTATCATTCCAATTCAACACATTGCGTATCCAGTCATTTACCATGACTAACATACCAAGGGAAATGCCTAAGTACGGAACCTTATTTTCTCTGGCCCATGCCGCAGCTATTAACATACCGTTAATTCCCTGCTGGTCAATGCCTCCAGAAACCAGGATACCGTCTACTCTGCCGCCCTGCGAGCTTTGCGAGCCGCTTCCCAGAATATTTTCGGCATTTCCAGCTTCCTCCAATACCGAAGCGTCAATTTTAACAAACTCTACATTCACGCCACATTCCAGACTTGCGTGAATCAGCGCCTCGTACAGTGATTTGTAGGCATCATGCAGTTCCATGTAATTTCCTACAATACCGATCCGAACGTTACCCTGCCTGGCATTGAAACGCTCCATTACGGAAAGCCACGGACTCATATCCGCATGACGGCTTTCGACACCCATTTTCTTTAAAACAACCTGATCCAGCCTTTGGTTAAAGAAAATTATTGGGCTTTCATAAATTGTAGTATCAATATTTGGTGAAGTAAATACCGCTTCTGGATCGACATTGGTAAAAAGGGCGATTTTTTGGCAGGTGGCGTCATCGAGCATCACGGGCGAACGGCAAACCAGGATATCTGGTTGAATTCCCATTTCCTGCATGGATTTTACTGAATGTTGGGTGGGTTTTGTCTTTAGTTCTCCGCTCCCGACTTCGGGAATCAGGGTTAAATGTATGGAAATGGCGTCTTTTTTACCATATTCATTGATTATCTGGCGGGCGGCTTCCAGAAAGGGAATAGACTCGATATCTCCCACTGTTCCGCCGATTTCCACGATAACAACATCTGTATCGTTTTCTTCCTGTAGAACTGAGAGAATCCGGCTTTTTATCTCGTCTGTAATGTGTGGGATTACCTGTACGCAGATTCCTTTGTATTGTCCTTCCCGCTCTTTCCTGATAACTGCTTCGTAGACCTGGCCTGTGGTTATGGAATTCTTCTTGCCCAGCCGCCCCTTTGTAAATCTCGCGTAGTTACCAAGGTCAAGGTCGGTTTCCGCTCCGTCATCGGTTACATAGACCTCGCCATGCTGATATGGACTCATTGTTCCCGCGTCCACATTGATATAGGGATCGCATTTTACCATACGGACATTAATCCCCCTGCTTTCCAGTAAGGCTCCAACGGAAGAAGCGACCACTCCCTTGCCTAAACTGGAACAAACGCCGCCTGAGACAAAAATAAACTTGTTCATGTGGTAGTAGTATTACGGTTTTTGAAGAAAGTTTCAACTGTCCTTGGTTAATTGAATTTGGTGACTGACACCAGCTTGACAATTCCCCCCAAAAATGGTAAATTACCACCATGAGCGGAAAACACGCGCAAAAGCAACAAATTCCCAACACGGCTATTTTTGGCGAAGATAACGCTTACAGGCATGATAACAGGGGTCTGCACATAAAAAACAACACTTTTAAGCCCCCCCCCCCCCCCCCCCCCCCCCCCCCCCCCCCCCTGGTAACTCTCCACACCCACCTCAATCTTACACTTCAACACTACTCAATTAAAAAAAAAAACCTATACAAATAAAAAACTAAATCATATTTTTTTTTTTTTT
>Ga0099364_10006543_pt1 | contig 16928 bp, 19 predicted proteins | sample TergutTh196P3_FD_73070 | JGI IMG/M metagenome (GOLD analysis project Ga0099364, IMG submission 73070) | Microcerotermes parvus P3 segment gut microbial communities from Pointe-Noire, Republic of the Congo - Th196 P3 | ecosystem: Host-associated > Arthropoda: Insects > Digestive system > Gut ... | reverse complement strand
AATGTCGAGACTCTCACTATTACCGTCTCGAATAATACCGTTACCTTAGAAGAAAATGCTCAGGCTGACGGAGGGATTCGCGCCGCATGGAACCAAGTCGTTGGGAGAGTCAATCCTACCCAGCCTCCCCAAACTATCAATGTTCGCTCCGAGAATAATACCGTTTACCTCAAAGACCAAGCAGAGGTTACCCGGGGGGGGATTATTGGCGCAATCGGCGACTTCGTCGATGTCCTGGATCCTGACGAATCTACTGCCGAGACTACCATTGAAGCCTTTAACAATAAAGTTGTCATCGAAGGGGGTAAAGCAGTAGGGACTCTGTACGGCGCCACCTTCGCGGTCGCAAGGTCCCGCATTGCTACGGTTGATGTCTCACGCAATGAAGTTATCATTAGCGGCGGTGAGATAGCAGGAGCTGTGTACGGCGGAGCTGGCTCCATTAATGGTGCTTCTGAAACTGCCAATCTTGACGTCACGGGCAATAAAGTTGACATTAGCGGCGATGCCGCCATAACGGGGAATGTGTACGGCGGGCATGCCACTTTATGGTTTCCAGGAATTGGCGAGATTGAAAGCGTTCTTGTTACGGACAATATCGTTACCATTAGGGGCACTCCGACGTTCACCAACACGGTTCTTTACGGCGGCGGGTTCTCAGGCGGCAGCACCGCCGGTTTGCCCGTCGATATTGTTTCGGGCAACACGTTGAACCTGCACAGTCAGATCGCCGTTAGCGGAGTTCAGAATTTCGAGATTCTGAATTTGCATCTGTCCGAAGATTTTATGTCCGATGAGAAGAAGGCTGAAAATACACCCTTCTTGACCGTGAACGGCTTCGCAATCATCAACGGGTCGACGATTAACGTTCATGACGTTCCCGAGTTGGATGACCTTTGGGATGTCGGCGATAGCCGTAGTATCATGAGTGCGAATTCACTGGCGACCGGCTGGATTGCCGGCGAGATTGAGCCAACGGAGTTTGGAGATTTCACACTGAACTGGGGACTGACGCAGGAAGGTCAAACCATTTTGCTTTTCCTTCAAGGCGTGGAAGCGGAGAATATGGACTTTGACTACACGGTGACATCCCTTGCGAATGAGGAGGTCTTTCTGACGGTCGGCGGTACCATGTCGGGCGTTCTGACATTGGACAACACGGCAGACGGCGGACTCACGGCAAATATCGGTACGCTCAGTGCCTCCGGTATGACACTGCATAATACTGTTGCCGACGATGTGCGCATAGAAACGCTGAATTTGGACGGTACTTTCACGTTGGACGGCGACGGCGGTTACACGGTGGAAACGTATAATGTTCTGTCGCCGTCAACGTGGAACGGCGATTTGAACGCCGTTGATTCGGAGATGAATTTTACCCTGCCTGCATCAGGCGAAACGGCGTTGACGGTTATCGGTACGGCAAACATCGACGGAGCGACGATTGGCGTTGACACTTCGGCGATAAGCGGACTTTTGGACGACGGGGATTCCTTCGTTCTCATTGATGCAACGGAAATAGAAGGTTTGCCCGCACCGGATCCGATTGAACCCGGTAGATTTGGAGCAACGCTGGTCTATGATTACGAAGCGGAGGTTACGGACAAGCAATTACTGATGAACGTCGCTGTGAGTGCCAGCAAAGAGAGCAAAATTTTGTCCGAAGGCTTTCTGGCAGGCAGCATTTTGCTCAACCAGACGGGCGACCTGATCGCGGAACGGACTGGCAAGCACGGCGGTTTGTTCTTCGACTTCGCCGGAGGCAGTTCCCGGTACAATACGGGTTCGCACGTCGATATGAAAGGTTTTTCGCTGTTGACCGGCATTACTCGTTGCGAAAAATTCGCATCGGGCCGAATGGTGTACGGTGCATTCTTTGAATACGGCAACGGAAACGACACAGGACTTTACGTAACCGGTGCCAGAGGCAACAGCGATGTCTACCATTACGGCGGCGGAGTCTTGGGCAGATTGAATTTCCGCAACGATTTCTACGCCGAGGGCAGTTTCCGAGCCGGTGCGATTGACAACGGCTTCAAGAGCAACCTTCTGGATCGAGACAACAATGCCGCGAGTTACGATTCGTCCTCGTCGTATGTCGGCACGCACATCGGTTTGGGACGTATGCTAAAATTGAGTTCCCGTAACTCATTGGACGTGTACGGCAAGTATTTCTGGACACACCAATCGGGAGATAGTGTAACACTTTCAACGAATGATCTTATCAATTTCGATAGCATAGATTCTCACCGTTTGCGTTTGGGTGGTCGCAGTAATTATGTACTGAATCGTCGTATTGGTACATACCTCGGCGCAGCATGGGAGCACGAGTTTGCCGGCATTGCAAAGGCAACAACGTATGGTTACGGCATAGACGCACCGTCGTTGCGAGGCAGTACGGGCATTGGCGAACTGGGTTTGAGTTTCAAACCGAGTGCGTTACCCTTGGCATTGGACTTTGGCGTACAGGGTTACGTGGGCAAACGAGAAGGCGTAGCGGGCAGCGCACAGGTGCGCTGGACGTGGTAGTTCACAAAAACGCTCACAGAGCCCGGTGCGTAAGCACCGGAAAAAGTGTGTTCTTGACTTCGGCTTATTGGTCGATTAGAATCGTGTGGATGGTTGTCGGAGTGTTCTCCCAATGAAAATCACTTACGCGGGTCGGATTGAGAAGATTTGTACCGATGCCAAGAGGACCAAAAAGGAACTCGGACCGGTCGGGGCGCATGTTCTTTCCAAGAGACTCGATCAGTTGATTGAAGCGGCCAATCTGGAAGATTTGCGTTTCCTTCCCGGCAACTATCACGAATTGACCGGAGATCGTTGGGGAGAACTGGCCGTGAGTTTACACGGCTTGATCCGTTTGATATTCAGGCCGAATCACGATCCTCGCCCCGAAAAATTCGATGGCGGGTTGAACTGGTCGCAGGTTACTGCGATAACGATTGTCGAAATAACCGATTATCATCGATGAGGTGAGAGAATGTCAGTCCTCGAAGAAGCAACGATTTATTCGGCGATTCCCAACTACATCACTCTTACGCCGGTCGGAGAAACGATCTCCGAAAAAATGTTTGAGATGGGAATTGATGCGGCGGAACTCGCCAGACGCTGTGATCTGCCCGAAACAACGATTCGGCGGCTCTTGAATGCCGAAATACCGTTGACACCGGAAGTTGCGAAAAGAATCGAGACCGCAACCTGGATGTCCGCCGATTTATTGTTGCGTTTGAACGAACGATATCACAGGAACCTTGCGTTCCATAAAGATCACCCCGACGAACCGGTCTTATAACGCCGTTCACCGCAACAGTGCGGCGGGGCCGTTGCGGCTAACGCCTGAGCAAACACTTTTTCTACCCTTGCATCTTTTCTCTCTCCTTCTCCACACTTTCCCTCTTTACGCGGCACGGTCGACGAAGCTGCCGGTGGAGCCGCTTTCTTTTTCTCCCTGCCGGTGGTAGGTCGGCCTGCCTTTGCCGCGAGTGGCGATGATTTCGAGTATGTGGGAAAGGTGAATAATAGACTTTTGCGTCATTACCCAGTTCGTCAAGCTCTGGGATTGGATCAATCGGCTTCGGCGTACCGATTCTTCGACCATGTGCCGACACTCGGAGCGTACGGGCAAAATCCGGCAGAGCGTTTGGATCGACTCGACGGCGTACCCTTGTTGTCGTGCTGCGACGAGAATTTCTTCCCGTTGGGCCAAACACTGCGTAAGCTGGGCGAGTACCTCCTGTTCTTCAACGGCAATCGCTGCAATGGCGTCGTGCTCCGGCTTGACGAGGAGTTCCTGTTTTCGGCTTAAAACCGCCAGCGTTCGTTCCTGAATGTCTGAGAGTCGGCTTAAAAATTGGTAAATTTCGTGTTCCATCGCAAGGAAAAAGTGAGTGGAGAAAAAGAGAAGCGCCCCCTAATCGTTATAATCGGTCTTTTGTCGCCAGAGAATGGAGAAATTTTTAGCTGGCTACACCTAAACCACTCTACCGCTGAAGCGCATTAAGTGGATCGAAAGAGCGTAACGCAATGACGGAACATCTGAAAATCCAAACCGATTTTTAATACACTCAAGCGTACAGCTAAGCTAAAACGTATGGGCTTACGCCCCCGGCTCTTTTTTACGGGGCCTCACCAAATATCGACGGCGGGTTCCAATTCGATTTCGGTACGGTCACGCACTTGATCTTGAACGAGTTGGATCAGTCGTTTGACGTCTCCGGCGGTGCATTCCGGTTCGACGACAACGAAACAAGGATTGCGCTCAGTGAGGACCGCGCCGCCGATCCGCGTTCCCTTGAGACCGGCCAGCTCGATCAGTTCCTCCGCACTGCCGCCGGTCCGAGGATTTTTGAAAACGTAACCGGAACACTGACCGCTCATCGGTTGCTGCGACTTGCGGACGATCCAAAGTTGCTGCATCCGCTTGGACAGTTCGACCGGATCGCCCGATTCAAGTTGGATCGCAACGGACAAAATCACCACGTCGTCGAGACTGCTGGAACGATAGCCGAAGGTAATCTCGCTTCTCGGAATCTCAATGACGTTGCCGTCGAGCGTTGCGACCTTGACTTTTTCGACCCGCTGGCCGAGATCGTCGCCGCCGGATGCCGCGTTACTGCACACCGCTCCGCCGACGGAACCGGGAATGCCGATCAGGTTTTCGATTCCGGCCAGACCTTCCGTTACGGCACGGGTGATGACACGGCCCAATCGCACACCGCCGCCTGCGACGACCCGATTACCGTTCAGTTCGATGCCGCCGAAGGCCGGAGCGGACAGCGAAACGACGACGCCGGGCAATCCTTCATCGGGAGCGAGGACGTTGGATCCGACGCCGAGGACGTGAACGGGCACGTTTTCTTTGCGGCTCTGTTTTAGCAGGGCGAGGAGTTCCGCTTCGGTTTCCGGCTCGGCAAAGTATTCTGCCGGTCCACCGAGTTGGAACCAAGTGTACATTGCCAGCGGAACGTCGCGGCGGACAAACTTACGGAATTCGGCAAATTGAGGCATAGCACGGGCAGAGAAGGAGGGTACCAAAATTGTCTTTTTTCAGTCTACTCAATGAGGAAATTTTTTCAACCCCAACCGACAATGACTCAACAGCCAGAGGGTGTGTAAAAGTTTAGGAGGACTTTTTCCAGTAGGCTTTCCACTGATCGGAGTCGAGGACGGCACAGAGTATTGCGATTCGGTTCGCCCTCGGCAGCCGCCAGCAGACTCCCGTCTGTTTCAATCGCCGACCCACCAAGTTCTTACGCCCCCTCAATCAAGGCGTTCCCAATCGCACGTCCCACCAACAACCGCTCACGATGATGCAGCCGATCGGCATGGTATCGGAAATATTCAAGCAACGAATCCGTTGCCTTGCAGACGGCAGCTTGCAGTAGATTCTGCTGTCTGGCGTCCGCCGTCTCGTGGGACGAGGAGGGGTTATGCAACAAGTCTAATGTCCAAGCACTCCGCCGTCTTACCCAAAACCTTCCCAACAACATTCCAAATCCACTTCGCGCCATCTCCCAATGCCGAAGACACGCCGCCCACTCCCAAACGGCGACGCTCGCTTTGACAAAGTTCCTGAAAATCCACTTTGTCAACAATCGACGCAAATGTCGAAACTATCGTAGGTTCAGGTAATTTCCGTATGTTCCATTCGGACGGAGCCGCCTGCTCGCCTCGTTCACGCTTCGCAAAAGAACCGACTTTCATTTCCCGCCACTGGGCCTTGCCCACGTCATGATGAGGCTTGCAAAGTACGAAAGGTAGGCAGCCAACCTTTTTGGCACGTCGGGACCACAGGTCCCGGCTCGGTGGCATAGCCGCGGCGGTTAACTCGATCAAAAACGTAACCGGGCGGCGATCCAAAAGTTGCTGCGGTTCGGATTGCGACGGAAACGAATCGGACCATCCTCCGTCTGGAACGTCTCCCAACCGCCGCCAAAAGCGTTCGAAATCGATAACGATAAGTCAAGCCGATCGCCGAAAAAACACGTTACACCGTAATGGATCGAATGACCGCTCTGGATCGGCAAACTCGTATTGTAAATCACCGCCTTGTTCGGTGACACAGCATGGTTCCATTGGTAACCCATCCGAAAGGCAATAATGTCCCGTGGACGATGTTCAACGCCCAATGCCAAAGAATAAACGGCCCGTGAAATGCCGAGTCTTTTGACCTCCGGATCAAACGATGCCGGAATGTCGTACAGTTTCGATGCGTGAGAATAATCGCTGTAACGAAAATCGGCGGCAAGTGTCGTTACATCATTACGAAGTGTGTACGATGTGCCGACGGCAATGCGGAATGCCGAGTCCTGCGAGAACGAGAGACGGCGGGTGCTGATTGCGTCGGTGACGGGATCCGTCCAACGGTACGTAAAACCTTCGATCCACTGCGGCGTTCGCAGACTGGCACCGAAGCGGAGCCGTTCGATTGGAGTGTAAAACGCTCCGAATTGGAGGCCGAACCCTGCCCTGCCTCGTTGATTTTGGGGAGTAAGGGGCACCGGAGTACCGGCTAAATGGGAGATGATGGGTAAGGTGGCGTTCGGCGTTTCGTCTATCGAAAAGATCGGCGAAACGCCGACCGAAAAGCGTTTGCTTTCGCGGTACGCAACCGTTGGGATGAATTCGTAACCTTGGAATCGGAATTCGCCAATGCCGACTCTATCGTCAATTGCAACGGTGCCGACCTTTCTTGAACCGTATTCCGAAACGGCCAAGCCGAAGGACCAACGACTGTCCGGACACTGATAAACGTAAGAGATTGTCGGAACGCGGATCGCCGATTTTCGAGGGGCTTTGGTGGACGAAGAATCGTCTTCGGATTTCGGCTCTTTATGCGGTCGGGAAACATCCCGATCCGAAGTGCCAAAGTCGATCACCAGATACGGGGCGCCCAAAACCACATTGCCTTCCTTCCGACGATGTTCCCAGTCCCAGAGATCGCTTTTGCTGTTGTCCGAGGTCGATGCCAAGTAGAGCCAACCGACGACGAGAACGCCAATGCCGATGGTTCCGGCGGCGTATTCGTCTCCGTACCACGGTGCGTTGTGGCGTCCGAGACCGAGTTGGAACTCCGACTGTTCGAGGAACGAAATCGTTGCAGGGTTCCATTGCATCGCCCCGGCGGAGTCACGCGGCAGTGCCACGGCTGCACCGGCCAAGGAATGATTGATCGGACCGACGCCGCTGAGCGTCAATTCCTGTGCGAAAACAAGCCCCTGCCCCACCAAGGGAAGCAGTGTCAAGAAAATGGTGAACCGGATGAGGTGTAGCGAGACCTTCCGCATAGGCGGAGAGTAACGATTTTAGCTTGGGCGGTCAAGAGCATTACAGCCACAGAGCCCGTGGCGTAAGCAAGGAATTGGGCATGTGCGGCCATTAACGCACATTGCCTCGCTTACGCGGCGGGCTCTGTGTGCTTGCGTCCCCGGTTCTTTTTTGTAACGTTACCACATGTCATAGAACTTCGTCGAAAGCGTGATGGCGTGCGGTTCGATGCGAAATTGCTCTGCGCACATTGCCTTGACCTGTCGTTCGATCCCTTCCCGTGTCCACGGATTGCCGTCCCTGTCGAAGGCGATCTGGTCCGGAATGATCCGATGAGCCAAGCCTTTTACCGTGCGGCAATCGAATGGAATAACTATTTTTTCACGGGAATGGCAGAATATCATTAGCAAACCCCAAATAACGATCATTCCGAAGACCACAAAGAGAGAAAGAAGGTCCGTCGAAAAACGTACAATGGTGTAGAAGATTCCCCCTATCCCAACAGTGAAAATGATGAGAGTACCAATAAGAAATCGATACCAGTAAAAATCCCGCTCCAATTCCGGCAGGCAGTCGGGAAACCGGTTGCGAACGCTTTCCCAAAGTTCATTGCGATTTTCCAGCGGAAAAAGTTTGTCGAGCAATGTTTTCTCGCCGAACGCCGACGATTCGATAGCGAGCGTTTCGGAAAGGGCGTTCGTTGCCTGCCGGATGCCTTCGCGGCGATTCCGTGCCGCTTCGTCCTGTGTCGTTGGTGCTCCGACAAGTCGGCGTGAAAAATAGTCGACCGCATCGCCGACCGTTTCGAATCGCTGAGCGTCCGACTCGCAAATGTCGATTTTGAACTCCTCCTCGAACGCAATCATCAGTTCTGCAATGTCCAAGCCCATAATTGGCCTCCTTTGACAAAAATTGAAAAAGTGTCAAACTGGAGCAATTTTGACACTTTTGGGAATTTTGTCAAGATGGAATTTGGACGCCGGAACCACACCCTGCCCCCGTGTTACAGTTCTTTTTACTTTTCCCTCTTGATAAATGCTGTCACTGGGAGTATTATCGCCAGACGTGTGGCTCAGGGCAGGCGAACTGATACACCGATCCTTGTAATACTTCAGCCGTCTATAACCGTCGATTTTTGACGCGAACCAAACGAACCTTCGCGAAACAACGCTAAAATTTGTCTTTCGCATTGTTTCGTGAAATTTAGCGTGGTTCGTGTTTAAAGACAAACAAAAAATACTCGTCAGAAATGTTACCGATCCTTCAATTTCTGTCACGAAAGGAAAGAATCATGAAACGCATCGACCGCATTGTGAATTTTATCCCCTCCCTCGCCGCGATCCCTTCACGGCTCTGGACGGCATCGGTTATGCTGACCGCCCTGCTTCTCTGCATTACGCTGGCGTTTTGTCAGGAGAAGAAAACCATTTCGCCTGAACAGGCGATGATGAGAGGCTACGTTGAAGACTTCTTCCTGAACAACGCACGGGACATTACCATGCGGAAAACCCTCGAATGGGGAGAGGTAAAAATCGGCGAAAAGGGCAATCGCACTATTCGTTACAAATTTGAAGCCATCATCTGGGACAAGGACAGAATCGTCTTCAACAGCGATTTTACGTTCGATAAAGACGGAAATTACGTGAGCATGGTCCACGTTGAAGGCTTTCCCCAACCGGCGGAGAAACCGGATGTTACGACTCTCGAAGGCGTCAAGAAACTGGTCGAAAAGTTTTTCTCGCAAAACTTCCGTGACATAACTTCCCGCAAGACCGTCAGTTGGGGCGAATTGAAAAAACACGAAGACGGCAACGTTTCTCTCGTTTATCGTTATGAAGCAACCATTTGGGACAAGGACAAAATCGTCGATGAACGACGATTTACATTCGACAAGGATGGCAAGGTCAAGTCTTGGGACCGCACCGAAGGTTTTCCGCAGCCGGTACTGCAAGACGGCGGTTTCATTTCTCCCAACGGCAAATTGACACACTTGGTCGTTTGCGGTCCAGCTGACGATTTCGTGCCGAGAAACTTCCCTGACTACTACGACTTGTGCAACAAACCTTTTGTAGACAGCGGCGCAAACTGGATGTTCGCCAAAATTCAAATGGTGAACGAAAAAAATCAGTTACTGTCATTGACGGACAATCCAGAAAAACTGCGAAGTGTTATTGAGGCTCTTCCGCAACTCGAATATCTCCGCACGGAACGTCTCACAAAGGAAATGTTTGAGGAGCACATCAAACCGTGGGTAGGGCGGCACGTAACTGCCGAAGGCATGCCGATAAGAACGGGAGGCGGCAACAAAGATGTTCCTGTTGTTACAAAATTTGAACCGGCAAACGGTACGGCGGATGTCGATGCGGCGGCTGTCAAGGAACTCCGCGTGACGTTCGATGTCGATATGAGCACAGAGGGTTATTCATGGTGCGGCGGCGGCGAAACGTTTCCCCCAACGACCGGCAATGCAAAATGGATCGACAAACGGACCTGTGTGCTGCCGGTCGAACTGGAATCGGGCAAAAAATACCTGCTCGGAATCAATGCGCCCAGTTTCAAGAATTTCCAGAGCGAAGCGGGTGTTCCCGTCGTGCCAGTGGAGTATTCTTTCAGTACGAAAAAATGATGGAACTCGCCGGGACCACAGGTCCCGGCTCGGTATTGCGACTCTTTGTGTCGGAGTACCGGCTAATGGGGACGGCGTCCTATTGTACAGGCACGGAGTCGAGATAAAACGTATCGGGACAGAGGTCTTGGCGGTTCGGCCAAACGACGGTGCCGAGGTCCGGATGCGCTTGGGCAAAATAGTTCCAATCACGTAACTCCTCGAACCACGGACTGCGGCCAATGTACGGCGTCATATCGAACTTTCGCTTTTCGCCGTTCGTAAAAGTCAGCGTCAACGAGAAGTCAGAATTCGGCGTGACCATCACGACTCGCGGATTCAGTTTTGTCGATAATGATTGAGTTATCATTGTTCTGTAATTACCGTAAAGGTTCAATCTTCGGCGGGGCAATCCCGCTGACGGCTTGTTCCCAACAGGCCAGCAACTCGGCTTCGTGAATGTCCATCCACGTTCGAACCATTCGGAGTTTTTTGGTCGGCAGGTCGCCGACAAGCAATCTGCCGGACGGAATGGTCAGTACGGCTTCTTCACCTTGATACCAAACGTGAACATGCGGCAGGTGATGCTGTTTGTTATCGTAAGTGTACATCGACACCTTGATTCCGTAAAACGATGCCAGTTCGGGCATGAATCTTTCCTTTCTTGTCCATTGCACCGGAGTACCGGCTAAATGGGGCTGGCGAACTCATCAATTCGGCGTGGACAACTCGACAATGGCTTCGCCGGTGTCGAGAAGTGCCAAAACTTTCGAAAAAGACTGCGACAATATCGCCTTTAACTCTGAGTTTGATGTGTTTCCCATCGTGAGCAGAACGATTTGCGGCGGACTGCCAAGACGGAGAACAAGATCGATAAAGTCGCTGTCTTTGGTCATAATGACGGCATTCTGACGTTTCGCCTCGTGGAATATCTCCCTATCCGATGCGTCCCGCAAGCCGAGGTCTCTCACGGCAACACACTTGACGCCAAACTCTTCGGATATCCAGTCCGCAAGTTTGGGAGATAAATGAGCGTTGAGCCAAACCGTTCTCATGAGTAAACAACCATGGGACTGTGCATTCGCTTTGCCGAATATGTTAGGCAAGCCGCGATGTCTTCTTTGGTCAAATCGGGCAATTCGTCGATAATTTGCTCCGATGTCAGTCCTGCCGCCAACAGGTCCAACACGTCGCTGATACGGATACGCATTCCCCGCACACACGGACGACCACCGCACTGTTCCGGATCGATGGTGATGATCTGTTTCCAATCAAGAGGCATTGTTGTTATCCTACAAAGGCTGGGGAACGGAGCATTTCGGTTGCCCAATACCCCATTGATGGTACTGTCTTTTTTCGGAAAAACAAGCACCCTTCGCGCCGAAGTCCGGGGACTGCGCTACGCTCCGTCCCCGGCTCTTTGGTGCGTTATTGTTTTGCTTTTGCTCGTCGGAGGTTTCGTAGAAATTCGTCGGTAACGACGGCGTTTTGCACTTCGGCAAGGTGCGGCATAAAGGCGTCGAAGGTCGGATACGTGTCCCGATCATTCGTGTAACGCTCAACGGCTTCACGCATCTTGTCGAACCAAACGAAACCGCTTTTCTCCATTCCGACAAGATCGGCAAGAGCATCACCGTGTCCATGGGCTTGCGAATGTTCAGCAAGAGCAGCGTACATGAGATAGAATTGCAATACCCGCTTGGGCGTCAACACGTCGTCAATACGTTGTTTCATCCTTTCGACGGTATGCGGAAAGAGCCGCTCCGACGCTTTTTTGAACAACGGGTAATGCTTTTCGACCAACGGATCGGCAAAGGCAAGCAGATTATAGAGTAACATCAGAGACCACACCGAGTTTTCCGTGTAAAGCGGTTCCCCGTCGTCATTGACGTAAGTGGGTTGAACGCCGACGATTGCGAAACAATCCTTCGTTCCGTCGTTCCGTGGAAGCATTGTGCCGTATCCGCCGTCTTCGCCGGTAACAAGCAGATAGACCTGAAACCGCTCGCCGGGAGACGTGCCGTAAAACGTGTCGAACCAACCGATATTGAAGAAACGGCAGAGATCGAAAAACCGTTCTTCAAAGCGGCCGTACAAATCCTTTTGCGAAACGAAAAATTCGTGGAAGCGGCTCTTGACGTAAAAGTCGTCGAGGAGTTGCGCAAATTTCAGCGAAGTCGCTTGGGGCCAACACGGCCAGCCAAGATCGCGGTAGTGTTTTTCAAGGGCGATGGCATTTTCCTCGGTCAGAATGACACGCCCGTCCGTGATTTTGCAGGCAACGGCAAAGGCAGGCACCCGGTCGTTGCTGATGTTGATTCCCCAAAGTCCCGTTCCTTTGTTCAGTTCCTTTGCCAATTGGATCACTTCGTGGTCCTTGAATTCGGCAAAGTGTGCGTTAATGGCGTCGTCGTATTTTGTGAAACGTTTGCAAGCGAATTCCTCTGCCCCGGCCAGTCGAAAGACAATGGCGAGCAGTTCGACGCGTTCATCGACCGTCGGCTTCGCAAACGGCAACTCCGACGGAACCGCAATCGCAAGGTTGCGTTCGCAAGGATCGCACTGTCCAACGGCAACCATTCCCACAACGGCGAAAAGGAACAAAAACAACGTGCGCATGGCGTTCTCCGCAACTTGGTGATAGGTACAGACGGCGAAGAGTAGCGATTATTGGTTGCGGTGTCAAGGGAGAAATTGGTCGGCACGCCGGGACCACAGGTCCCGGCTCGGTTTTGCGGCTCTTTGTGTCGAAGTATCGGCTAAATTATTGTTTCGCTTTTGCACGCCGGGAGGAGTAAGGGAACGACACACCAAACAACTGAAGTATTACACAATGTCGAAAAAGAATCTAATCCCCCAATAGTAACATGGCACGGCAAACATCGATGCCCAGAAACAAACAAGTCTGACACCCTTTCTAATCGGTGAAAAAGACATTAAAAGAACCAAAATAAAAGAGGGTATGATGTGAAAGAAAAGCGATCCAACAGAAAATAATAATACGACTGCCATTGGGAGATAGGTGTCCTGTGGGATATAAAACGAATAAACCGCAACGATGGAGCAAACGATTGAAAGAACATACAGTATTATGGTACAAGTTTCAAAAAGAGTTTGGACATTTTCTGGAAACGGTCTTGGTCTGCTGGAATCTGAATCTTCGAATCTTTCTTTGTGTTTGGGATGTAACTCAGATTTGGTCATGGTCTCTCCTGCGACGAAGCATAGGGTTTGCACCGTCAATTATTTCGGTTGGAATCCGATGGGATTGCGCGGCGGCGGGGCTTCGAGCAGTGGTTTCAGTTTCGCCCAAAATGTTCGCAATACCTCGTCTTGTTCCACGAATTTCTTTTCGTGATCCAAAATCGTCTGGTCGATCTCCTCAATGCGACGGATGATTTCCTCATTGGCCGCGATTTTTCGCCGCATTTCGACGAAGGCGCGAACCACAAACACACTCATCGACACCGCCTCCGGACTGTTCAAAACGCTCGCCGCCATCACTGTGCCATGCTCCGTGAACGCCCACGGCAAATTTCGTGAAAATTTGAGCCTTGCGAGGTGGTCGCAATTTGCGACCACCTCGCCAAGTTCTTTCACGTCAAGGATTTGCGGCTTAGAACTTGATAGCGCAATTTGCGATTTCAAGTTTTCGAATTCGTCTTTTGTCAATCGGAACACGAAATCTTCAGGAAAGCGGTCAGCATTCCGTTTGACCTGTTCGTTGAGACGTTTAGGCGTAACGCCATAGAGACGAGCCAATTCGGCATCGAGGATCACTTTCTCGCCGCGAATCGTCAAAATCAGGCTGTCAAGGGAGGTACTGGGCATCGAATCTTTGATGGTTTGCTACAAGGATGTCGCAATTTGCGACATCCTTGCAAAAATTTCCCCGTCACAGTTTAGCTGGTCATTCTTTCACCCAGCCTTCGAGGTAGCGGGCGAGTTGGTGAATGTCGCTGCCGACCTCAATGGGACGTTCGTAAGCCCGAAGACGATTCATATCGATCAACTCCTCGAAAGCCGGATACGACAAGTCCATCGTTTGGCCGACGGAAATCATTACGCCGTTCTTGTCGAGTTCCGCCAACGCCCTGTAACCACCGACGCCGATCTGACTGCCGAGAATCACGTCAAACGCCGTCGGTTGATTGCAACGAATCTCGTAACCGAATTGGAGACCGACCATCTTTTTCGACTTGCCGGTCCGCTTTTTGTACTCCTCGGCGATCAATCGGCCCAACCGGCTGCTGTATTTGAGTTGCGACACCGGAAAATGTCCGAACGTGTCCGGTTTCAGCGACCGGTATTCGTCGTCGGAGCAGCACATTCGGATTTCGGAGAGCGGCAGATACTCTGCAAGCCCCTCCGCAATGACGGCAACGAACGCCTTTTTCCCTTCGTCTTCCCGTGCCTGGAGGACGTCAACGCAACGGCTGACGACCTTTGAAACGTCGAAAATTTGCCGCATCACGGGCTTGCCATCTTCGCCTTTGACGACTTCGCCGGTCTCCGGATTGAGCGTTTCTTCGGTGCCGTACCAACTTGGATGGAGGTCTTCGAGTCCGATGACCATACTGCCTTCGCCTGCAATCGACGCACCATAAGCGAGCCATGCGGCTTTACGGCCCATTACTTGGCAAATATAGGCGGTTTGGGTCGCTTCGGAGTCGGCCAAGAGGTTACGGATTTCCAGTGCGAGCATTTCGACCGCCGTGAAATAGCCGAATGTGAAGTCGATGCCCTTGTAATCGTTGTCAATCGTTTTGGGCAGATGAATGACCTTGATACGTTTTTGATCGGCGGGCAACCCGTCCATCACGAGTTTGAACTTCGCCGCCGTGGTCAGGGTGTCGTCGCCGCCGATGGAAATCAGAGCGTCCACGCCGAGCGAACGGAGAGCCTTGTACACGGTCATCAGGGGAGCAGTCTTGGTGGTGTCCTTGAGATCCGCCGGTGTTTTGAGCATTTTGCCGGGATTCGCCCTTGCGGTGCCAATGACGATGCCGCGGGAAGTCCGCAGTCCTTCGCCGATCTGTTTGTCGAGACGGATATAGTGCTTGTTCTCTTCGAGCGGTTTGTTCGGATCGAAATCGACGAGATGCGTGTATCCGTTCTTCATTCCGTAGACTTCGATTCCTGCGCGGGCGAAGCAGAGGGCGGCGCTGCCGATGACGGAGTTCGCCGTCGGAGCGGGTCCGCCGGAAAACAGGATGGCGACCTTCTTAATATCGGTTTTCGGTTGACGCGGACTGACCAGATGACTCATAGATAGACTCCTAAAAGGTTGAGAAAATGGGGGAAAATTGAGCTTTGCATTATAACTTTTCATCGAACTGGAACAAGACCTGCTTGGCATTGCGGCATTGCGGATTCGCAGCTGATTTTTCTCGCACCCCATTGCAGTCTATATGGACTCGCAAATCGGCGGTATCAAAGAAAAAGTGTCCAGTTCCCCTTGCCGAAGGGCGATCAGTAGGATAGAATTCACTTCGCAACAGTTTGAAGTCAGTTGTGCATTCTGTGGCGAGATTCGATAGAGGAGGTCGAAATGCGAGTAATTATGGGAAGCGACCACCGGGGCCGAGACTTGTGTCGTAGCCTGCGGGACCGATTGGCCAAAAATGACAAGATCAGTGTCGAGTGTGTCGACTTGGACGGCGAGTACGTCGACTATCCCGACATTGCGGCGGGAGTTGCTTCAGCCGTTAGCGATGGGCGGATGGACTTCGGCATTCTGATTTGCGGGACAGGGATCGGAATGACCATTGTGGCGAACAAGTTTCCCGGTGTTCGCGCGGCACCGTGTCATAGCGAATTGGTGGCAGAGTTCTGTCGCCGATTTACCGATTCGAACGTCCTGTGTCTGTCAGGAGACTTGCTCGGTGAACAGTCGAGCTTCCAAATCGTCGAAAAATGGTTGGCAACACCTTTCGATGGTGGAAGACACGTCCAACGACTTGCAAAAATACGGAGAATCGAAGAGTTAGTGGTTAGGGGATAATCTCCATCGCTCTCACATGCGACTTAGCACTTTTCAAAATGTCAATTTATTGACGTGTAAATATTGTGAGCAAAATGTCCGGTAGGCGATTTTCTCCGAAAATCGCGTCCGGTACTCCGGACGTAAGCTCCTCGCCAAACGGCGTCCTTTGGTGGTTCCTTGTGTGGAGTACCGCACGTTGCCGCCCGGCGGTCGGCAACCTACCTCTTGCCAACAATATTTGGACGCACCCTCTATTGGAGTGAGGGGGCAATTGATGGGGGGAATTGACAATTGACCATGGGGCATAGACAATGTAGCGGAGTTGATTGACTTTTTGGTGACCGGAGGTCGCCGACTTTGTCCGTTGCCCATTATGGATAAACTCGCTGAAGTGCATGCCGCGATTCCGCATCGGGGACCCTTTTTGTTCGTCGACGAAATCGTCGAATGTGATGACAAGCACATCGTCTGCAAGAAGGCGTTTACCGGACAGGAAGACTTCTTTCACGGTCACTATCCGGGTTATCCAATCGTTCCTGGTGTTTTACAATGCGAGGCGGCTCTTCAAGCCGGGGCGATTCTGCTCACTAAAATTTTCGGGGACGACAGTGTCGGAACCCGAGTGCCCGTTGTTGCCAAGATGGGCGAAGTTCGATTCAAACAGATGGTCTTTCCCGGTGATACGATCATCATCGAGGTAAAATACCGCGAAAAAATGACGGGCGTGTACTTTCTCCGTGCCAAAGTTACGGTCAACGGCAAAACGTCGGTTCAATTTGATTTTGCCTGTGCGTTGACGGAAAAACCCCGGTAGTTCCCGCCAAAATAGACCCTTGGTTTAACCTTTCGAATTCGGCAATTACGGAATGTCGTACAGTTCGATTTCCCAGATTCGGGCGCGGCTTTCCGGCGACTCCGTGATGAGGAGCCGGAACACATCGCTCGCTATCGAATCGAAGCGTTTGCCGAAGTCGGCATCGGCGTTTCTGTCGGTTTTCGTTCCGGGAATGTCGGCCCATTGATCGGCGGCCTTCCGTTGCAGGACAAAAGCAGTGATCGGCGTCGCCG
>Ga0099364_10006542_pt1 | contig 16928 bp, 22 predicted proteins | sample TergutTh196P3_FD_73070 | JGI IMG/M metagenome (GOLD analysis project Ga0099364, IMG submission 73070) | Microcerotermes parvus P3 segment gut microbial communities from Pointe-Noire, Republic of the Congo - Th196 P3 | ecosystem: Host-associated > Arthropoda: Insects > Digestive system > Gut ... | reverse complement strand
TGCCTTTTACGGCGCAATCGCGGCAGTAAACTTTATTGCACTTCTTACATCTTCGCATGTTTCCGCCGGTTATCTTACAAGATGGACATTTCATAGACTATCTCCCTCTATGTTTTTCTTAAAAATTTTTAGATATGGGTTTTCATGCCAACGATGCTCCAAATTCACGTTTTACTTCATCGCTGTCGCGTCCATCAATCGCCTTACCCATAGAACTACTCATAAGATCAAGTAATGCTTTTGCTCGTTTAATAAAAAACGAGTCGAAATTGTCAGAACGTAAATCACCGACATCAATCAAATGCGAAGTGATTGCATCGTTAAGTTTATTATAAGAAACAAAACCCTTTTTTTCGATTCGATCCAAATAAAGGCTTGGCGCATCTCCACTTAGAGATCGGTTTGTTAAGCCGGACAATGGCGTCTTGTTAACGACAGAATCCCATTTTTGTTCTTCTATTTTTTCATTTTTACAATATGACGCGGGAAAAATATGATGAATGTCGATTCTTTGCGCTGCAAAGTAGTTTGGGTCAACCGGTTCGCAATTGATAAAATCGAAAATCCTCTTTTTTTGGAGCAACGCCATTACGCCCTTATATGCCGCGCTATTGCGTGTTTTTAATGAGAGCAAGCGAATCGGCGAGAACGATGCGTCACGAATAGTATCGGGCTCTGTTCCACCATCAATCCATGCGATAACACCCTGAACATCATTAGCGTATCGCGTTTCATTTGCGCCGCCATACATCTCGCCAAACACGCCACACCAATACCATTGCGCAAGTTTATCGCGCACCTCACTTTTGTTTGTATGCTTTTCTAATATCGCAAATAGCACGGATAACGGTATAAACTGCGTATTGTAAGGCAAGTCGCGATCTGAATAGATTCCCTGCATTGTGATAAACTGCGCCGCTTGTACATAACCTTCGGTTAGCTCGTCGGCATATTTTTGATAATCAGACAGTTTCAGTTCTAAAACGTCATTCCGTTTACAACTAACCGCTGGGGATTTCTCTCCTTTTGCCTGTAATGCTTGCTTATTTTTATACCGCGACAGTAATGTCAACGCAACAAGGAAATGCTCGCCTTTAATCGACTGTAGTAAACTCTTAACAGATGGAGTAGAGCCATTTTTTTCGAAATATCGTTCAAAACGCCCCAGCGTTCGAATCCGTTTACCATTAACCTCTTTTTCTCCACCTTCCCAATCAGTACGTAAATCCCAATCACCAATAGCCTCAGTAGCAAACATGGCGGTTATCAGTTCAAATACTGTAAGTTCAACACCGCCACGGTTAACGTTCTCGAAAACTTGACACACTGCCTCGCGCGGCGTATCCTCTTCCAATGCTATAACAGGAAGTTGATACGCAGTGATCGATTCTAAAATCTTCATTTCGAATCGATTGTACCTGTATTCAGCATCATCGTCATCATTATGGAATTTACGGTAATTTCTGCGCCATTCCTGCGTTTTTTCCCTATCGAAAACAATGTTCAGCGGGAATGCGTGATGCTCAAACTCTAACTCAGAAGAACTATAATCCTTATCTAAATCCCTTCCAAAATTTTTTCTAGTCTGTTTATCATGTGGAATTGACAATACTGCATCCAATAGATCCGCGTCGTTGAGACATTTTTCGATGTCAAGATAATAATATCTGTAAATCGGACGCTTTTGGATGGTTTCGGTTTTAACTGCATTTTTCCCGAACATTGAACAGTACAGCGAAGTCAATCGTTGCTGTCCGTCAAGAACAAGTTGTGATGGGATTATCTTTTTAACAGCATCAGGTGTCCCTTCAAGAGGCCGTGTCTTAAATTGAGCAGATGCCGCACCACTTTTAAGCGTCATCAAGGCTCCCACTGGGTATGACTTACATATGCTGACTATGAGTTTTCGGATAAGCTCATCATTCCATACCCAACCACGTTGAAAATCCGGTAATTGAATAGCTCCATTATCAATATCAGCAAGTATTTTACTTAAAAGAGTGTCGTTTGATTGTATTGCTTTAGCCATATTATTTCCTCCGAATCATATTACCGGCCGCGTCTGTCATTTATCCCCTGAACCCCGACCCGCCGCTATCGTTACCCGCCAACCTTTTGGGCGGTAGCCCGAAGTTCTAGTTCCCAAAATACCGCAACGTGGCGCCCGCAGTTGGAACATTCAATAATCTCCCGGCCTTTGCACTCAAGCAGTTCGGTCACAAAAATAATCGTTCTCCCGCAAAAAGGGCATTCCAATTCCGTCCTCAATTCGTCCATAGCGCAGCCTCCGTTTCATTTTTTATCGAGCACATAAAACACGCCCAGATTTATTTTCCTTCCGTCTCTGATCTACATACAGTATAAACTCTTTTTCGAGTAAGCCAATGCCTTTCTAAAAGGTTTGTAAATTTTTTGTTTTTTAGCTCGAATCAAACAAGCCTCGTACGTGTAAAATAGACAGCATAATCCATAGATAAGGAGCGCCGATATCCGTGGGAATAAAATGGGATAAGGACGCCACACCGTCGGGGAAACTGCTGTCGCTCTATACTCTGTTGCTGATTAAAGGAAAGGAAATGAGCCTTGGCGAGTTGGCGCGTGAGTTAAAATGCTCCAAACAGTCCGTTTCCCGAATGCTCGACCAGCTTGAAGCCTCGCAATACGGCAAATTACTCCGATATAAACGCGGCAAGGAAGCGATATACCACTTGGAGCGCCCTAAAAAACTTCCCTTGCTCAGTCTCAATGCCGAAGGATTGCACCAACTGGCGCTCTGCCGGGATTTCTTGATTCATCTTCTGCCTGAATCCATACGAAACAGCGTTGATGCTACATTGCGTCAGGCTTCGGCTTATCTTCCCGAACAGGAAGGCGCGGATTTTTTTACCACACAGGGACATTCTTACGTCAAAGGGCACATAGACTACACGCCTTTTCAGAAGTTGCTCCAGACGTTGACACAGGCTATAAAAACTAATAAAATCTGTTCCGTTCGTTACCAGCCCCATCTGCGTGAAGACGCTAGAACTTACCTATATGCGCCCAAGCGTCTGCTGGCTTATCACGAAACGCTACGCTTTGTCGGCTGGATAGTTACGCCGGAGGGAAAGGCGCTGTATGATGAACCAACCGTTTTCCTCCTGCATCGTATGAAAGAGGTTTCGCTTACCCGAACGAACGCTATAAATCTTCCCGACCCGGAAGATAAATCCAAGAGTGCATTTGGCCTGATTTCCGGTGAGCTGTTCACCGTAGCTGTTCGTTTTGAACCGTTTTCGGCCCTCTACGTGTCTGAACGCAAATGGAGCGCAGACCAAAAAATCGAACAAAATGAGGACGGCAGTATAACTTTGACCATGACCGCACGTAGCGACATAGAAGTCATATCATGGGTACTCGGTTTCGGGGACAAGGCGGAAATTCTCTCTCCTGACTGGCTGCGTGAAGAAGTTGCTGAGAAAGTCCGGGCGATGGCTGAAAGATACAATTCCGGCAAGAGTGAGGAATAGCATAGTACATAGTACGACGAAGGCCAAATCAGAAGTTTTTTAACTATCCATCACACACATATCAAAATCTGGAACGATGCCTCTGTATTATTGAATACAGAACAGAATGAACCTATTAAAAGAGGGCTATCTATGGACAAAATATCCGCAGAGAATACGACTATAGCTTATATCCAGTTTTTCACTTTGAAAAAGAGCAATACAAAGCTGCTTTAGCACAGCTAAAGGAAATTGCTGATGAAAGGCTGGAGAGCAGATGACGTGTAATGCAAATAAATTTAACATGGACACCATAACAGACAGTGACAGAGCCGCGTGTTTGGATACCTGTTCATACATACTTGAGATACATGCCCTTACAAGGCACACAGGTTTTTGGGTGTTGGAAGATATTTCCCTTGAAACGGATGATGAGTATTTACGCAATGCACTTCAATTCATGAAAAGTGCAAACGAAATTGATGACATGGAAGCAAGGGCAAAAACATTAGCTAAAAAGCTGGATGAATGTATTGTTTCTGAACAATGCACCGGCACTGAATTGCTAAGACGATTGATTATTAAAAATGGACTCTACTGTATACAGGCTGCTTCTCACCCATCTCGAATTATACGGTTACTAAAATATTCACTGGGTTCAAAATATAAGGATAAATTATCTTGGTTTTATAGTGATGAACATTTGGAAAATGAACTTAAAAAAAGGATTAGAGATAAAGCGACTGACCCGGAAAGCATTGATTTTGAAAAAACAATACTTTCACTGGACGAAGATTTATTGAATAAAGCGTATAGCAGCTTTGCAATGCCCGCCCATGTTTTCAAAATAGCTTTAAGGGGTTGCAGTGGGGAGTGCATAATAAACGTACTCGATAAAATACATGAAAGAACACTCCTGACAATAATGATTTATAAAAACATTCTTCGTAACATGGGCGAAAATAAAGATGACGCAAAGGCGCTAATACATGAAAAACAGGAAAAGATTCTACAAGTTGCGGACATTAATTACCAGAATTGGTATCGCAGTGGTAACGCTCGTATCCTGCATTTATAGTCGGACAATGAACACATGCGCGATTTTAGCTGAGTGGAAATTAGCTGTTGCTATAACCCTTTCATCAATGAGGTATTGACCATGATTAAAAACAGGATCATAAACATAGATAACCATGAAAAGATGCAAAGTATCATACGTAAGGCTATCAGTGATGGCATCAATGTCGTTGAGCTTGATGGCACGAGTATTCAATCACGCGATGACTATCTTGAAGCCATTGAGAACAGTTTTAATCTACCCTATGAGGTAAGGATTAATAGGCACCGAAGGAAAAATTTACATGAGTTTGATTTACGTTACATGGGGTTTGTACATTGGGAAGGTTGGGTGGGCATCAAAGGTCACATGCTGGTGATACATAATTACTCTGGGTTTGTCAAAGGTGATACCAAATTAAAACATGAAATTATAAAATCTTTTGAGGAAGATGTATTACCTTTCTGGGAGCAGGGTGGGGAATTTTGTTCTGATGACGGAGATAGCCCGGAAGAGTTCATAGAAGCGGCTAAAAAGAGAGCAAAGCCTTTCAATGTCTATCTGGTTGATTAATGTATTCACTATGTTTTTTGTATTAAATTCACTACCAGCACTTCACCGATTTTATCATTTTAATGAAAGGATACTATGATGGACATATACAGCTTTATCAATTCCCGTGACGTAGCGGTGTACAACCGGGAAAGAGGTGCTAATAATGGACAAAATATCTTTCAAGAAAAAAATTACAAGAAGTGACCCCAAAGAGGCGGGTTTTGATTACACATTTATACTTGCTGAAATTATCATCAATGACCGCCCGTTTCTTGACTTCGTTTGGCAGTATGAAACTAAAAATGAGAGGTACTATGACTACAATATAGCTAAAGAACTTTACTTGCAGTTAATAAGCGCGCCCGAGGGACAGAAGGAAAGTTGTTTTGGTGGAGAGTGGCCGGGTAAAAATAAAGCGGTGTTGTTAATTTGCGGCGTTTGCTTCTTTGATGAAGATGACCCGTTAGTAGTAACATTCGAGGAAACTGAAAACGAGGTTTCTTGGACTAGCTTTGACAATCCCCGCAGAGGATACGACTATAGCTTATATCCAGTTTTTCATTTTGAAAAGGATCAATACAAGGCGGCTTTAGCACAGCTAAAGGAAATTGCTGATGAAGGCGATATGTTTGAAAACCTACCACTGAAAAAAAGCCGAAGGAGAAGAAAATAATATACACGCTATGAATTTTGCGGATATACAGCATACAAAGGAGTTTGACATGGACATATACAGCTTCATAAATTCTCGTGACGTGGCGGCGCACTGTCGGGAAATCAATAAAACATGGAATCCTTTTGAAATGGCTGCCATTATAGGCAGGAGTAATCGGACAATAGCCGAAAAACATACGGCTTGGCGCGAATTGATAGCCGATTACCCTGACATGCCTACGCCAAATAACATGCGCTATGATAGCTACGACAGCCTTCACAAAATACTCGCAGAAATAATTGAATATGAAGAACGTGCGCTTGCGCTATTCAAAATGCCGGAGCAAGGCGCGGTCTATGTGTACGATGTTAGATGGTACGGTGAATACAAGTATACGCATAATCAATCGGTTTTCAACAGTTTTGAGACTGCTTTAGCTGACGCAAGAGACAGATGGGAGCAAACCGAAGCGTCTGAAATTATTATTGAAAAAAAGTTTGCGGAAAACAAAGGCGAGTTAGAAGCTCGCTTTGACTATGACGGCAATCTGTATTATGTTGTGAATCATGGCGATTGTGGCGGACATTTTTCTGACATTGACTCCAATCGTGAACTGGATTTATTTATTGAATCGTTTTACATTGACATTCCTGTACCTTTTAAGCGCGGTGACATTTTGACAATTCCGACTAACCCTAACCCCACGCCGGGGGAAGAAGACCATATTTTTGTGTTGGATTGGATTGACCGTGACGATAAAGAACGGCTTGCGCGACGTTTAAGCGGAGAATTTGGCGATGGCACTGACATGATTGGCTGGGGATTTTTTGTGTGTGATGACGGAATCTTATATGGAGATCATACAGGGTACTACGACTATTTTGAATATTACCGAGGGAAGCTGGAGGGCAAAGAAACCCTGTTGCACTACGTCAGTTTATATTTAAAAGACGAAATTTCCTTACCGAGCTTATTAACTATGCAATGCAGGATTATTTTGCAGCATCAACTGGATAATGATTTCCCTATTCAAGCTCACGGTTGCTACATACCGGAATATCACTTTGCAGAGAATAGGCTTACACCAGAAGAAAAAGAAAAGATAGAGCAAACCAACGGTCTTATGCCGTGGGTCGCTGATAAATTATCAATACATCAAGTAGAGTTTCTTGCAAAAGAAATCGGCTCTGATACGGAATCAATACAATTCAAATTGAGTGATGGCGGCGGGTATTTGTTGGGCAGGTGTGCAGGCATAGTACATGATGAAAATTATTATTCCAAAACCAACGACACCAGATTTAATTATGACAGAAGGGCTATGGCTAAGATGATTTTGGAAAGCTATGGACATACAGAAAATGGCTGGATAGATAAACATGCTGAAACTGATAATGATGAAGCGTGAGAAATAAATATGTTAGGGGGTAGTTAATTTGCTTAGCAGAACCACTTATCCCGCAAATAGCATTGAGAACTTAAACGAATTCTATGAGGTTAATGATATCTATGAGATTAACGAAATGGCAAAATATGAAACCTGCGATTCAAATTTGCCTTATGATCTGTGGTTCGATGTAATCGGAAAGAGAAGACAATACGAACGTCATCCTTCGTGGGCCATCACGCCGTGGGTTAAGGTTCGAGTCAGAGATTACTTATATCCAGTAAGTATATCAACCACTCCAAGTGTACTGGCTAATGACAATACATACTATTCGTGCTATCTGCGCGGTATGACATCAGAAGAAGACCGAAATCTGGAAATGATGTTTGATTTTATCTCTCGAAACCGTGACCTTATTATGGCACATTGGTATGACGAAATAAGCAATCAAACATTGCTTAACGGGCTTAAAAGCAGGCAGCAACATTGTTTGACATGTAAAAATAAAGTCATAAAAGTAAATAACGAGCAAAAAATGCAAAGCATCATCCGCAAAGCTATCAATGAAAAAATAAATGTGGTTGAGATTGACGGATTTAGTAGTAAAACATGGGAGGACTATGTTGATGCTGTTGAAACAGGGTTCGGTTTGCCCGATGTGAGGGGTACTCGTTTGTATAAAAACAAGCACTCCATTTTAAGTATTGATGGTCATGTTGGCTGGATAAAAGAGTACAGAGAGCATCTCATACGCAAATTGGATGTTATGGGTTATGTGGAGGAAGCAGGGCGACCGGATTGTGATGGTCATATGTTAGTAATCTATAATTACTCGGAGTTTTTGAAGACTAACTTTCGATTAAGAGATGAAGTCATAGGTGATTATGCAAATCGTATACTTCCTTTGTGGGAACAGAGAGGTAAGCCTTTTAATCTCTATCTGGTTGATTAAATATATTCACTCTATTTTTAGGCAACGTAAAATCATTGGTGTGAACAAATATGAAAAAGATGACTGAAAATGGATACAGGCTCTTGGAATGCCCTCAATTTGGACGTCAAATCACTCCTGCTGATTGCTTTAAAGTGAGAGCGGTAGTGTTAATGAAACTTTATTCTCCTTCTACATTAGGCCATGTTATCGAAGACTTAGATGAGGCTTATGATATTTGTGATGCCTGTCAGTATGCTAATGGCAGTGGATTTGATTAAGAAAATGATAGGAATTATTTAGATAACGCTTGGTCTGATTGGTGAAGCTGCTATTGGGGCATAACAACAATAAAAGAAGAGGGTACGCTAGTGAACAAACACAGAAGAATGCTTCTTGACAAAGAAATAGCAAAAGAGCTGGAAGAAGCTACAAAAACTTTTGAACGCTTTGTCTGGATTATAGATGGCTGTGGTTCTAACTTGCGAGAAATGAGTCAAGAAGAAATTGAATACAACTTATTTGAAGATGGTCCTGTTGATGATGTGCGTTTTTGTATACATGACGGATGCTTAAATAAAGTTAGAGACAAGTTGTTAATCACTGAATACGTATACCAAAAAGCTCATGACTTATGTGAACTTGTTATGGCGTTACAAGGAACTGAAAAATGGACAGTTGAATCAGTTCGGCAGGATAAAGAGTGGCGTGAAGTCATGAAACTGGCCGATCATATCAAGACTTTGTTATAAAATCTTTGTTCATTACATGCTGATGGACGAAATTGTGTAGTAAAAGAGGTGTAAAAATGGATTATTTTGAAGAAAGTTTAAAATTCATTGAATCAGAGGAAATGCGGGAATGCTTTAGAAATACTCTGCTTGTAGAAAGCGCGAGGTTAAAATATGACCCTATGCTTAATTGCGGCGAGTTTATAGTCGGCTCTCGCTCAAGCATAACGGAAAAATTAGCAGCGTTACGTAAATTACCGCAACACAAAGAAATCTTGGACTTAATCAAGGCAGCCGAGTTCGCGCTTGCCGAGCGGGAAAGTGTTAAGGATAACGTGTTTTTAGTAACAACCCACTATCCCTATCGTGATGATGGAAAATGTGACACTTGGGATGAACGGACTCCTTATCTGTCATATGAATCAGTAATGGACTGGATTAATAAGCATACTGATAAAGAATGCGAAATGTATAGTGAAACCTTGGAGCAATGTATGAACCGGGTTTGGTATGAAGTCGAAAAATTTGTCCCGGACGAGAACAACGAATTAAACCTGAAAATCACTTGGACTCTGAATGCAAAAGGTGAAATTATGTTCTTTGAAATTGATGATAATTTCAAAGAAAAATACAAAGTCTACGAACATAATGACGATAATGATGACTGGATAGCATGGCATTATTGGGAAGGCAGTCATCATTGGACAGCCCCGCCCATCCCGTTTGATTTTGGCGATATTATTACCATTGATATGCGTCCGTTTTATGAATATTTTCGCGGCGTCATTATCAGGATAGAAGATAACAAAGACTGCTGCGCTATTGCCTGTATATACTGTGATGAAGACGGATATTTGGACAACCAAACCCTCAAACACAATATGCGCGGAATTTTGACAAAGGTATCACCGTTATACCGGGCAGAGTTGTTTAAGGGTGAACTGCCGGAAAATGAAAGTGTTCTTAGAAATATCTCAGAGGCTATAAAGAAAGTACCATCTACAGAGCAAGTCGATGTCGATAACGGGATTGTTTACCGCAAACATGAACTTGCCGATCAATTCGATGACTTTCTTGCCTTCGGTAGCTATAAAAAGAAAGACGGTTATTTTGGTTGCTCATGGGATGAATTTCGGGAAAATTTCGGAATGTAACGGACTCTTTGGACTATATGAGGGGTAATTACCGATGGCAAGGAGAAGGAATTTATAATATATACGCTATGAATCTTGCGGATATACAGCATACAAAGGAGCATGACATGGACATCTACAGCTTCATAAATTCTAGTGACGTTGCGGCACATTGCCGGGAAATCAATAAAACATGGAATCCTTTTGAAATGGCTGTCATTGTAGGCAGGAGCAATCGGCCTATAGCTGAAAAACATGCGGCTTGGCGTGAATTGATAGCCGATTACCCTGACATGCCCACGCCAAAGAACATACACTATGATAGCTACGATAGCTTTCATAAAAAACTCGCAGAAATAATTGAACATGAAGAACGTGTGCTTGCGCGATTCAAAATGCCGGAGCAAGGCACGGTCTATACTTATAAAGTTTTACGAGATAAATACTATGGTCATTCAGATTCTGTTTTCAACAGCTTTGAAAAGGCTTTAGCCGATATAAAGGATTCATATAAGCGTGATGAAACGTCTTTCATTTTAATTAAAAAGATATTCGTTGATTTTGATGGAGAGATAGGAATTTATGTTGATTATGACGGCAACATTTGTTCCTTGTCTTTTGACGGTCAGGGATACAACAAATTATTTCCCGATTTTGCCTCTCTTGATGGGTTTGATGATCGAATGTTTTTCGATATGTTTTATGCCGACATTCCCGCGCCGTTTAAACGTGGCGATATACTATGTATTCGACCAAATTTAGGTTGGGGTGAATATAACATCGTTTTTGTACTGGCTTCGGTTCGCTGGGATAATGAAGAATGGCTTTCAAGTGTGCGAAACGGGAGAAACGGCGATGGTTCCGATTTAGTAGAATGGGGCTTTTTTGTGGATGAAGACGGGTTGTTATTTGGCGACCACGCGCATAATCATGATAGCTTTGAATATTATCATGGGAAGCTGGAGGGCAAAGAAACCCTGCTGCACTATGTCAGCTTATATTTGAAAGACGAAATTTCCTTACCAAGCTTATTGACTATGCAATGCAGAATCATTTTGCAACATCAACTGGATAATGATTTCCCTATTCAGGCCCTTAATTGCTACATACCTGAACATCTACTTGCAGAGAATAGGCTTACACCAGAAGAAAAGGAACATGTAGAGAAAAATAACGGTCTTATGCCGCGGGTCGCTGATAAATTGTCTATACATCAAGTAGAGTTTTTAGCAAAAGAAACCGGCTCTGATACACAATCAATTCAATTCCCATTAATTAATGGCGGCGGGTACTTATTGGGTAAGTGTGCGGGAATAATTCATGATGAAAATCATTATTCCAAAACCAACGATTCCAGATTTAATTATGACAGAAGGGCTATGGCTAAGATGATTTTGGAAAGCTATGGTCATACGGAAGATGAATGGATTGATAAACATGCAATGCTAACTGAAACGCAAATTGATTTCCTGGCGCGTGAAATGGAGTTCAGCCACGAAGAAGTTATGTCCTGGATAGGTGATTTTCGAGATGTCTTTGGAGGTTGTTTGGGAATTGAAAAAGAAGAAGAAAAACTCTATGAGAGCAATGACATTCGGCATAATCCAGACAGATTGAAAATGGCGCAAGAGATAATGTCAGCGGTAGAGTTGGTGTGGCCGGGCCACCCGCGCTGTATGAGGAAACCGAATGACTGACAATGAAATTCTCGAAAGCCTGGGTGAAAGACGTGGAAATGATACGTCACAAAATATCAATGAAGAAAAGGAACTCTGCTCAGGTATATTTTGGGTAATAACAGATGACAGCGAAGCACGTGATTATAAGCTGTTAATATTTGAGATTCCCTGTGACGCATACGGTAATCATAGGGGCACTCACCGAATACCGCTCAACTCAAAAAATGAAAAAACGTATAACCACAAGCGGCTTTGGGAGGATGAAATTAAAAATAATTCCAGTCATAGGCCATACAATAAAAAAGCATTTGACTATTATCCAAGAGGCCGGGTTGAGATAGCAAATAACCGAGCAATAATATATCTTAACCCTAATATAAACAGAGTTGACATAGTAAGTCAGATAAAGTTAAAGTTTGGCATAAGTACGCATAATATTCCTGATATTCGTGTAATAGCGGACAATTCTATTCATTATCAGTGCTGGATGGATATGTAGTACAAAATTGGATGATATTAGGATTTAGCCGGGAAAATGCGAAAGGAGTATTGGATATGCTTGATTCAGAGCAAATAGATTTCTTGGTAAAAGAAACAGGAAAGGTAGCTGAAAGCGTGCTGGAAATGGTAAAAAATAACCCTAAAGACATTGGTTGTGTATGTTTTCGAATAGTAGCGGATGAATTGTATTGGAAATATAATGACGCCGAAAAATACAGTGCATATCGTTTAATGATGGCTGAGGATATATTGGAGAGTGGATTGCTACATCCCTCTCGTTTTATACATAAAAGCCTTTGAATTGTTTACAGGCTTTATTGTACATGCAGTTATATAGACTAAATTACAATATTCCTATAATAATTAAAAGATAGGAGAAAAAAAGTCATGATGTATGTTAAAGACGGAAGTTTGCTTACAGATGATGGTTATCTTGTAGAAGCTATTGCCGTCACTCCGCTAGAGGATTATAAAGTCTTAGTTGAGTTGGAAACCGGGAAAAAAATAGTTTTCGATATGACTCCTTATCTGGACGAGCCATATTTTGAAGGTTTAAGGGATAAGAAGGTATTTGATGCTGTAGTTTGGGAAGACTATGGCGCTCCTGCATGGATGGATGAATCAATAGGACTTAATGCGATTATGGGCTTATGCACAATATTCGAAGATGGCGAGCATATCAATTAGTATCAAGGCGTTTAGGGAAAGGCAATACAAAAATACTAAAAATACAGGGGATGATACAGATGACTAAAGCAATCGATTTTATCAGCGACATCTATACACACGGCATTACCAAGCAAATCATTGATAAATACAAGGACAGTTTTAGTGACTTCTTTATAGTCATACATGAAGAAGAAAAATTCATACAAGTTAATGAAGCTGTCATACGTTTTAACGAGGCTTTTGATAGCTCTATTGCTATTATGTTTACTACTACAAAGGACTTTCCTGATGACGATTCTCTAGCTTTGCTATGTGACAACTATCAAGAATTTCATGACTTTGTGGTATACGAGACAAGTAGCGTCGTTAACTCTGGTCGAATACTGGAAAGTATGCTTCCTAGAGAGGGTATATTTTATATTTACAACGATGAATTAATTGTTGACTATTCCTCAATGAGAAAAGTATATCTTAGCTCTGGTGGTTATAGTGATGCGCAAAGTATAGCTTCTGGTGACACGATGACACATACTTCATTTTGGACTAAGTGCATGATAAATGATTTTCCTGAGTTACAGGGTAAAAACTATATGTCTATACCACGTGGACGGATATTCTACAGCGATAATGAGTTCAAAATATTCCTTGATAAAAGTTATATCAACAATACCACTATAAAATCAAAAATCGAAAAAGAGTTCAGGTTGAGTAGGGCTCGTGGGTACACTATTAATTACGTAGAAAGTTTGCATTATGACTATACTAAATACAGTTAAACACCGGGAGGAAATAAAAATGGCTCACAAGCTAAGTGACACGGAATTATACCATAGAGGGTATCAACTTCTCCTTGATAAAATTTGGACTATGAGTTATCACGAAAAAAAACAAAGAGCTGTAGATTTTTTGGAAAGTGTTATAAAGAGTGTTGATACTTGTATAAACTTGCGTAATATGAGCGATGAAGATATAGCTATAAGTATTTTTGAGGATCTTGACGGTTCAGTTGATTATGCTTGGTTCTGTTTTACTACCGGTGATTTATCATGCCTTATGGATCATTGGCTAGTGAGTGAGGAGGTATATAATAAATTATTGTCGTTGGGAGATTGGCTCCGTGATATGACGGATAATAGAAGAGAAAAGTGGGAAGTAGAGGCTGTAAGAACAGATAGTGAATGGGCTGATATTATTGAGTTGGCAAAGGAAATAAAATCTTTATTAGATGAAAATGACTGTTAAACGTCATCTGGACGAAAGAGGAATAAAGTACGACCCTGATAATATTTTAGAATCTGCTATTGACTATGAAATGATGGATGAAATGAAGGAAGATGTAGTTGATGGAAAAGATACACTATGTTCTTAAAAATACTCCGATTCATCTTGATTTTACACTTGTGCTTTTTCAAACCTTTGAGGTGAGAAAGAAGAGGTGAGCGTAGATGATGAACATTAAAAGAATTATAGAAATAGCAAATGAGTTAGATACGGGTTACCCTTATTATGATGATGATTACATGTTAAAAGTGTATGAGTCTTTACGTCGAGCGATAGTAAAACAGAAATTAGATTTCGTTCAGTATCTTTTAGTTTGTACTCCTGAGGAACGAAGACCTATATATCATGCTTACCAACTTGCTTTAAGAGATGTTGAAGTTCGGGTAAATGGTGTTATAAAGGAAGGCTATGAAGATGCTTATCGTGTCTATGAGATGATGTGTGAAGAACAGGGAATTAACGTGAGATTTTAATGCAATGAACAACTTCTTACAAATACTCCGATTCGTCTTGATTTTACACTTGTGCTTTTTCAAGCCTTTTCGGAGGTATTGTATATTCTATATATATTGCTGATAGCAAGGTACTGTTATAATTGACGCTTACGATTATACTAAGTACAATTAAGTACATATAAAACAAAAATACAAATGGAACATGCAGGGAGGGAATATCAATGAGCAAGAAAAGTAAATTATTTGACGATAGTATGTCTTCTAGGGAAATTCTTGATATACAACTTACAGAGTTTTTAAAATGCAAAACTCAAGAAGAAAGAGACGCTTTATTTGCAGAGTTTTTTCCTGTGTTTAAAATTGCAAATCATAGGGAGTTGGATACACCAGGTCTGCTATGCTGACTTCTGTATTATATGCGCTGTGAAACAGAAGATGTAGTCAAGAAAATGTTTCGTGAATTTGCCTATGGCTGAAAAACATAAGGCTCTCTCTGAGCGCGATAAAATATATACATTACGTTTTTTGCAGATATATGACGAGGTGAATGACCATTAATGAGCACGGAAACAAACGATAAATATTTGTAATAATATATGTGCGGGTAAAAAATACGCATATGACGAATTAGAGAAAATAATTGATCAATGGGACACCTTGGAGTACACGAAACCAATTCTTTACCTTGACACGGAAAACGGCATGAAATCAGGCCGAGAACATAGCAAAAACAAGGTTAAAATGTAAAAGAAAAAGAAGTGGCCCTTTTCTTGACATTCACTCGCACATTCCCTACGATGGTCTTACAAAAAAAAGGGAGCGTGAAAATATGCTGTACGGATATGCCCGTTGCTCTACGAATGAGAGTAGGCAGGATATTGACCGTCAAGTACGCGAGTTAAGGAAATTGGGCGTAGACAAAGAAAACATGTTTCTGGAATATGAAAGCGGAGCAAAGGAAGACCGCGAACAATTTAATCGACTTCTCAAAACAGTTAGCCGGGGCGATACAATAGCCGCTACCGAGGTTTCCCGCCTTACCCGCTCGACCAAGCAATTATGCGACATTATAGACCTCGCCAAAGGAAAGAAACTGGAATTGATTATAGGCACGTTCAGAGTAGATTGCCGAACCGACCTTGACCCTATGACAGACGGCATGTTAAAGATGATGGGTGTTTTCGCTGAAATGGAGCGCAACATGATAAGCCAGAGGGTAACATCTGGGATGGAAAACGCCCGAGCAAAAGGCGCGGTTATCGGCAGACCGACAACCACCATTGACAACTTGCCGCCGTTATTTATGAAGCATTATCCTAAATATGTGGCTAAACAAGTTACTCAAGAGGAATTAGCCCGGCTGTGCGGGATAACCCGGCAAACAGCGATAAAGTACATAAAGATTTACAAGCAGGGAACTTTCAACAAAAGAGGTGCGTAAAATGCTATCCGAAGTACATATTGATTTTCTGGCACGTGAAATGGAGTTCAGCCACGAAGAAGTTATGTCTTGGATAGGTGATTTTCGAGATGTCCATGGAGGTTGTTCGGGGATTGAAAAAGAAGAAGAAAAACTCTATGAGAGCAATGACGTTCGGCATAATCCAGACAGATTGAAAATGGCGCAAGAGATAATGGCAGAGATGGAGATGGCGTTGGGGTGGCGTAAGAAGAGGAATTATATAGTCTATGACTGGATATATGACGAGGAAGAAAAGAAAGAACGTTACCAAAAGACATCTACAGATAACTTGATATGTGTAGCTTCAAGTGATTGGATAAGCGAAATTCCTGTTGCATTAGAAGTTTTAGCAGAAAGAAACCTTGAAAAAGCCGTTGAACTTGCTAAGAAGCAGTTAGCGGAAGATTATGGGGATGATGTATTTCAGGCTGAACTTCTTGATTTTGTCTTTCAGTATGATGAAGCTTATTTTGAGAACTTCTTACAAGAAACTGTGCGAAGTAAAAGAGACACGACAATAGCTTTGATGCACGCCGTAAGACACAACCCTACCGCCGATGTGATAAGTGCTCTACATAAGATCGGCGTAGATGTCAACTTGCGAAACGAAGATGGCAGTACGGCTTTGATGTGGGCCGCCGCCTGGAATGACAATCCCGAACTCATTACCGCACTGCTTAAATACGGTGCGGAAGTCAACGCGCGAAAAAAAGACGGCGAGACGGCTTTGATACGCGCCGCTAGAAACAACAACCCCCAAAATATCGTCGCGCTGCTCAAAGCCGGAGCGGATATCGAAGCACGGGACGAAAGGGGCTGGACGGCTTTGATGCACGCCGCTTATCACAACCCAGAACCCGGTGTGATAAACGCTCTGCTTGAAGGTGGCGTGGACATTGAAGCACGGGACGAAAGGGGTTGGACGGCTTTGATGCACGCCGCTT
>Ga0099364_10006541_pt1 | contig 16933 bp, 15 predicted proteins | sample TergutTh196P3_FD_73070 | JGI IMG/M metagenome (GOLD analysis project Ga0099364, IMG submission 73070) | Microcerotermes parvus P3 segment gut microbial communities from Pointe-Noire, Republic of the Congo - Th196 P3 | ecosystem: Host-associated > Arthropoda: Insects > Digestive system > Gut ... | reverse complement strand
TGCTTTGTTAAAATATCAATTTATTTCTAATAAATATATTAATAATAATTTTAATTTTAAAAATAAATATTAATAATTTTATTATAAGAAAAATATAAAATATTTTAAATTAAAATTAAAAATGAATGAATTTGAAGATTTAAAAAATTATCATTAATTAAAAACTTTATTTTTTAGACTATTATTTAAAATATTTTTAACATTATTTAAAAAATTTTATTTGTTATAAATATTAAGTAAAATACTATATTTTCATCTAAAAATATGTCAAAAATATTATTATAACTTGTATTTAAAATTAAATTTTTTAAATCTTATTAATAACTTGTATCAAAATTAAGCTTTTTAAATATTTTAATTAAATTTATCTTTATATTTATTATTTTGAAAAGCAAATAAATAATAATTATATTTTAATCTTGAAAATATTATTTAATAAAATAATGTAATAAAAAATATTTTTTATTTATAATGAAACTAAAGGATAAATCATGGAAACGAGAAACATCATACTTTTAGACATTGATTATATAACTATGAATGAAAAAGCTGTTGTTCGCCTTTTTGGTAAGATAAAAGGAGATGAACAGGGAAAAAATATTATAGCTATTGATGATTCATTTGAACCTTATATTTATGTTGTTTTTGATGATCTTAAATCTTGTAAAGAGGAAATCAAAGAGTTAAATCCTGAAAAAATAGAGATTGTCACTAAAAAAGACTTTCAAGTGGAGTCTGAATTCTTAAAAGTTACTTTTAACCATCCTCAAGATGTTCCAAAAATGAGAGATTCTATAAAACAGCTTGATTCAGTTAAAGATATTCGTGAACATGATATTCCTTTTTATAGAAGATATTTAATCGATAATAATGTTTTTCCAATGTCAGAATTAGAACTTTCTGGAGAAATCATAGACTCATATCAAACCATAAACTCAAGTAAAGATTCTATGGAAATAATAAAAATAGATTCACCTCCAAAAATGATAGGTGGAGAATTTCCTGATTTTAGAATTATGAGTTTTGATTTAGAGGTTTATAATCCTAAAGGAATGCCAGATCCTCAGAGTAATGAAATAATAATGATTGGTATCTCAAGTAATGTTGGTGTTGAAAAGGTTATTTCTACAAAGGGTGAAGATTTAGACTACGCAGAAACAGTTGAAACTGAAAAAGAAATGATTGAAAAATTTGTTGAAACTATTAAAGAAAATAATATTGATATCATTGTAGGATATAATTCTGATAACTTTGATTTCCCCTATCTTAGAGATAGAGCTAAATTATTAGGTGTTGATCTAGATTTAGGAATGGATGGATCAAAGTTAAATTTCATAAAAAGAGGATATACAAATGCAGCGACTTTTAAAGGACTCATCCACGTTGATCTTTATTTGTTAATGAGAAGATACATTAGTTTAGATAGATACACATTAGAAAGGGTTTATCTAGAGCTATTTGGTGAGGAAAAATTTGATGTTCCTGGAGATAAAATTTGGCAGTATTGGGATAGTGATAGTGAAGACCTTGTTAAGCTATTTGAATACTCTTTAGATGATGTTGTAGCTACTTTAAAAATAGCTGAACAAACTTTACCTTTAAGTTTAGAGCTTACTCGTATTGTAGGTCAACCTTTCTTTGATTTAACACGTATGGCTACTGGTCAACAAGCAGAGTGGTACTTGGTAAGAAAAGCTTTTGAATACAATGAGATTGTTCCAAACAAACCAGTTGGGATTAAAACTTCAAGAAAAACTGAAAGTGCTATTGGTGGTTATGTTAAAGAACCTGAAATTGGTCTTCATGAAAATTTAGTTCAGTTTGATTTTAGAAGCCTATACCCAAGTATTATTATTTCTAAAAATGTTTCACCTGATGTTTTACTTAAAAAACATGGGAATAATATAGCTAAAGTTAATGAAGATATCTGTGATTTAACCGATGATGATTATCATATATCTCCAGAATATAGGAATAAATTTGCAAAAAAACCCCAAGGATTTATCCCATCAGTTATTGGTAATGTTTTAGATGAAAGATTAAAGATAAAAAAAAGAATGAAAGAATCAGTTGATCCAACAGAAAAAAGAATTTTAAATGTTCAACAAGATGCATTAAAAAGACTTGCAAATACTATGTATGGCATCTATGGGTTCCCAAGATTTAGATGGTATTCCATGGAGTGTGCACGATCTATTACTGCATGGGGAAGGAATTATATAAAAACCACCATGAAAAAAGCTGAGGAATATGGTTTTTATTCCATATATGCTGATACTGATGGTTTTTATGCGAAATATAAGTTGAAATAAAAAGACTATATTTTAAAATAGCTTTAATATATATTTAATTTTTAATATTGGGGAAGTAAAAAAAAGTTAACGGCTTGTCCTGTTCTTTCACACGATTAAGTTATTTCATAGTTTTTTTCCCTTTCTTTTTTTTCTTTTTTTCTTGATCATGTTTTTTTTTTTTTTGAATTATGTTCTTTTATAGTTTTTTTTCTTGATCCATTTCTTCTATTATCTCTTTTTCTGTTTCTTCTTCATTCAAGCTAGAAAAATTGATTTTATCAAGAACTGAACCACCATAATATGGTAAAATGACAAATCCTATAATGGTTGTCATCCAAAAGGAAATTAATCTTTCAATTACCGTAGCTGCTGCACTTATAGAAGAGCTAATTCCTGCTGAAGAGTAAAACAATATCATAACTCCATCAACAGCTCCTAAACCTCCAGGAAGTAAAGGAACCATGCCAATTAAGCTAGCTACTATGAAAACTTGTCCAATCAGGATAGGGGAAACATTAGCTCCAAAAGCTAAAAATACTATATAAACTCTTAGTATCTCGCAGACCCAAATTAGAAAAGACAGAGGTAATGCTTGATAAAGTATTTTTTTATCATTGATCATTCTCCGCATTGTTTTTTGAAACCCAGAAATAGCTTTAATAACTTTTTTTTCTACAGTCTCTGGGTCTTTTTTATAAAACTTATTTATTAATTTAATTATCCATCCAGTAATTTTCTCTCCAAATTTTTCATTAATAGACATGTAAATTAAAAGTCCTGAAGCTACTGTTACTCCTACAACTGAAATTATGATAATTGTTAAAACTAAATAACTTAAGTCAAAATAGAGAATAATAGACACAACAGATATGATTGATAAAATTAGAAATGGAAACATGTCTAATGCTCTGTCAGTTATAACTGTTGCAAAAGTTTCTTCGTATGGTTTTTTTGTATACTTTGAAAGTATGAAAGCTCGTACTGGTTCTCCGCCACCACGACCACTAGGTGTTATATTATTAATAGATAATCCTACTAGAACCATTGGCAAAACATTTTTGATACTGATTTTAATACCTGCTATTTTATTGATAATATTCCATCTTAAAGCAAGTAAATAATAAGTTAAAATCTGAACAAAAACAGCTAAAAGTATGTAAGAGAAGTTAGCTATTTTCAAAGCATCAATTACTTCATCAATGCCAACAAAATATAGCATTACAGCCAGTATTACTATTCCGATGATTAAAAAAATAGCTGTTTTATGTTTCATTTTTTCTGTCCTTAAAATTATTAATTTTTAGAATTAGTAAAAATAATATTTGTCCTTTGAATCATTATTAATGGTAAAAAGATTGATAAAAGTTATATTCTCTTTACATTTTCTGTAATTTCAGTTGAATTATTATCATTATAAAAAATGTTAATTATTTTTTTCTAAAATAAATATATTATGCCTATTATTAGAAAAACATGTTTTGATAGAATAAATTTGTAATTTTTGATTATATTTTACAAATAAACAATATTTTTTTAAATCTTTTATTAATATCTTAAAATATAAATATATTAGTGTTTCTATTATAATTCTATAAAATTTATAAAATTTTCACCAATGCCATTTAATTTGTAAAAGTTTTATAAAATACCACCAATGGTTCTCAGTGTTTTGTAATTAAATTAAATGTTTGTTAGTATTTTTTATAGAATATAAATTATTATTACTGTATCTGTACATGCTATACATTATTATATTAAGTATATGAATAATGTTTAAAAATACAGATGATTTTAAATATTTTTACAATAAATTAATATTTAGCTATGAATTGTTAGTTAGGTTTATATACTTTAAAAAACAGCAATATAAATATGCATTAAATAGATATATCATAGGTTTTTTTTCTTAATTAATTAGAATATATAAATTTATTATTACTTACTTATTATAATATAAAGTTTAGATTTTGATTGGTTGCTGATTAATTTTTATGTTATTACTAATTTTGCATTGGATTTGAACCTATCCAGTCAGTATAGTGTTATTTGAATAAATAGTACTTTATTGAATAAGGTTTATAACAGGAAGTGACAAAATGTTTGAAGACAGTTACAATAGACAAGAAAAGTTTTCCTGTCCAGTGGAAGTTGGAACAGAGTACGATGTTAAAATAGAAGATCAAGGAAAAAGTGGAGATGGGATCGCTAGAGTAGAAGGATTTGTTATATTCATTCCTAATACTGAAGTTGGTCAAGAAGTTAAAATAAAAATCAATGCTACACGCCGAAAATTTGCTTTTGGTGAAGTAGTAGAATAACATCTATTAATTAATCATAATATTTGCTATTTAAGCAAATACAACATTAATTAAATAAATATGATACTAATTCATTAAATAATTAATAATTATCTATAGTTTATATTTATAAAGTTTATATAAGTCTATATAATTTTGTATATAATTATAGAACAATTATTAATTCATGTTTATTTTTTTTTCAAGGATATTTAAAAGATTTTGATTCTTTTTATAAAATTAATATAATTACCAAATTTTTTTAACATTTATATGAACTATTTTTTTATTAATAATCTGTATACTGATTTTAAATTTAATTTAAAGAATTTTCAATATTGTTCATAAAAATTTATTTGTTATATTCATTAAGTAGAATACTATATTTTTTAATCAAAAAATTATTTTTTTTAACATTTAATAATATAGATGTATTCTATGAAAATAACCATTAGCCAGTCATAATAACTCCCTATGCTAATTTTTAATACAGTTTTGACTCTTTTTATATATTATTAATAGCTATTTTTAGATTATATAGTATATTAAATGTTTTTCATGTATTATATATAAAAAATTAAATCAAATTATTATAGAATAAATATTTATATTTAAAAATCATATGATAATTGATGAAATATATTCATAGAAAAGACATTTATTTGGTTGCCCATTACCTTGGAAAAGTAATGCAAGGTGTAGGGGTAGTTATTTTAATACCTATAATAATAGCTATTATTCACAGAGAACATATTTATTTGGGATTCTTAATACCTTCAATACTGTCTTTAGGTACGGGAACTTTACTTACTAAAATCAAATTTAAACATGCCAAAATCAGATTAAAACATGGGATGATGATATCTTCATCGGCTTGGCTTTGGGCTGGATTTATTGGTGCATTAGTAATGATGCTATCTCTGGATATTTCATTTTTAGATGCTTTTTTTGAAAATATGTCTGCTTGGACTGGTAGTGGAATTACAATGTTTCGTGATGTTGAAATTCTACCAAAGTCAATATTGTTTTTAAGAAGTATTGAACAATGGATAGGCGGTTTAGGTGTTGTTGTTATAGTTATTGGGGTTTTAATTCATTCAGGAATAGCTGCTGATCGTCTTTATAAATCAGAAGCAAGAGAAGAAAGAATAAAACCAAGTATAGCTAACACTTTAAAAAAAACAATGCAAATTTATCTTGCCTACACTATTTTAGGAATAATATTGTTTTTAATCGCAGGAATGCCTCTTTTTGACTCTATAAATAACACTTTCACAGCTATAGCTACTAGTGGAATGTCTATTAAAAATTTAAACATGGGATACTATAACAATAATGTTTATTATACAATATACATGTTTTTGATGATATTAGGTGGAACTAGCTTTTTGTTACATTATAAAGTTATTAAAACCAAGGGAATGGCTATTTTTAAAGACATACAATTTAAAGCTATGATATTTTTAATTACAATATCATTTATATTAATTTATTTTGCAACAACTTTAATGCCAATGGATATCTTATTCCATACTATTTCAGCTATAACCACAACTGGAGCAAATATTACTAGTAACACACAAACAGCACTATGGTCTCCTTTTATGAAAATCATTATTATTGTATTAATGATTATAGGTGGATCTTCAGGTTCAACTGTTGGTGCTGTAAAATTAGTTAGGATAATTACTATTTTTAAAGGAATTTACCTTAATATACTTAATATTATCTCTCCAAAAGGAAGAGTAGTATCCATGAAAATTTCTGACCATAATATGGAAGAAAAGGATATAAGAGAAGCAAGTTCATATGTTTTTTTGTATTTACTATTTATTTTATTTGGTTGGTTAGTATTATTGTTTTATGGATATGATCCAATAAATTCTTTATTTGAAATAGTTTCTATTCAAGGAAATGTAGGACTTAGTACGGGAATATCCTCTCCAACTTTAGAACCAATTGTTAAAATAGTAATGATATTCAATATGTGGATTGGTAGATTAGAAATTATCCCAGTTTTAGTTATTATAAGAATTTTCTTAGAAATTTTTAAAAGATAGTCTCTTTAGAAAAATTTATTAACAAAAAAATCAAAGAATTATACATGCTGGGAAACAATTTTATTTGTTCAATGAGCATATATACTAAAATTGAAAATGTTTAAAAAATTTCATTATATCCTTTTTTGTTTAAAATTTTTTCCCAAATACTAGATAATGTTCAATAAAACTATAAATGTTTCACAACCTCTAAAACTAAAAAAAACTTTAAAGAGTTTATCTTTACTTTGAAAGTTTTTGTGTTTTAAAAAAAGCTATTAGCGAGTTTGTCTTTGCTTTGAAAGTTTTTGTGTTTTTAAAAAAAGCTATTGAAAAATTTATCTAAACTTTTATTTAGTATTCTTGTACTTAATCTATAAATTATTTGTGTATTAATGCCTATAGGTGAAATAATGTATGTAGTTATACTTGGAGGAGGACGAGTTGGAATTAACCTAGCAAATCTTTTAATAAATGATGGATACGATATTACCCTTATAGAAAGCAATAAAAATTTATGTAGCAATGCTGCACTAGAGCTAGATGCAGTAGTTCTCTGTGGAAACGGCACTGAAACAAAAATTTTAGAAGAAGCTAATATACAAGAGGCTGATTTTTTTGTTGCAGCTACTGGTAATGATGAAGTTAATCTACTATCCTGTGTACTTGTTAAAAATTATGGAATTCCAAAAATTATAGCTCGTGTTAGTACTCTTGACCATGAAGAAGCCTTTAAAAAAGTAGGAATAGATAATGTTATAAGTCCAGAAATGACAGCTGCGGGTTTCCTTGAAAAGATAATAACTCGTCCAAATGTTGCTGATTTGACAACAATTGGAGAGGGAGATGGTGAAATCCTTGATATGGTTATTACCAGTGAAAAAATTGTTGGAAAAAGAATTTCAGAAGTATCTCCAACTGAAGATTATATAATAATAGCTACATATCAAGAAAATAAGCTTAAAATACCAAAAAAAGACATGATATTAAATACTGGAGATAAAATATCAATTTTAGTTAAAAGAAAATCCTTTAAAAAAGCTAGTAAAATGTTTATGGGTTAATAAAAACTTTCAAATTAATCAAAAGCTGAAAAGCATCTGATGAGCTAATTCTACATGACTTTTACCTTGGTTTGTCCATGGACCATGTCCTGGAAGTAAATATTCCACCTCTAATTTTTGAAGTTTTTTAAAAGAATCATTCATCTCTTCTAAATTTCCTCCAATATCTAATCTTCCAAATCCTCCATTTGCAAAAACAGTATCTCCAGATATTAATACTTCACCATCCCACAAACTAATGCCTCCTGGGGTATGACCTGGTGTGTGTAATACTTCAAAATTAGCTATTTTATCTCCTTCTTTAAGTTTTATATCAACATCATGCCTTTCGAGAGATTTACCAAACATAAATCCTGCAGTTAAAGGGTCATTATCATTTTCAATGTATTGAGCATCTTTTTCATGAATAGCTACTTCAGCTTCTGGAAAAAGATAATTTCCTCCAGCATGATCAAAGTGACAATGTGTATTAACTATCATTGAAATATCATCAGGATTTAACTCACATTCTTTGATTTTTTGATATAAATATTCTTTATTCATTCCTGTTCCAGTATCAATTAAAATATTATCCATTAAAAAACAGTTTGAATCTGCTCCAAATCCTTCAATACAAATAATATCATTTATTTTTTCCATGTATTATCTCCTTTAATAAAATTTGTATATGTTATATCCAATTAAACTTTATAGATAATAAATTATTAATAATTCTCTAGATATAATAATTTTTAATCCTAACAAATATAATTGTTAAAACATATTGTTATTAATTTATTAAAATATATTATTATTATTATTAAATTATTAAAATAGGATTATTTAAAAATAATTCAATTATTAATTTTTAAAAAAAATAGTCATTATATTGTATAAGATAGAAGAGATGAAAAAATAGAAAATAATGGGGTCACAGGGATTTGAACCCCGATCCTGGGATTTCTCATGTCTCAGTACTCCAATTGATCATCATACTGTCAGATTGCGCGTTTTTTCTTCAAAGACAACTGGAGTCCCAGATGATGCCAGATTACACTATAACCCCAAATGAATATTTAAAAATGTAATATTATTTGATTTAAGTTATCTAAATTGGAAAATATCTTATTTAATTCACCTAAATCAGAAATATTGTATTTAATTTATCTAAAGCCAAGGGAGAGATTTGAACTCCCGTGTAATGGATCTGCAGTCCACCGCTTCGCCTCTAAGCTACCTTGGCATTATAAAAATAATATTGGTGAATAAAGTATTTAAACTTTTCTATGTGATTTTAATTCAAATATTTTAACCTCTTTAAAAATAAACATTTACAAAAATATTTATTAGAAATAATTTAACAATATATGGACACACAATAGCTAAAATTTAACTTGTCTATCTTTTTTTGTAATTTCATCGAGATCTAAACCATTTTTCAAAGCTAAATCCTTTTCTATTCTATAATTATCACTTCGAGTTCTTTCAACTTTATCAGGATCTAAAAACAACCATTTAGTATGTTTGAATTTTATTCCTAAATAGGGTTTAGCTCCAAAAATATTTGAAAATTCATAGAGAGCGTTTATTTTAGATGAATTAATGTAAATCTTATTTTTAGTGGTTGTTTTAACTTCAATAGCTAGATAAACCTTACTATTCCCTGCCAAAACATCTGGAAGTGGTTTTTTTGTAGCTCCTCCTGAAGCTGGAGCCCTCATAGCTGCAAAACCTTTATCCCATAGCTTATGAACTAAATCTCTTTCTTCATTAGAACCTTTTTTAGCCATATTATCAAAATATCAAGAATATATTGTAACTATCTCATGAAAATTAAGTTTTTTTAAATATTTATAAATATTAGACTTTAATATTTGTGATAGCAAAAGAACAGTATTAAAAAAGTAAAATATGAAATTAAAAAAAATGAATATTGGTTTTTAGTTAAAATATAGTTTATAAAATAGAGTTTTTTTTACAGTTAAACCAAGTCAATTTCAAGTGAGTTAGAAACGATGTTATTTTCCACTCCATTTACAAAATAGTTAACATTGAAACCACCAATGTAGAATGGATCTGAAGTTGTTGTATTTAATCCAAAATCGCTTTTAATATCATTTAAAGATGGTACATATATAAAAAAACTGTGAGTTTTAGTTTCACCAGGATTTATTTGACTAAAATTGTAAATTTCGTTTTGATCATTTCCTTGGACATTGGTGATTGGAACATTCAGATTGTTAGTTATTTTCCAAGTTATCAAAATCTCGTCTCCTTCTTCAGCTGATTCTGGTCCTTCTAGTATAGCTACAACAGAATTATTTTGTGAAGTTTTTGAATTATTTGTTGTATTATTAATACTTAGTTTTATAGTTGGTTTTGGATTATGCTCTGATAAGAAAGCTGAAATTCCTAATGTAGCTATTATTATAACTATCATCAAAATCAAGATTTTATTTTTCATATTTACCTCCTTAAAGTTATATTTATAGTTAATAATTAGTTTTATATGTAAGAAACAATTTTTAAAACAAAGAAAAACTTTGTTTTCTAATTTGAAAAAATAAAAATTTTTTTCAAACAAAATTGCTTGTTATTTAAATTCTAAATAAAAAAATTATAGCAAGACCATAAATAACTATTTAATACAATAATTAATCTTATTATTAGACATATTATTTTGTTTATAAAAACTAGTATATATACTATAGGTTTTGTCCAAAACTGGAAAATAAAACCTATAAAAACTATCTAAAAATTCCAGTAAATCTTTTTTTAAAAAAATATTATATTAAGTTTTAGAAATAACAATGAAATAATAATAGTAGAATATGACAACATTTATAAAAAATTAGATTATTATCAGAAAAGACCTTTGATTTTAAAATGACAATTTTTAAAAAATCATGGTTAAAAATGTTTTAATTTATTAAAAGCCAAATTCTTAGAAAATTTAGAAATTTATTATTTTAAAAAGTTCCAGATTACTATAGTTTGTAAATAATGTTTTAAATACTTTAAAAATGAGTTTGTTAAGAAATAACTTTTAAAAAAAGAATATAGATAAAAATGGGGCCGGGGCCGAGATTCGAACCCGAGTCGCAGGATCCACAGTCCTGTAGGATAACCGCCTACCCCACCCCGGCATTTATAATATAAAGTATTAAACATTATTAATAAGATGAATGTTAATAGGATAAATAATTTAAAGATTGATGCGGGAGCAGGGATTCGAACCCTGGTAGGCCTGTGCCAACAGGTCCTAAGCCTGTCCCCTTTGACCAGCTCGGGCACCCCCGCTTTTAAATTAAATAAAAGCTTGTCCCAAAAATCTTTAAATTTAATTGATAATTATTAAAAATGCTCCGGCCGGGATTCGAACCCGAGTCTTCGGCTCGAAAGGCCGAAATGATTGGCCGGACTACACCACCGGAGCAAAATTGAAAAATTCAATTATCAATGGATATAAATATAGTAGATTATCCATTACATAATTTCAAAATTGTATAATATCACATTTAAAAAAATATATAAAAATATGCATGAAATTACATTTAAAAAACATTATGAGCAAATAAATAGCTTGTATTTATGGGCCCAATGGGATTTGAACCCATGACCGCCCGGTTATGAGCCAGGCGCTCTACCTGGCTAAGCTATGGGCCCAAAAACGCCGCCGACAGGGCTCGAACCTGTGACCAATCGGTTAACAGCCGAACGCTCTACCTACTGAGCTACGGCGGCAAATAATAGCCTAAGTTTATATGTCAAACTTTATAAGCTTTAGTTCAAAGTCCAAAAAATTTTAAAACAATACAGTTAAGTTGATAATCATCATATATAAATCTTTTGTTTTTCACAAAATAATTACTATTTGAAAGTTCAAAGACAAGGATAATTAAAGTGAAAAATAGGCAGATATTGCAAAAATCATGATAATAGCTAAAGGAATAGCTTTAAAAAGACTTACTTTTGATTTAGTAGCGATTAAAATATATACCAATCCAAATAATAACGAAATAGTTAATCCAAATCTAGGAAAAAATCTTTGAAGGATCGTGGTTAATATAATTACGAGTAAAGCAGTAGCTACCACTACATCCCATTCAACATGATTTTTATTAGGTTTTTTAAGGTTTTTTCTATAATTGTCCTCATAATAATTATTTTGAGAAGAGGATAAACGGTTTAATTTATTTAATTGATTATTTCCATTTTCATTTCTATTAAAACTATTATCCTGTTTATTGAAATTATTATAACGTGATTTAATAGATTTTTGATTAAAATTACTATGAATATCATTGCTAAATTCTTTGTTTAAGCCTTTTTTATTAGTGTAGGTAGACGTATTACTATTCCTAGCTTCAGGATAATAATCAGGAGCCAAACTCAAAGGTTTCCCACATTTACTACATTTAAATGAGCTATCCTTATTTTTTTCTCCACAATATCTACAGTACACCATTTTATCTGCCTAAGAACGATTTCATCTATATTCAAGATTATTTAGAAGTTTATTCGATTTGTAAAAATTAATAAATTATATTAATACAAATATTGATTTTATAATATAAAAAACATATATGTTAATTAATCATATATGGCTTTCACAATTTCATTTTGATGAACAAAATTAAAAACTTTAATTTATAATTGAACAAAATTTGGAATATTCAATTTTTTTTAAAATTTTTAACTTTTATGCATTTTTTAACAAAATAATAATGTTTTTAATAAAAAATTGTGTAAGCCTCATCATCGTGAATTAATTTTATTAAAAACCATACTCAAGAAAATAGTTAAAAAAATAGATAATATGAATTTTGTTGATAAAATTAAACATTTTGAAACATTGGACTTAATTAAAAAAGCCAATGAGCTTAGTTTAAAAAATAATTTTTTCACCATAACTTTAGAAAGAGCCATATTTCTTTCATGGTGGTGTGATAAAGGAGATTGTAAATTTTGTTATATGAGTACCCAAAAAAACAAAATAAATGATCCAAAAAAAGCTAGAAGAAAAATTAATTCAATATTAGCAGAATCAGAACTCTGTAAACGTTTAGGATGGAATATTGAGTTTTTATCAGGAGGTTACGAAAGTTTCACTACAGACGAAATAAAAAAAATAGCTACAAGCATATTTACAATATCTAATGAACCAGTATGGCTCAATGTCGGAATAACAAATGATTTAGAAAAATACGGAGAAGAAGTTGTTGGAATTACTGGAGCGATTGAAACAGCTAATCCTAAACTACAGGAGAAAATATGTCCAAGTAAACCTATATCTGAAATAAGTGACATGTTAGATAGATCTAAAGATTTAGGATTTAAAAATGCAATTACCATAATTTTGGGAATAGGTGAAACCCCAGATGACATAGATTATCTTATTCAGTACATAAAAAATCATAAGGTAGATAGAGTGATTTTTTATTCTATAAATCCTCATAAGGGAACTGAATTTGAAAATTGTCCACAGCCAGCTTCATTGTATTATGCTGGTGTTGTAGCTACTATTCGTTTAACTTTTCCAAACCTTGAAATCATTTGTGGAACTTGGAGTGATAATTTAGCTAATATTGGAATTTTAATATTAAGTGGAGCTAATGGTATAACAAAATTTCCTTTATTTAAGATGTTTGGAACTAAATATGGGAAACGCGTTGAAGAAGAGGTTTATTGGACTGGAAGAAAGTTAAAAGGAACTTTCACAGACCAAAAAAAATTAGGATCCCCTGAAAGTGAGTTTAATTCAGATTTAAATATGTATATCAAAAGATATATTAATGAATCATTGAAAAATAGATACTAAGATTTTTTTTTTGGATAATTATTCATATTACTTTTTGATAAAATCAAAGCGGTTTTTTCATATAATATTGTTATTTTATGTTATTTAACTTATAAAAATATAATTTATAAAAAATTATTTTTAACCAATATTCCAAAATGATATATATAATAAAATTTATATTTATTGTTCAATTAATTTTAGTAATTGATATACTCAATATGATTTGATAAATTTTAAGTAATTAAGATAATTGAAATTTTTTTAAATGTAAAAAATAAAATAATAAAACTAAAATATTGAATAAGTTTTAGTATAATATATTTTAAGTGCAAAATAATAAAACTGAATTTTGAATAAGTTTTAGTATAATATATTTTAAGTGCAAAATAATAAAATAATAAAACTAAAATATTAGAACAAGTTTTAGTATAATATTGTCAATATTGATAAAATTATTATCAATTATTATAATCACTACTCAAATTCTTATTTTTTAGAGGTGTAAAAATGAAAATCAACTCTGGAGATTTCGTAATGCCAGGAGATGTGCTTGGTGTTAGTGAACAGTTTTTACCTGATGAATGGACATATGATGATGGGAACTGTATTAAAGCAGCTGTTTTTGGCAATGTTTCAATAGATAATAAGAGCAAAATGATTTCTATAATTCCCAAATCAGGAATCCCCACATTACTGAAAATTGGAGATACTGTGTATGGTCAAGTATCAGATGTTCGTGGTCAAAGAGCCATGATTGATGTTCAACAGATGAAAAATTGTGATAGACAGTTTGCTCTTTCGTATATGGGAGCAATACACATTTCTCAAGTTAAAAATGGTTATTTAGAAAAATTATACGATGCTTTCAGAATTGGGGATATTATTGAAGCTAAAGTAACTAGAATAATGGGAGATAATTTAGATCTTAATACAATGGATAAAGAAGGAGGAATTATAAAAGCTATGTGTACAAAGTGTCGTGCTTTTATGAAACCTACTAATAAAAAAGATGAACTTTATTGTGAAGTTTGTAATAGAAGAGAAAAAAGAAAAATTTCTTCTAACTATGATTATTAAACATTATTAATATTTTTGAAATAATAATTTTATTAAAATTTTTTTTAGATGTAATTAAATGAAATAGAATAATTGGAATTTTAATTTTATCTTTTTATTTAATTTAAAATGAATAAAATAATAGTTTAAATATTTTTTAAGTAATATGATTTTTTTAAGAATTAATATGGTTATTTTACTTAGATTATAATGGAAGATAATATGGATGATATAGAAATTGTAACTAATAAAAAATTAGAACTTGAAATTATAGCTCATGGTGAAAGCCATTCAATATGTAATGCATTAAGAATGTTTCTTATGGAAGATGAAGACGTTGAATATGCTGTTTATGGAATCGACCACCCTATTGTTGGTGAGCCAATTATAAGCATTAAAACTAAAAGGACTAAAAGTCCTAAAAAATCTCTTTTAAATGCTTCTACTAAATTAAAAGAGAAATCAGAAGAATTTAAGGAATTAGTAGAATCAATTAGTGATTAGCTATTTTATAATTTTTATAAAAATAATTTATACATTTATTTATTTTTAAATAGTTTTTATGATATTCTTTTAAATGCATAATTTATTTATTTTATTATTTAGTATATGATTGTAATTGTAATTAACTAGTTTTGGAGAATTTTAATTTTGTCAAGCTATAAAAAACCATCTATTACAGTAGATACTCTTATATTCAATAAGTTTCCTGATGAAAATAAAAAGTTCATTTTAATAAAACGTAAAAATAGCCCATTCAAAAATCATTGGGCCTTACCAGGAGGATTTGTTGAATACGGTGAAACTGTAGAATATGCAGCTATTAGAGAGTCTAAAGAAGAAACTGGAATTGACATTGAATTAAAAAGATTATTCAACATTTATTCAAAGCCTGATAGAGACCCACGAGGTCACACAATTACAATCGTTTATTTGGCTACTGGGAATATAAATGATATGAATGCTGGTAGCGATGCTGAAAATATCAGATTGTGTTCTTTTGAGGAGTTATCTTCTTTAAAAATAGCTTTTGATCATGAAAAAATATTAACTGATATTTTAGAGAATATTACCAAATAATAAGAATTTAAATAATTAAAATATAAATTTATTAACCATATAACTATACTATTAACTATATAACTAAATTATTAATAATAATATGCTATGTTTGCTTATTTGGAGGTATATAATGGAGTTTTGTTCAGAATGTGGGGCAATGATGCTTCCACAAGGTGATAAACTAAAGTGCAAATGTGGAAACACTAAAAACTTAACAAAAAACGAAGCTGAAAAATATGAAGTTTCTGAAAAAATAGAAGCAAAAGATACTGTAATAATGAAAGGAGAAGAAATTGCAACACTCCCAACAACCAGAGTTATTTGTCCTAAATGTAATAATGAAAAAGCTTTTTGGTGGTTACAACAAACACGCAGAGCAGACGAAGCTGAAACACGATTTTTAAGATGTACTGAATGTAAACATACTTGGAGAGAGTATGACTGATCTTAATGAGGATTTCTCATGACAGATTCAAAAGAAATTCCTAAAATAGAAAAAAATAATTCTAAAAATAAAAACCTTTTTAAACGTTTTAAAATAAATTTAGAAGATTTTAAAATTGAAAAATCAGATTTTGATGAAAAATTTTCTGATAATGAAAATAATGAAGAAGATCTTCAGGATTTAGATCTTGATAATAAAAAGATAGAAATTAAAAAAGAAACTGTGAATGAGTTTAAAGAGGAAGAATATCTTATTTTTAAAGAAAATAACACTGAAAAAAACTTTAAAGATCATCAAGATAATAATAAAAATATTGATCAAGAATTACCCTATTTTGAAGAAAATGAAATTGCCAATGAAAAGTTATTTTTATCTTTGAAAATTATATATTCGAAGATTAAAGAGATTATATTTGAAGATTCAGAAAGAAAATTTCATATTCTGCCAATTTCTGGATTAGCTATTGGCATACTTTTTATCATAATGGGAATTTTGATATTCTTAGGAAATTCTGATAAAGTAGTAGATAATGTCAGTTTTGGAGAAACTAGTTCTGCATCTGTTTTGATAGGATTTGTAGGTATAATACTCCTTGCTTTATCCTTATTAAAAATGTTTCCCAATGAAAAGATCTTTGGAAATATTTTTAATTTAATTCAAGATTTTGAATCTGAAACTAATGAAAATAATCAAGACACTGAAAATAATAAAAAAACTAAAGTTAATAAAAATGATGAAACAGATTCTAAATCACAAGATGAAGATGGGATAATTAAAAAAATGAGTTTAACTTCCTTGAAAATTGATTCTAAATCAGAAGATAAATCAAAAAAAAAAAAAAAAAAAAAAAATAATAATAAAAAAAAATTTTATTATTGTTAAAAAAAAATTTTA
>Ga0099364_10006540_pt1 | contig 16933 bp, 16 predicted proteins | sample TergutTh196P3_FD_73070 | JGI IMG/M metagenome (GOLD analysis project Ga0099364, IMG submission 73070) | Microcerotermes parvus P3 segment gut microbial communities from Pointe-Noire, Republic of the Congo - Th196 P3 | ecosystem: Host-associated > Arthropoda: Insects > Digestive system > Gut ... | reverse complement strand
GTGGTAGCGGCGCCTGACGGTCATCGCTCCGTGAATGGTGAGGATCATTTTCGGTTTGATGTCTGCGATGGTCGTTTTTTTTACAATCGTGGCATGGAGGAGTGTCGTTGGCTTCGGATTGGTCGATCCGTTCTTGTAGTTTTTCTTGTAGGACTTCTCGGAGGAATGTTCGTCCTTGTAGGAGGAAGAATGTTTCGAGGTCATCGAAGGTTTGTCCGAAGAGTGCGTTGTCGGCAACGGTGTCGCATTCGTCGAGTAGGGCGTGAAATTTTTCTGTGAGAGATTCACGAGAGGGAGGGGAAATCGGCGGCATAAAATACTTCCTTGTAAAATGACTGCCCTACATTGTAAAAAATTACCCACTAAACTTGGACACACCCTTTGCATAAGTCGTTGCAATCGGTAAACTTATCGGAGGGGCAAACGATGAATGTATTCCGTTATGCGAATCGAGTGCCGTTGCAATTTCAGCCGGGTGCGTGTTTGATTACGCAGACGGTGATGGGCATGAATTGGCGTTCTTATGGTTTGAATCAATCGCGGGGACAGTTGCCTCGCGGGGCGGTCACGTTGATCGTACATTTGGCGAGTGTTTGGGTTCCTTTTACGAGTGAGTCGAAGGAGGCGATAGCGTCGTATCCAGAGATTCAAAAGGAGTTGCGATTGGCGTTGCAATCGGTGGGTCGCAAGTTGGGCATGTACATGAAGCGTCGGGAGAAGGTAAAGCATGAGGGGGAGCGGCGTAGTATTTTTATGCGTTATCTTGGCGAGGTGGCAACGGCGGTGTCGGATGTGAATGGTATGAGTCGTCAGGAGTTGTTCGATGCGTTGGTGGCTTCGGCGAAGCGTAAGACAGCAACGGCGGATGTGCTGCTCGGCGAAGATGGTATGCCGATGGAAGAAGAGAACTTTGGGGAGAATGTGATCGTCGTGGCGTGAATCATTGAGCCGGTACTCCGGTAACAGAGTCGCAATCGGTAGATTGCGAAAACGTTCACAGAGCCCGTATCGGTAGATGCGAATTCAAAAACACCGGTGCTACCGCACCGGGCTCTGTGAACGTTTGCAAAAGCCGGAATGGAGTGCAGCGCAATGACGGAGCAAAGAGCCGAGGACGGAGCGGTACGCCGCGCAGTCCCCGGAAACATTTAGCCGGTACTCCGGGTGCGTGGGGACTATTGTAATCGGCAAAATAGCATGTACAATGTACACGTAAATTGAATTACCGCTCTGGCACGTTGCCGGAGCGATTGAATTAGGGTTCGTCAACAATTCTAAAGCCGCCGAGAGGCGGATTGGTAGGCTTCACAGTCGAAACTGCTTTGCAGTGTGAAGATGACCAAAGACTATGAAGTGTGGCGTGCTTCCGTCAGGGAGCGTCTGCGCATAGTCTGTGGTACATCTTCGAGCGCACGCAATAGCGCACCGCTTTCGACTGCGGGAAGTGAACCATCTTTAGAACGCATCGCTCCTCTCTTGAGTGGTCTCTTGTTGTCGGGCTTGGTTATAGAATCGCCAACCATTAACAATCCATTCACCTATGTTACACACTGTCCGCTTTGAAGTCGAAGAGAAAAAAGTGTCCTCAATCGAAAGGATGTCGATGTTTTGCCTTGCCATCGGATACGACTACCTCCTATGGGCACAGAGGTATGACGTTTACGTGGTAGATGGCGGTTGCTTTATAGCCACCGCATCGACCGGTTCGACAGCATCACGTGATGTTGTCATGCTGACGAAATTTCGGGACGAGACCCTGCGTAAATCCTTTATCGGCAGACGCATTATTTCGTGTTATGAGACGATTGCGCCGCCGCTGGCAAAATGGCTGGAAAAGGGCATTCGCCGTAGATTGTTCGTCAAGAAGTACGTCATATCTCCGATTGCTTCTTTCGTTGCCAGATGGTTTTGATTCGCTTTCGTCAAGACTGAATTCAAAATGAAAAACGAGCATCATGTCGTTTCGATACTCAAGAATTCGCAGGGACATTTCGTTCATATCTGCCATCAAACGGGACGATGGATATGTAATAACGAACTGTCCTGCGAAGAAATTGCATACCTTCAAGATGGATTCGCTCCATTATCTCTTGCACGTTACACGCCAACGCCCAACCAAATTATTTTGAATGTAACCAACCGTTGTAATTTGAACTGCGTCTATTGTTATGCCAAGAATAAAGGCGAAGAAGAAATTAGCGAGAACGTGTTTGTCGAAACTATTAAATTCTTGGGCAAAATTTCTGGCGGTCGTGATTCCTCGATTTTATTAACGGGCGGCGAGCCAATGCTTGTTTGGGATAAAATTTTTACTTGGATTGAAAAATATCGAAAAGCAATACCTGTTAACGTGACATTTGCGTTACAATCCAATGGAACGCTTATCAATAAAAATAATGCTGCACAGTTGCGCAAAGAAAGAGTGAACGTGGGTATCAGCTTGGACGGTTCTCAAGAATTTCATAACATGTGCCGCACGCAGTCATACGAATTGGCTTTGCAGTCCATCAAAATCTTACAAAAAAACAAAATTCAAGCTGGTGCAAGAATTACTGTAACCGCCGATTCTTCAAGCACAACCCCTGACGCAATAAGATATTACGTATCACAGGATATTAAGCATTTTACAGTCGGATTTGTTGATCCATTGGGAGCGGCGGCACTAAGACAAGAGTTTTTACCCACAGCAAAACAACGTTTGCGTTTGTGTAATGAAATGTTGCAAATTTGCGTGGATGAATTCAGAAAAGGGAATAGAATTGAAATACTGTCGGTTTCGCAAATGATTATCAATTTATTGACTAATCTGCGTCCATCTTGCTGTCCGAATTCTCCTTGTGGTGCAGGAGTTTCATTACTCGGCGTTGACACCAACGGCGATGTGTATCCCTGCGATTATCTATTTGAACCATCAATGAAGTTAGGAAATATTACACAATTTTCTAAGGTCTTGAAAAATTTGGACACGTGTACATCCTTACAAAACCTTCAAAACGCACATCTTGGCGAGTGTGAACAATGTCCAGTATTTTCAATATGCACCGGCGGTTGCCGTATTGCAAGACTTGCATATGACCGGATGAATGGTTCATTTCCAAATTGCGGCTATATGACGACACTCGTTGCCGATTATGCTTGGAAAATAACGAACGATGAGGATACGAGAAAATACGCTGCTAGCATCGCGACCGGCGACTTAAAGACTCCGGGATTTGGTTTGCAACAGATAAAAGGGACGTTGTCTGATGGTGCGCACCCATAGGTTTCGACGGAGTACCGCCTACACCTACGGCTCTTTGGGAGATGTTGTACCGTCATGGCATAGGGATCCATTATGACCGTCTTGTAAATACACCATTAGAGTTAATACTCGCCGTCAGTATTTGAATTTCAAGCGCATGCGGGTTTTTGTGTATCATCCTGTGGCAATTAGAACAAACGGGAATCAAGTTTTCCATTGCTTGTTCTATTGTTTTGTCAAGGTCATCTTCTTCATATCTAAAAATAGGTTTTGTATGATGTATTTCTATAAAATCTTTTCCTATTTCTTCGCCATAAAAATCTTGAAAGTTAAAGTTGCAACATTGGCAGGATACTTTATTGTCTATCGAAAAATATCGAATTGCATAACTACGCAGTTTTGAGGAACGTTCGTAAAAATTCGCTTCAATCAGTTTTTTTCGACCTTCTCGGATTATAATATTTTCGTCAAAAACTTCCATTTTTTTATTTTGATTGCTCTCGATTTTTCGCAAGCATTCCTGTATATCTGAATAAGAAAAACCATTGGTTAATAAATAATTTAATACTTCCTTATTCTGTAACAAATGTTCTCTTCCCGATTCTGTTATTTTGAAACCACCTTCTTCATCGTTTGCATATCCATTCTTGCCAAAAGTGTTGTGAGATTTAAGATTGCCAACAATTTGCATGAACACAGTTTCGCTGGGACGACTTTTCGATAGCACCGCATCCGCACCTGATGGTTGCAATAGTTCGACAAGTTTGTTTTTTAAGTCAGAGGTCGAAATAAAGCCCATCGGCGAAATACTCATCAAATATAATGCTGGCAATACAAGGTCCTTTTCCGCAATTCGAGTCATGTCAAATAGTTTTCTTACAAGCAAAGAGATACTCCAAATGTGCCAGTAGTATAACATATTTTTTGACGATTGCAAGAGTCCACCTGTGCCGGAGTACCGGCTAAAAGATTCCGTCATTGTGCTGCGCTCCATTCCGTCTTTTGTTTCCGGTTCTTACGAACCGGGCTCTGTTCGCAATCTGACGATTGCGGCTCTGTTAACGTTTATCACGGCATCAGTGGGCATGAATTGGCGTTCTTATGGTTTGAATCAATCGTGGGGACAGTTGCCTCGCAGGGCGGTCACGTTGATCGTGCATTTGGCGAGTGTTTGGGTTCCTTTTACGAGTGAGTCGAAGGAGGCGATAGCGTCTTATCCAGAGATTCAGAAGGAGTTGCGGTTGGCATTGCAATCGGTGGGTCGCAAGTTGGGCATGTATATGAAGCGTCGGGAGAAGGTGAAGCATGAGGGAGAGCGTCGCAGTATTTTCATGCGTTATCTTGGCGAGGTGGCGATGGCGGTGTCGGGCGTGAATGATATGAGTCGTCAGGAGTTGTTCGATGCGTTGGTGGCTTCCGCGAAGCGTAAGACGGCAACGGCGGACGTTTTATTAGGCGAAGATGGTATGCCGATTGAGGAGGAGAACTTTGGAGAGAATGTGATAGTGGTGGCGTGAGTCACCGGTGAGTCAAGAGAATAACGGTGTAGTCAATGTGTATGTCCCATCTTCCGACTCGGTCAATTGAACTCTAATATGAGTGTATGCCTTATCGGTATAACTGTCCGACCAACCATAATCTTCAAGTCGGCATTTTCCAGATTTCCATTCGATTCGTGGGGGCGGCACATCATCCGCCGTTCCTCGATGTGGTAGTAAAACACTTGGGTTTTCTGTGCTATCGGTATCCGTCGAAGCAACGGTCAGAAAAAGATCACCATCGCTGATGAATCCTGTGTAAAAGATGACTTGTTCAAATTCGATGTCAAGAGCGGCGGCAACCATTTTGCATGTGCGATATGCTCCGACAAATTGCCTCTTGATATGCTCCCAACTGGTATTTTTGTTGGATCGTGTAACCGTTTTTTTTAGTTCGATTATGTGAAGAACCCATTGCCCCGAATCAGTAATCGACCATATCGCCGTATCTGCACATTTATGTTTTTGTAGGCTCTTTTTGAGCGACTGAAATTTATTGTCCAAATTTTTCACACACCACGCTGCTCTTGGCAATGTCATAGTCAGAAACATTTTTTCCTTGTTTTCGGAGACTTCAACTGTCCCATTGCTTTTTTCAAAAGGGGAATTTTGAATCACACTCTTCTGAATAGTACCAAATTTCTGAAATAGTATGTCGTGGTCGTTCATGTTTCCTCCTTATTTATGTGGAGACTCCACACTTCATCGCGTAGTTCTCGAAATACCTTTCCGAACGTTGGGATACGGAAACCATTATCGCCGCACTCTAAGAGTTTGACATCGGTTTTATGGTCGGAAAGGTCGACATCGAACTGGTACATGCGGACTTTGTCCGGAGAAATGACATCATCTTCATCGTAATTGTGGTCAAGACGCAACTGTTCTCCGTTCGGGTGGTTCGACAACTTAATCATGTTGTTGACGTGCTGGATGATAATATCGCTATGGGTAGATGCCCAGACCGAAAAGCCTGCATTGACCAGTTTGACGAGGACTCGCGCCATTTTCCATTGAAGTTCAGGATGGAGGCACATTTCCGGCTCTTCGTAGATGAAAATTCGCTCGAACTGCCCGAATTTCAACAGTGATAGGAAACCGGCAACCTCTGTAACTACTCCCGAAGAGAGATAGAGAGGAAGTAGTTTATCAAATCCCTCTGGTCTGTACAACAGTTCTGGCAACGGAGTTTTGGACAATTTGATTTCTCCGCTAATAATATCCTGTTCTACAAAACTTATGATGCTTTTGATAGATTCTCTGAAAGAAGAATCTTTTATTTTTTCTAAATCTTGGTGTCGAAATGCACCACGCCGTTTCAAATAGGAAACTTGTGGTTCTGTGAGAGTATCGCCAGGTTTTTTGCTTCTGCTAAATGTATATTGCACTGACTCGCCAATCAGTGTTTTGAATGTCAGAAGATATCCTGTGCGGGGGGCGGGAATAAGTACACTCTTGTCACAAACCAACACACGATATTTATCAATAAGATCGAGAGCGTTTTTATATTGAAAAATATGGTATCCCTGATGTGGCACACCTAATTTCCAAGGAAGGTCAGCATCCTGTTTTTGATAACCAACCATTAAATCTTCTCGAAAAGGAATGTCCAAACGAATCGATTGAATAGAGGTTTCATCAGTATTAAAAATTTCATCAACCAATTCATCTTTTGCAGTGGCAAGAAAGGTATTGAACCCTTCGGCGAGTGCATGCTGCTCTTCTGCACTGACTAGCAACATATTTTTGAACGAAAAGACAGGATCGGGGGCTTCGTTGGACTCGTCGTAGTTTTTAGTTTTCCATAAATCGAGAATTTTTTCAACTCCATCAAATTTTATCTCGCTATATAATTTCCTGGTGGATGCCCAACGTCCGAAATTCACTCCCCCTATCAATCCCCAGAGTAGCGAAAGCAGATAACTCTTTCCGCTATTGTTATCACCAACGAAGAGCATAAGCGGAGCGGCTTCGATTGTTGCCTTCCGAATCTTGGCGAAGTCTTCGACGTGTAGAGTCAAGTATTTGGACATCGGATAGGCGGAAAAAAAGGGCGTAATCGTGTGAGTGTATCGGCAAACCTACGGAACTATTTTACATGTTTTGCCATCATAGGCAATAGGGATGGTTTTTTTCGATTTTGGTAACTGGACATGCGTTTGGGCAAGCGGTACAATGGTCTCACGGATTTTGCGGGGAAGCATGCACCGCCGCTTGTGGCGAAGTAACGGAAGCCAAGTTCAGCTTTTCAGGACAGATCAACAAACATGAAAACAACAGATTTTGTGATTAAGGGTTTTAGTAACGTCAGCGACACCGGTAGAATCAAGCCGGATAGCCATATTTTGAAAAGCCGCCTTGATAACTTTTTGAACGCTCCTACTTGGAAGCAAATCGATTTTCACCAGCACGCAGAAAGTTTAAAAAGTTCGCAAGCCTTTGCACACAATTTGTTTTCCGGCACAGCCGCAGTGTTCGAGTATCCTTTACGCACTCTGAAAGGGGCCGGTAATCGTCCGGCACAGCCAGATGTCATGCTAAAAAACAGCGAGAAAGTGGAATTTTACGAGGTCAAATTTTTAGAAATTCTACAATCTAGTGATATCAAATTTCGTGTTCCCTACAACTCCGCCGAAAATTATTACACAAAACACGCTGAAAAATTTATTCATTTCATCAACACCGTCCAACAAACAATGAAATGTTGCTACGGCAGCGGCATCAAGCAACTGTGTTGCCATCTGCTTGGTATCATCAATGAAACAGAGTTACTCGACGGTATTTTGCGGGACTCCAAAAAAGTCTTCCTGTGGTCGCTGTGTTTTGATGGGCGCATAGATGCTAATTTCACAACAAAACTTGACCAGTTCAGATACGCAACCGAAACCTTTATGGACATGACGCACACGTTATTGAAAGAAATCGGCTTGGAAAACAGAATTGAGTATAAAGGATTCATCGGGGCAAGCGAGTTTTTGAACCAACACGAAATCGGCAAGCAGAACTTGGCTTACATGTTGAAACGGTATTACTATAACTGAGTTTAGCCGAAGAACATTGAACCGAAGGAGATAGTGCGTTTGCATGAGTCGTTGCAATCGGTGGGTCGCAAGTTTGGGTGATGTAAGAAACACCGTATGAAGCGTCGGGAGAAGGTAAAGCATGAGGGGGAGCGTCGCAGTATTTTTATGCGTTATCTTGGCGAAGTGGCGACGGCGGTGTCGGGCGTGAATGGTATGAGCCGTCAGGAGTTGTTCGATGCGTTGGTGGCTTCGGCGAAGCGCAAAACGGCAACGGCGGATGTACTGCTCGGCGAAGATGGTATGCCGATGGCTGTGCTAGATTTTGAGGGGGAGAACTTCGGCGAGAACGTGATCGTCGTGGCGTGAAACATTTAGCCGGTACTCCGGTGGCAGAGCCGCAATTTTTTAGATTGCGAGTGCGGTACTCCGTACAGTCCCTGAACCGCTTCAACCGAGGAGTTTATGTTACAATGAGTCTGTAATGACGTGTTGTGTGTCCCTTTTGCGATTTTACGATGATGAAAACCCTAACTGCATTGTTACTCTACGTCTTGGTGATGATGTCGTTTGCCGCAGCGCAAACGATTCAAGGCACGGTCATTGATACCGACGGAAAACCTGTTGCCGAAGCGGAAGTTTCCGTTGCATATATGGAAGACTATACCGACACGTCACACCGCACACAGACGGCGGCGGACGGGACTTTCGAACTTGATCTCTCGTTTCCCGCTCCCAATGGAAAACAGCGGAACTTGGCTTATTCCCTCGCGGCAACCAAAGGCGATGCCATCGGAAAGTGGAGCAGCAATTCATTCGGGAATCCAGAAACGGACAATGCCGTCGAAATCACTCTCAAACCGGCGGTTCGTATTCGAGGGGAGGTCATCGACGAAAACAACAGACCGGTTGCCGGTGTCAGAATCGGTAATACCTATGCAAAACACCATGAAGTCATGAGTGATGCACAAGGACAGTTTGACATGCTCATGGAATACCACGAGCGGCTATTCAGAAATAGAAATATCTGGCTCTGGGCATTCAAAGAAGGATACGCGTTGATGTCCCAGCCGATTCAGGCTAACGAGAATGTGATCTTGCGGCTTTCGGAAACAAGAAAAAAGGTTGCCTTCCGGGTCGTCGATACTGAAGGGAATCCAATGCCCGATGTGTACTTTCGCCCTGCGTATTTCTACAAAGAGGGCACGCAGATGCAAATATTACCCAATACACGGCTCAATGCTGATGTCTTTCTAAAAACAGATGCAGAAGGGCGTGTCGTATTCGATTGTATACCGGACTGGGCGGATCGTCCCATCACATTTCTTTGTTATAGCGGTGAAAGATTTCGTCCTTCCGAAGAACCGCAGTTTGATCCCAACACAGGTTCTGACGAAGAAATCCAAGTCGAAATGCTCGCACCGGGCAAACTCGGCGGAACACTTCTCTATGAAGACGGAACGCCGCTCGCCGATGCGATGATCCGGCTTCGTAGTTGCCGTGTAGGGGGAAACATCTACTTGTCTTTCGATGATACAACAAAAACCGACTCTCACGGAAAACATGAGTTTTTCGTTTATTCTGATTTGGTGTATGCTTTTCCTGAGATTGTTAATTCTTATCAGTTAGAGTGTCAGATTGTCGGCAAAGATACGGATGTCCGTGTTGTTCATCCGGGAGAGACGATTGATGATTTTGATTTTACCGCACAAAAAACTTATAGAGTGCATGGCAAAATCATTCTACCCCGCGATTTCGAGGCATCGGGAAAAATAAATGAATACCGCACACTATCGGATACAGTCATCTTCAACATTGGTTTTCGTGAAGGAGCAAATTTTTCGCTACTTTCTTCGCGATATAAAGCGGTAGATTCCAAAGGGAACGAATTCGAATACTTTGGCAGATCGCCGCGCAACTACTCTATTGTTGTTGAGTACAAGAGTGACGAACCGACGGAATATGAAATCCGCCTTCCTCAAGGACAATTCACTGCTGGTTTTTTGGTCAAAGAACAAACATTTGAAGTGTCGGGAGAAGAGCCTGAAGTTCATGTTGACTTAACATTGAAGGGTGCTGAGCCGGAACCTTCTTTATTTCAGCGGCTATTGCAATCTTTTTCCAGCGAATAGAATCGGTAATTTTGGTTAACGGAGCCGCAATCTTTAGATTGCGCTGAATGATTCGCAATCTAAAGCGACTGTGTTTCGGTCAAGGAGGCTTCTGGATGTTTTTTTCATTTTTTAGTCCCTTTCGTTGTTCGTTTTTTGCTCTTGCCTGCAAGTGTTTGTCTTCACCATGGCATTGAGTATGGTAATCAATTTTCTCATCACGGCAACGATGGCGACCTTGAATGACTTGCCCTTCGCCCGCAACTTTTCGTAAAAAGTCTTGAGCGGCGCACAATACTTAATCGCATTCAGAGCCGCCATATATACTGTAAACGGGGAGAAATTGGACGTTTTCTTTGCGTCCTTTGCGCATTCCCTTGCGAACTTTGCGGTAAAAAAAAGAATTTAACCGCAAAGACGCAGAGAAGTGCAAAGTTCGCAAAGTACAATTTCATGCCGTCTACAGTATATAATGCCGCTCGAACATACGTCCGACCGCCTCTAATACGCCGCGCTCCCAACTTCTTGCCACTGTCCTGGCACCGCGGTGCCGTTCCGACCAACGCCGCCACCTCGCGGCGATTGAGAGCTCCCAACTCCGACAAGCCCGTGATCAACGCCTGACTGCTCTTCTCTCCCACGCCCGGCACCGATTGAATAATCTTGTCCTTCTCGCTCCAATCAGGATTGGCATCGATCATCTTTTTGATGCTTGCATTGATCACCGCCATTTGCTTATCGAGATAGGCAATCATCTTTTCGATGCTCTTTCGGATCGTCCTTACACGCTCCCGCTTGCTTCCCACGAGCCTTCAAACATTTTAGGCAAAGGGGCAACCAACCCAATTCGTTCCTTTGTAGTGGGATGCGAAAAGGTCAGTTTCCAAGCGTGCAAAGCAATACCGCCGGGGAAAGACATCTTTGCCCCGTATTTGGTGTCCCCGCAGATAGGAAAACCCCGGCTGGAGAGTTGCAGCCGTATCTGATGCTTACGTCCTGTCTCTAATTGAATCTCTATCAGCGAACATTGGTGAACTTGCCGCAGTGTGCGATAACGGAGTCTGCACTCTTTCCCTTCGCCGGATAGTGTCCGAAAGACTTTGCGGTACCGCTTATCTTCGCAAAGGTAATCCACACATTCGGCTTCCGGCGGCGTGATGTGTCCTTCGACAAGAGCAGCATAGATTTTTTCGACAGTATGTGTACGGAATTGCTCATTAAGCCGTGCGGCTGCCTTGGAAGTCCGGGCAAAAAGGACTGCGCCGGTAACGGGTACGTCGAGCCGGCTGACGACACCGAGATAGACTTCGCCCGGCTTGGCATACTTTTTTTTGAGGTAGGTTTTTGTTTGGGTGAGCAGTGTTTCTTGTCCTTCAGGCAGCCCCATCGTGGCAAGCCCCGCCGGCTTGACCAAAGCAATGACGTGGTTGTCTTCGTAAAGTATGTGCATGCTGATGATTATACCGTAAACGTATGGAAGTTCCCCTTGTGTCCTTTACAGGAACTTTGCGCCCCTTGCGGTTAAATCCTCTTTTTTTAACCGCAAAGCACGCAAAGAAAAAGCGCAAGGGACGCAAAGGAAAATATCCAATTTATGCCCGTTTATGGTTAGAGCATCAGGGCAATGTTACAGACGTGTTTCCGTTCCCGGCAGCGGGTGTGGAACGAACAAGCCGGATTGCCACAATGCGCTGCTCCAATACGGAATCAGTCCGGGCGAAAAAAGCCTTACCCGCGCCTGCGGAATCCAATGTTGTCGTCCCCATGATGATCCAGTGTCCCGGCAGGAGCCGCTGGGAGACTGCCAGCGTCTCAAAGATATGGCGCGGGCGGCTTGCATCCTGTATCACCATGCCGGCAACGCTCTGAAGACGTAATACGGGTGTGCCGTGGTCGATCACTGGTAGAATTTGAATTTGAGCAGAGCCGTCTGGGTTGGCTTCTGCACCGACAAGAAGAACCCCCAAGGCACCCATATAGGTTTCTCCATGCATCTTGCCGTTTTCTTGCCGAAACAGGAATAATTCCGGCAGAGCATTGTGGTCATTAAAGGGTTTGAGCACGGCACGCATTCCCGGAAGCAGTTGCCGCGTATGACGGGTCGCACCCGTCTCACGGGTCACATCAGCCGCCGAAAACTCTTGCAATTCACCCGAAAAAATATCCGACACCCCTTCGGAAGAAACGTTGATGAACTGTTCCAGTACCGGCGACATCAAATGACTGAGTGTGCCGACACGAAACCCCTGTGCGTACAGTTCCCGGCGAAGTTGCACCGGCAGCGATTGCTCGTTGGTTTCCCGCCATAGTTGCTGTACTAATTCATTTTGGTACGGGGAAAGACGCACGATGTATATCTCCACCGTAACCGTATTGGGCGGATGAGCAGCCTCAACAGGGGTGTGTGCTCCTGAATGACCGGACAGAGGATTTTTGAGCACATTGCAGGAAAGATTTGCGCAGATTCCCGCTAGGATCAGCCAAAAAACCAGTTTGGTATGCATGACCTTGTGAAAAAACGCAAAAGCAAAAAAAGCGGCGGGATGACGGATGGTAAGGATTATAACGTTTTACGTCAAGGGCTGTTCTCGTTTTTTGTCTCTGTCAATTGTCCCTTCGTGTCCCTTGCGTTTTCTTTGCGTACTTTGCGGTTAGAAAATCAACCGCAAAGTACGCAAAGGTACGTTGTATTCATGCCGCTGGCAGTCTATCCCGCTTTTCAATTTTTACCAAACACTACCTCACCAATCCCGGCAGGACATCAAGGTCAAGCGGTTCAAACAAACCTGCCCGGTATCGTTCGAGAGCAATCGCTCCCATGACGGCGTTGTCCGTGCATAATGCCAGCGGAGCAATGAAGAGGCGAAAACCTTTTTCCTGTGCGGCGGCTTCCATTTTTTGCCGAAACCGGCTGTTTGCCGCCACGCCGCCCCCGACACAGAGTGTCGAAAGCCCTGTTTGTGTTAACGCTTGGAGCGATTTGCCCACCAAACAATCGACGGCTGCTTCCTGAAAGGATGCCGCGATGTCGGCGATTTCCGGTTCTGTCAGTGATAAGACCTTCTCCATTTTTCCCTGCCCGAAGAGGTGATACCGCACCGCTGTCTTCAAACCGCTGAAACTGAACGCCAGCCGCTCTTCGTGGAGCAGCGAACGGGGAAAGGAAAACGCCTTCGGATTACCGCCGGTTGCCGCCCGTTGAATCGAAGGACCGCCGGGAAAAGGCAACCCCAACATTGCGGCAACTTTATCAAAGGCTTCCCCTGCCGCATCATCTATCGTGCCGCCGAGAAGAGTAAAGTCAATCGCTCCATCACACCGGTATAAACTGGTGTGTCCGCCGCTGACGATGAGCCCCGCACAGGGAAAAATCTCCTCTTTGAATGCCACTTTGCATGCGTAAATATGTGCTTGTAAATGATTAACCGCAATGAGTGGTTTTTGTAGCGTCAGAGCAAGGGTCTTAGCGGCAATAAGTCCCACCAAAAGCGACCCCGCCAAGCCCGGCATGTTGGCAACGGCAATGGCATCTATGTCATTGAGTGTCACTTTTGAACGGCGAAGCGTTTCGTCAATAACGGGCAGGATATTTTCCAGATGGGCGCGGGAAGCGATTTCGGGAACCACGCCCCCGAATTTTTCATGCAGAGCGTCCTGCGAAGCCACCACACTGCCGAGAACTTCCAGAGAACCGGTAATCACAGCAGCAGCAGTTTCGTCACAGGTTGTTTCGAGGGTCAGTATTTTGAGAGAGCGTGAGTCGGCAGTCATTGATGGTGTGGGTACGGGTAGGAATTGGAAAACGGAAAGGGTTGGACTTTGCGTACCTTGCGGTTAAATTCTTTTTTAACCGCAAGGGGCGCAAAGGTTGTGCAAAGGACGCAAAGAATCAATTTTTCGCGTGCCCCAGAGCCCGACGCGTTAGCAAGGAATCAAACGTTAACGTCCTTGCTAACGCGTCGGGCTCTGGGAACATCTCCGCCTACTCCAAAACTAGGGAAAGACGGAGTCCAATGCCGGAGTTCCGGAACGTCGGACCGCCGTAGTCCCGAAGCGCCGACCGGCAATACTGCGCAAGGAAGTGCAAACCCCCGCCGCGAACCACGCGACTCGAGCCCCGTTCAACACCCGTAGGGTCGGTTACAGCACCACTAGGATAATCGCCGTAAATATCTTGACACCACTCCCCAACATTGCCATGCATGTCCTTCAAACCCCAAGCATTCGCAGAATAACTGCCAACTTCTTTCGTCTCACCGCTTAAATTTGCCTGTTGCTGCGTTAACGTGTTTCCAAAATGATACGCTGTTGTCGTACCCGCCCGACAGGCATACTCCCACTGTGCCTCTGTCGGGAGCGAAAACTTGTAACCCGCAGGGGCAACCTTCAACTCATTCAGTTTCTTGATATATTCTTGACAGTCATTCCAAGAAACATCTGTTACCGGGAGATTAAGCCCCTTCTTATTGCTCGGATTGTTTCCCATAACAGACATCCACATGCCCTGCGTTACTTCCGTTTCAAGCATCCAAAAGCCCTTCGACAATGTTACCTGACGTTGAGATTCGTTATTATACCTGAGCGGTTCGTCCGCCGGACTGCCCATCATAAACCAACCTGCCGGAATGCGGCGGAAGGTATATTTTATGCCATTGATGGTCAATTCCAGACTATCGCCGGGCTTGTGGGCATCCGCCGGAATGTTCGCCCGCTCCGCCGCAATACGTTCATTGATTTTGGCGGCGTATCCTTCGAGCAGCCGCTTGTAGGCAGGGTCGGCATGTCCGATGGCTGATTTGAACAAAGGATGCTCGTCAATCGCAACCTTCCATTCATCACGGAGGGTTTCCTCTGTTACCTGTAAAGCGGCACACAATTTTCCGAAGTGTGCGGGTGCGTACTCTTGGGCGAACATGAGTACGAGGTCGAAGGACTGGTTGGCTTGTTGCCAATTTGCATCTTTTAGATGCTGGAGTCCTGCGTCCATCGCCGCCTTCGCTGCGGCGGGCGGGTCAGGAGTTTGTGCTGCCGCCATCGGTAGGGCAAGCAAGAATACGAGACAGGCACAGAACCCGTAACGACCGGCACAGAGCCCGTAACGTAAGTTAGGAACGTTGAATGCGATTTTATTCATCATAGTTTTAGGGTTAGCCGCCTTACTTTGCAAAGCGAATAGTTAAACGGAGGAGCGACATGCTCCTCTCTAATACGTATATGGTATTTTGTGTGCGAAATGCGACACGATTTTCGACATTATTGCAAAATTCTCGGCAAAGTCAATCAACGGTACTGTTTTCTTGCTATACTGTAAACGGGGAGGAATTGGACGTTTTCTTTGCGTCCTTTGCGCATTCCCTTGCGAACTTTGCGGTTAAAAAAAAGAGAATTTAACCGCAAAGACGCAGAGAAGTGCAAGGTTCGCAAAGTACAATTTCATGCCGTCTACAGTCTATCTGGACAATTTCAGAGGAAAATGTTATCTTACCGGGTTATCTTATCGGCGATGAATCCTTTGAATCCGAAGAGTTTTTCAAAGCCTATTATTTTCAAGGTGCAATGTTAGAAAAAAGAAACAATAGTTTGTAGGTACTAAACCATTGTAGCAACTATGTTGCGCCGTCTATTGCCCTAAATACGTCCGCAATCATGCGGGAGAACCAAAAAAATCCTAGACACCAAAAGCCGACTCCATGTCAAGAGCAATTTGAAAAAATTCTTGGAAAGGACATATCCATGAAAAACATCATCGAAACAATGAGAAAAACGCTGAGAGCAGAGTCCAGCGAAAGCGTTAGAGAAAGCAGCAAACGCTTTTTTAAGGAAACGGTCAAAACCCATGGCGTAAAGAGTGCTGAAGCCGGAAAAATTGCCAAAAAGTATTTTGCCGAAGTGAAACATTTGCCCAAAGAACAACTGTTTGAATTCTGTGAAATTCTGATGCAGTCCGGCTATCTCGAAGAATTTTCCATTGCCTGTGTTTGGTTGGGGCACACTCACAAAGATTTGAAGCCGAAGGATTGGGCGACCATTGAACATTGGGTCGATTCCTATATCACGAATTGGGCGGCGTGCGATGTTTTCTGTTGCAGCGGAATGGGAAAGGGCGGCACTGTCGGCACTTTTTTGGAAATGTATCCGCAGTACCTTAAAAAGTTGCGGACTTGGGCAAAATCGAAAAATCTCTGGAAACGCCGGGCGGCGGCAGTGTCGCTCGTTGGTCATGCCCGGCGGGGACAGTTTCACGATACGGTATTTGAAATTGCTGAAATCCTGCTCCTTGATGCGGAAGACATGGTACAAAAGGGATACGGCTGGATGTTAAAAGAGGCGAGCAATTTTGACGAACAGGCAGTCTTTCAATTCGTGATAAAACACAAAGCGGTGATGCCGCGCACAGCACTGCGTTATGCCATTGAGAAAATGCCGAAGGAACTTAAAGAGCAAGCCATGAAAAAGGATTAAAGACAGCAAACGGCATGAGATTGTCCTTTACAGTTAAACGAGAATATTTAACCGCAAAGGACGCAAAGTTTTCGCAAGGAACGCAACGGGTGTGTCCAACTTTTTTGGGAGTTTGTCTATTTTCGTGAGTGCCCTGCAAGGGCGAAGCGTTCTAGCCTAGGGTTTCAACCCTAGGCGGGTGGGTGTTGCCTTGCCCTTGCAGGGCGGCGGTGAACGGGAAGCGTTCCTTGCCCTAGGGCTGAAGCCCTAGGCTATGATGCTCCGTCCTTACAGGACGAAAAACACCCACAAAACTTGGACACACCCGGACGCAACTGCTTCAATTTGCCCCCATTCATGGTAGAATGTCGTCCCTTACACTCCTTCGCGTCTTTGCGGCTAAAAAAATAACCGCCAAGGACACAAGGAACAATTTCACACTTACACACTCTCTTTCGATGATCGAAACCGACTGGATTAACCGAACGGAACAAATTCGTCTGCGGCTTACTCAACTGAGGGACTCTCTTTGACTGTGCGGACAAAACGGAACAGGCTAAAAAACTGGAACTCGAAATGTCCGGT
>Ga0099364_10006539_pt1 | contig 16934 bp, 13 predicted proteins | sample TergutTh196P3_FD_73070 | JGI IMG/M metagenome (GOLD analysis project Ga0099364, IMG submission 73070) | Microcerotermes parvus P3 segment gut microbial communities from Pointe-Noire, Republic of the Congo - Th196 P3 | ecosystem: Host-associated > Arthropoda: Insects > Digestive system > Gut ... | reverse complement strand
GGATAGTAAAATCAGAAAGTTAACGTGTGTTAGATGTGATTATATGATGTTTTTTTTTAATGACTATTTATTCATGAACCTATATTCTTATATATGGGGTGGATAATCGGAATTGAACCGACGACCTCCAGAGCCACAATCTGGCGCTCTAACCAACTGAGCTATACCCACCAAGATAATAGATCAAAATTTGGCATGCCAAGAGGGATTCGAACCCCCGACCTACTGCTTAGAAGGCAGTTGCTCTATCCATCTGAGCTATTGGCACATATTCATACTTCCAAACAGTTTTAAGCAAACAGATATCATGATTTTACTATATCCACCCAATCCACCCACGTAGCTGGCAAAAACATATGTTTTATTATATACTGTTTTTTTAAATTACTATTTATTCATGAACCTACGTTCTTAATTATAGATTTACCTATAATAAAAATGGAGCGAGTGATGGGAATCGAACCCACGCTACCAGCTTGGAAGGCTGGAATTCTACCATTGAATTACACTCGCATTGTATCCACAGAAATATTAAAAATTGATATTCACACACAAATCTATTTCTCAATAATATGATATCAAAAAAATAATTTTCTGTCAATACCTAATTTAAAAAAATATTTTAATTTATAAAAAATTAAGCTTTTTACTCTACATATATCCATTATTATGTCATCTTGAGCAAAGTGGTTAGCTAATAAGTCGAAAAATGTTAAAATATTAGATATAATGTAATTAGATGGAAACTGCTTGTCTGTTTATTAATCTTTACTACAACAATGCTTATACTTTTTGCCACTGCCGCATGGGCATAAATCATTTCTTCCTATTTTTTGCTTTTTAACTATGGGTTTTGATTTTGTTATATCTTCTCCATGCGATTCAACCATATTCTTTAATTGAGGCGGAGGAGGCGGCTCAACAATCGATGCTACTCGATCCTTAATTTGTTCTGTAGCATCAATTACATTATTAACTTGTTGTTCTGGTTGTGCTTTTATATTAATCATAAATAACATTTTTGCAGTATTTTCTTTGATTGACTTGATCATTTCATCAAACATATCAAATCCTTCTAACCTATATTCCACAACTGGATCTCTTTGAGCATATGACCTTAAGTATATTCCTCTTTTAAGTTCATCCATTGCATCAATATGATCCATCCAAAACCCATCTACATGCCTTAATAGGACCATCCTTTCAATTTCTCTTAAAAGTTCTGCACCTATCTCTTTTTCTTTATTTTGATATATTTCATTAGCTCTATCTTTAAGGAAGTTTATAAGGTCAATTTTTTCTAAATCTTCAAATTCTTCAGGAGAATATTTCATATCTTCATCACTAGTAATCCATCCTAAGAAAAAATCCTTTATGCCTTGAATATTCCAATTTTCTTTTGCTTCATCAGATATATAAGTATTTACAGTATCCGTAATTACATCTGATATCATTTGCTTAATACTATCGCTAATATTTTCTCCATTTAACACCTTAGATCTTTGATCATAAATTAGTTCACGTTGCCTATTCATTACATCGTCAAATTGTAAGACATTTTTCCTAATTCCAAAATTTTTCCCTTCCACTTTTCTTTGTGCGCTTTCAATGGATTTACTTAATATGTTTTCTTCCATTGGAGTATCTTCATCAAATCCAAATCTATCCATGAGAGCTTTCATTCTATCTCCACCAAATAATCTTAATAAATCATCTTCTGGAGAAAGGTAAAATCTTGTAGCCCCTGGATCTCCTTGTCTTCCTGATCTACCACGCAACTGATTATCGATCCTTCTGGATTCATGACGTTCAGTACCTATGATAAATAATCCACCAGCATCTTTGACCTTTTGAGCTTCTTTCTTTAATTGTTCCTTATATTTATTTAATAAAGATTGATAATTTTCTCTTGCGTTTAAAACCTCTTCATTGTCTGTTTCCGCAAATCCAGTAGCTTCACTTATTACATCTTCATCTATTTTTTGACTTCTCATATCATGCTTAGCTAGATATTCTGGGTTACCACCTAACATAATATCTGTCCCACGTCCTGCCATATTTGTAGCTATAGTTACTCCTTCAAATTTTCCCGCTTGAGCAACAATCTCCGCTTCTCTTTCATGATATTTGGCATTTAATATGTTGTGCTTTACTCCTTTTTTTTTCAAAAGGTTGCCAAGCATCTCTGATTTTTCTATAGATATTGTACCTACTAAAACAGGCTGCCCACGTTTATTGCACTCTATGATTTGTTCTATAACAGCATTGTATTTTCCTCTTGCTGTTTTATATATTGCATCTGAATGATCTATTCTTATGCATGGTTTATTAGTTGGAATTTCAACAACATCTAATTTATAAATATGCCTAAATTCATCTTCTTCAGTTAGCGCAGTTCCTGTCATCCCTGATAATTTTTTATATAATCTAAAGTAATTTTGATATGTGATAGTCGCTAGTGTTTTTGACTCTCTTTGGACTTTAACATTTTCCTTAGCTTCTATAGCTTGATGCAATCCTTCATTATATCTCCTGCCTTGCATTAATCTTCCAGTAAATTCATCAACTATTATAATTTCATCATCTTTTACAACATAATCTATATCTTTTATCATAACTCCATGTGCTTTTATTGCTTGACTAATATGATGCTGCAATGTCATATTCTCTGCATCCATTAAGTTTTCTACTCCAAAAAATTGTTCAGCTTTTCTAATACCTTCCTTTGTAAGAGTAGATGTCTTAGCTTTTTCATCTACTATATAATCTCCATCCATGTAATCATTATCTTCTTTGTCATCTAATTCTGCAACCTTTATACATTTTAAAGTTTTCGCAAAAGAATTAGCAATCTTATAAAGATCTGTTGATTTATCCCCTTCTCCTGATATAATAAGAGGCGTTCTAGCCTCATCTATCAATATCGAATCAACCTCATCAACAATAGCAAAATAATGCCCACGTTGAACCATATCTGATTTAGAAGTTACCATGTTATCTCTAAGATAATCAAATCCAAATTCATTATTTGTTCCATAGGTAATATCTGAATTATAAGCCTCTCTTCTTTGGTTATTGGAAAGGCCATGTACTACTACTCCAACGCTTAGACCAAGAAATTTATATATTTTTCCCATTTGGTCACAGTCACGCTTAGCTAGATAATCATTAACTGTAATAATGTGTACTCCTTTTCCAGTTAACGCATTTAAATAGGTAGGAAGTGTTGCAACTAAAGTTTTTCCTTCTCCTGTTTTCATCTCAGCAATTCTACCTTGATGTAACACTATGCCACCAATTACCTGCACTGGAAATGGCCTCATACCTAAAACTCTTTCAGAAACTTCCACACATACTGCAAAAGCATCAGGCAGTATATCATTTAATGATTCCCCATTTTTTAATCGTTCTTTAAGTTTAGGTGTAACACTTTTTAATTCAGAATCATTCATATTTTTATATTTATCAGCCAAAGCCAAAACTTTATCTCTAATAGGATATATTCTTTTTAGTTCCCTTTTTGAATAAGATCCAAATAAAGTTCTTAATATATTCATAGTAAAGTTTCCTTTCCTTTTTTCTTTATATATTTTACCCCATTATTAACCTGATGTCAATTTAAAAATTAATGACGTAATTTAATATTTTTCGATTCCACTTGTAGACGCGTCCTTTTCGGCTACACTCAAGATGGCTAAGTCAATTCATCCACATATAACAATAGGCTGATACACAATTAATCATTGTGTATCAGCTTATTTTATTATAGGTTATTATTGAGCAATTCATCTATCTTATAATAGTCTGTTTTACATAAACCTAAGTTAAAGTATTCCTTCTCACAACAAGTTATAAAACATTGATAATCTTTTAATTTTTCAACAACATAATTTCTCCTATGTATGTCTAATTCACTCATTACATCATCTAATAATATTATTGGGTTTTTATTCACTAATAGCCTTAATGCTTCTGCTTCTGCTAGCTTAACCGATAATACTATACTTCTTTGTTGGCCCTGAGATGCAAAATTTTTAGCATTAAGATTATTTATACATATATCAAAATCATCTCTATGCGGTCCCACTTGAGTATATCCTTGCTTCATATCCATGCGTCTAGTATCTTTTAATTTTGATATATAATAACCTTTTAATTCTTCAAAACTCATTGCTGAAGATAAAAATTTTTCACCTGTATATGTAATGGAAAGGATCTCTCTTTTTTTAGATATATGGCTGTAAATATCTGTAATAATTGGCACCAGGACTTCTATATATCGAAGCCTATATCTGGTGATATGTGCCATTAAGGATGCAAGCGTTTCATCCCAAACATCTATTGTATCAATTAGCGTAGGAAATCGTACTATATCTTTTAACAATGCATTTCTATGTGATAAAACTTTATTATATTCTATCATCAATCTGGAGTACTTGGATTTTATCTGACTAAGTGCTATATCTAAAAAATATCTTCTTTTACCAGGACCCCCCTTAACCAAACTTAGATCTTCAGGAGAAAATATTACAGTTGAGAAGATCCCTACATATTCTGTTAACTTATCTATTTTTACATGATTTAAATATATTTCTTTCTGTGGAATAAACTTTATAGTTGAGTATTGTATACGCGATTCTAGGAAAAACTTCATCTCTAATTTTGCAGTATTTATTCCATTCATTATCAGTTGAGATTCTTTGGCACCCCTAAAACTTTTATGTCCTGTGAATATCCATATTGCTTCAATTAGATTTGTTTTTCCTCTTGCATTATCACCATAAATTATATTTAAGTTTGCTCCTGGATTAAATTTTAAATTAGTAATATTTCTAAAATTTTGTATATTTAATTGTATAATGGGAGAGTTAAACTCTTCTGTTATATTTTTATTATTTATCATTTAATACTTCAATTCCCTATATATCCTAAGTTCTTTATCCAGGTATCATTATTTCTCCAGTTATCTTTTACTTTAATCCAACATTTTAAGTTAATTTTTTTGCTTAATAATCTTTCAATATCTATACGAGATTCTGTCGCTATTTTTTTTAAAAGTTTTCCACCTTTTCCAATAATTATTCCCTTGTGATTATATTTTTCACAATATATGTATGCATCTATATCTATTATTTTACCTGCTTGTCGTTCTTTCATAGATTCAACTACCACAGCTACACCATGCGGTATTTCATCATGAATATTTCTTAAAATTTTCTCTCTTACAATTTCAGAAACTAAAAATCGTTCCATCTGATCTGTAACTAAATCTTCTGGAAAAAAGTGTGGTGATAGATTAGTATATTGTGAAATTACTTTCAATAATATATCTATTCCATCATTTTCATTAACTGAGATAGGTATTGCTTCGTCAAATTTTAATATATTAGAATATAATTCAATGGTTGATATTAACTGAGATTTATCTTTGAGCTTATCTATTTTATTCAAAACCAAAATAATTGGTATTTTTAAATTTTTGAGTGTTTGTATAAGATCTTGTTCATGACTTCCAATTAATTTACTACGTGCATCAACTAATAACAAACATAGATCTATACCCTTTACTGATTCATTAATCTGTTTTAACATAAAATCACTAAGTTTGGTCATTCTTTTATGAAATCCTGGTGTATCTATAAATACATATTGTATCTTATCTTGAGTTAATATTCCCGTTATTTTATTCCTAGTAGTTTGAGGTTTATTAGAAACAATCGCTATTTTTTGATTAATTAATCGATTTAACAGTGAAGATTTTCCCACATTAGGTTTTCCTGTTATTGCTACAAAAACTGATTTTGTATCTTGTGGCATAAAAACATTCCTCTTTCTTATCTTTTAGACACTGAAAATGTTATTTTAAATTGCTATGTATACTCGTTTGTAAATCTAATAGTTCTGATAACCTCCTATGTTTTTCCTCCAAAGGAGTATTATCTTCCATTTTTGCAGCTGCTGTTTTTTCTCGTTTAGAATATATAAACGTATATAAAAAATCAAACTTTACATATTTAATTAATTCTTTAGTCATAGCAAAATCATCTACCATTTCACCTGGGAACCCTACAAGTATATCACTGCTTAATACTAAATCAGGAATAGCATCTTTTGCATAATCTACTAAACTCTTATATTCTTCTATCGTATATTTTCTATTCATTAACTTTAATATACGATTTGACCCTGATTGAACAGGTAAGTGTAAATGGGATGAAATTTTTTCACAGTTAGAAATCACATCTATCAATCTTTTAGAAAAATCTTTAGGGTGAGATGTCATAAAATTTATTTTAAAGTCTCCATCTAATGCATTTATAGTTTGCAATAAAGTTGCAAACTCAACATTCTCTGATAATCCTTTACCATATGAGTTAACATTATGACCAAGTAAAGTAATTTCGTTATATCCATTGTTAACCATTTCTTGAATTTCACTTATTATATTACTAGATTTTCTACTATATTCCCTACCTCTAACATATGGAACTACACAATATGTACAAAAATTATCACAACCATACATAATCGGAACTAATCCCTTTTTACTATCGCTTCTGTAAATAGGGATATTTTCAGGCAATAATCCACATCTATGATTTATCTCTACAATTTTTTGTTTAGATACAATTACTTTATATAATAATTCCGGAAGCAAGTGCAATGAGTGTGTACCCATAATTAAATCTACATATGGATAGCTTTCCCTTATTTTTTGTGCAATATGTTCTTGTTGGGTCATACATCCACATAATGCAATTGTTTTATTTGATTTTTGCTTTTTAAGGTTTTTCAATGCTCCCGTATTTCCAAATACTCTATCTTCCGCGTTTTCCCTAATGGCACAAGTATTATATATAATTAAATCAGCATTTTGAACATCATTTATCAATTCATATCCTATTTCATGTAAAATACCCTTTATCTTTTCCGAATCAGCAACATTTTGCTGACATCCATAAGTTTTAACATAAGCTTTGTATTTATTTAATTTATTCATTTGTCTTAATGTTTCTATATACATATTCTGCTGATCAAAATCTGTGTCTAATATTTTCATGTAAAATACCTTGCCTCCTGTTTATTTTAAAACCCAATTCTAACTCATTGTATTACCCTTTTAAGCTGCTCAATTAAATCTAGAAGATCTTGTTTGTTTTCAAAATTTATTGAAATGCTTCCTTGAAGGTTTTTATAATTTATTTTTACTTTTCTATTAAGTTCAGTATTTAATTGTTTTTGAATATCTTCATAGAAATGAGAAAGCTGCTTTGATCTACTAATTGAATGCTTATCATTAGAAAGATGATTATCTGTGCTTGTATCCATAGAATTATCTGATCCATTATTTAATCCAGGATTTTTATATTTTTTTATAAATTGTTCTGTTTCCCTTACTGTCCAACCGTTTTTTATAATTTCCATTGCCTTTTTTTCTATAACTTCATTATTCTCCAAAGCAAGGAGTGTCCTTGCATGCCCTGCAGAAATTTGATTATCTTTTATCATAGATATAACTCTATCTGGCAAATTTAGTAATCTAACAACATTAGCTATAGTAGACCTAGGCTTTCCTATATATTCTGCAACATCTTCTTGAGTCATTTTATAGTTACTAATAAGATATTTATAACCTAAAGCTTCCTCTATTATATTTAAATCTTCTCTTTGGAGGTTTTCAATTAACGCTATTTGCATTAATTCCGAATCATTTAAATCCTTTACAATTACTGGTATCTCTTCGAGGCCTGCAATTTTAGCAGCGCGCCAACGTCTTTCACCTGCAATTATTTGATAACGACCATTGTTATCTATCCTAACCAACAATGGTTGTAAAACTCCATGTTTTTCTATAGATTTAGCTAAATCATTTAATAAATCTAGATCAAAGTTTTTACGCGGTTGATCCTTATTGGGACTTATATCAGATATTTTGATAATCGTTATATCAGATATTTTATAATTATCCATTGAGGAATTAGAAAATAAGGCATCTAACCCACGGCCTAAGCCTTTTTTTGCAATAGACATAATATTTACCCTCCCCATTATTAGAATCTGCCTGAATAGTCTAAATATACCTATCTTTTTTATATTTTTTGTACAATAAGTTAGCTTCTTATATATCTTTATTATTTTGTATTATTTCATCAGCTAATGCTAAATACGCATTTGCTCCTTTAGATACTTTATCAAAGTATAATGCGGGTTGTCCATAACTAGGAGCTTCTGATAATCTTACATTACGCGGAATAACTGTTTTATATACTTTATCTGGAAAATATTTTTTCACTTCATCTGCAACTTGAAGAGTAAGGTTAAGTCTACTATCATACATTGTCAACAAAACACCTTCAATTTCTACAATGCTATTATATAACTTTTTAACAGTTTTAACAGTCATCATTAATTGAGAAAGACCTTCTAATGCATAAAACTCACATTGTATCGGAACTAATAATGAATTACCCGCACTAAGTGCATTTAAAGTTATTAACCCCAAAGAAGGAGGGCAATCTATTAATATATAATCATAGTCATTTTTTACAACAGATAAAATTTCTTTAATTTTATACAATCTGTTTTCCATATCTACTAATTCAATTTCGGCTCCTGCCAAAGAAATATTAGAAGGAATTATTGTTAAGTTCTCAAATTCTGTCTTAATAATGGTTTCATCCACCTTGGCATTATTAGTAATAAGATCATAAATTGATAAGGTTTGTGTTCTTTTATCGATCCCTACACCACTAGTTGCATTTCCTTGAGGATCTAAATCAACCAATAATACCTTTTTACCTTTACTTGCTATTGATGCAGATAAATTTACGGCTGTGGTTGTTTTTCCTACTCCACCCTTTTGATTTGCAATAGATATGATTTTACCCATTAAACTTACCCTTTCAAGAATCAAGTACAATTTTTATATTGTTCTTTACATTCATTATCTTAATATCCTTTTCTTAATCTGTCCTATTATACCTCTTCTATACACATAACTGCATAGGCTGATACAACAAAAGAATAAAAAATCTATTCTAACTCTAACTATAAACAAAGTAGATGCATTCAACAACAATTGGATGCATCTACGAGTGGATTCATCCACGAGTGGATTTATCCACGAGCGGATTCTTCCACCAACTGAAAATCTCTATCTACCTACATACTATATTTTCTTAAATCTTTCAACTTCGCTTGCAGACAAATCCGATTTGCTAAGCCCAAGATGACATGAGAATAATATTAAGAACAGATATATAATTGATCCTTCCTAATTTTACCTCTAATCCTGAATGACCGCCTAAAAGCCCTTCAAATAAATTCAGCAAATATTCTGATTTTACTATCGCTCTCCTTCTGTGCGGTCAGGAATATGTGTTAGATGTAATTTATATGCTATTTTTTAAGATTACTATTTTAATATTACCCTTTATTTATCAATCTATTTCTAAATAATTATATCATAAAATAATCCAAAATAAAATAGATAATCATCTGCCTACCTAGTTCAAAGGATGATCATCTACTGCTAAAATTTTTCTTAACTTTAAAAACTTTATAAGAGGATAACACATATACCATATAGCAAAAAACATAATAAAAGGCATAATCAAAAGTTTACTTATACGCCATGCAAGAATGCAACGATATGCCTGCCCTAATACTATAGATAACCACAATGTATTAATAAAGAGATTAATTACAATACTTACAATTAATACACTACACAGTACTCTCCAAACTTGTTTTGGTTTCTTATAAAGAAATACCCCAAAAATGAATCCACTTAAAAATGCAGATATTGTAAACCCTACAAAATATCCGGTAACAGGAAATAATGTTGCTCCTATAAAACTAGCCAATCCAAAACTAACGCTAGAATATATTGGCCCATATACAATTGCTATAATTACTGATGGTAGAAATCCGAATGTTATCTTAATAAAAGGCAAAGATATGGATAAACATCTAGTTAAAATTATTTGAATCGAAATTAAAAGACTTATATAAACTATACGTAAAATTGGCTTATTATGCACCTACTTATTTTCTCTCTTTCTAGATTGTTTAATGTGAAACAAATATACAGCTTATTCAGACATGCACCTTCTATTTTTAAATAAAAAGTATAAATTATTCTTGTATTTCAAAATCATCAGATAATCTTTCAATCATTATTTTGCAAATTTCCTCATAATTTTCATTATCATCAATTGCCTTTAAAAATTCTTCTTCACCATCATTATCTACCTGCATAATAAACAATTCTGCAGTATCAGATTCTTCAGATTTATCATCTAGCGAATCTGCAAGCACTAAAGCAGCATAATTTTTATAATTATATTCTAATACCTCTAAAATTACACATTTATGTTCATTGCCTTCTTCATCAGTTAAGGTTATGACTTCTTCCATATTTTCATTGTCTATATTTTCCTCTTCCAACACATCGTTATATTCTTTATTATCCATTGTTAACTCCTTAATTATTAAATTTAGAACGTAGGTTCATGGAATTTATAAACATGTTTAAATCCATCAAATATACTGATTTTACTATCCATACCGCTACGCGGGCTGGATAGTAAAATCAGAAAGTTAACGTGTGTTAGATGCGATTATATGCTGTTTTTTTTAATGACTATTTATTCATGAACCTATATTCTTATCCTAAAGCCAATATTATAGAAATTCAGCAGAATCTTTCCTAATTATTTTAGATATTAAAATCATGATATCTACTACCTAAATATATTTATAAATTTAACGAACCTGCATTCTTAATCTAAAAACCTTTATTTTATTACTTTACAATTCATATATGGTATTAATTCCTTTGGAATAGTAACCGATCCATCACTATTTTGAAAATTCTCTAAAATAGCCGCAACCGTTCTTCCAATTGCAACACCAGAGCCATTTAGAGTGTGTAAATATTGTGCTTTATCATTAATCGTTTTTTTATACTTAATATTTGCTCTACGTGCCTGATAATCCTCGAAGTTAGAGCAACTTGAAATTTCCACATATCTTCTATATGAAGGCAACCATACTTCAAGGTCATATGTTTTGGCGCTACCAAATCCTAGGTCTCCTGCAGATAATTCAACTATTCTATATGGTAATTCCAACAATTCTAAAACTTTTTGTGCATCTTTTGTTAAAGTTTCTAATTCTTCATATGAACTTTCCGGCGTAACAAATTTAACAAGCTCCACTTTATTAAACTGATGTTCTCTTATTATACCCCTTGTATCCCTGCCAGCGCTTCCAGATTCTTTTCTAAAGCAAGTTGAATATGCACAATATTTTATTGGCAAATCCTTGTTAATCAATATCTCATCTCGATGAAAATTAGTCACTGGTACTTCTGCTGTTGATATTAAAAAATATTCTTTTCCCTCTATCTTGAACATATCTTCTTCAAACTTAGGTAACTGCCCTACTCCAATGAAAGATTCTCTATTTGCTATAAAAGGAGGAAACATCTCTATATATCCATTAGAAATATGTATGTCTAAGAAAAAATTAATTATTGATCTTTCTAACTTCGCACCTAATCCCTTATAAAAATGAAATCTGCTTCCTGTAACTTTAGCTGCCCTTTTAGGATCTAATATGTCTAGAGATTTTCCTAATTCCCAATGAGGTTTTGGTTCAAAATCAAATTTAGTTGGTATACCAAATTTTCTTATTTCTATATTATCTTTATCGCTAGACCCGTCCGGTGTACTTATATGAGGAATATTTGGAATTTGTTGTAAAATATTTAATTGAGATGCTTCTAATTTTAAAATTTCAGCGGAAAGCACTTTAGCCTCTTCTGAAATTTCTTTCATTTTATTCATCGGTTCTGTAACATCTTTACCTTCTTTTTTTAATAAAGGTAATTTCTTACTAAAATTATTTTGTTCACTCTTTAATACATCACATTTAGAACTAAGATTCCTACGCTTCTTATCTATCTCTATTATCTGATCAAGGAGATCATCGTAGCTTGTTGTTCCTCTTCTCTGAAGGGCTTTTTTGACATCTCTTAAATTCGATCTAATTAATTTTATATCTATCATGCTTTCAATCTCTTTTCCATATGCAATTTCAAAGCAACACTCCGGGTCATTGGTTTAAATATTGTTAAGTAGTACTTTTTCAAAAAAGATATAATGACTATATTTCTTATCCTCTTCTTAACAGATAGTCGTGTATAGATTTAATATTTTCATCGATTGTTTTATTTGCTTTTAGAACGTAGGTTCATGGAATTTATAAACATGTTTAAATCCAGCAAATATCCTGATTATACTATCCAGCCCGCGTAGCGGGCTGGATAGTATAATCAGAAAGTTAACGTGTGTTAGATGTGATTATATGCTGTTTTTTTAATGACTATTTATTCATGAACCTATATTCTTACATTATTCCTGTGCAATTCCTCACAAAACTTCAACAGGATCTATACTATTTTGAGATTCAATGAATAAATTATTTTTAAAATGCTGATTTAATGAGACTGTTAACTTAGGAACTATTACATTTTCTGTATGAAAATGTCCAGCATCTATTAAGGTTATTCCTAAATTTTTGCAATTAATCCAAGTTGAATGCTTTATTTCAGATGTCACAAACGCATCTATATTATTACTTATAACATATCTAATCATATCTGACCCTGATCCACTACATACAGCTACTGACCTAATAGTTCTATTTCCACTTATAAAACTTACCTTTTTACATCCTAGTGAATTTTTTACAAATTCTGCAAATCTTTTGGGTGAATATTCCATATCAGACTTTCCAATCAACCCCAAAGATGTCCATCCGCCTGGAGAATAGATTTTGTAAACTTCATATGCTGGTTCTTCATAGGGATGGTTGTTTATCATGTTATCAACAACAGCACCAATTTTTTTAGGATCAATTAGAACTTCAATTTTTACTTCTTTTACCCTTTCAACTTTGTTAATAGACCCTATAAATGGTCTAGCTTTCTCCGTTGCTTTAAAACATCCTTCTCCCTTAGATGAGAATGCACATTCTGTATAATTTCCTTGAATGCCCCCTCCAGCTTCGAATATACTATTTTTGACTGTGTCTTCATATTCTATCGGAGCAAACACTACTAATTTAAATACATATGATTCATTTTCAGTTTTTAAGCATCTAAGGTTAGAAAACTTCAGTTTTTGCGATAATGCAAAATTAACTCCATTTTTTGCTTTATCTAAATTTGTATGTACGCTTATAACATTTATTTTATTTTTAATAATTTTATATACAAGCATGTCACTAGTTACTTTATTAATTCCACCAAATATTAATGGATGATGAGAAATAATTAGATTACACTCTTTTTGGACAGCTTCATTTACAACATTTTCCGTAATATCAAGAGAAATTAACCCATTAGTTAAATCTTCATCTAAAGACCCCACTAACAATCCGCAGTTGTCCCATTTACATGCTGTATTAAATGGAGCCAGTGCATCTAAAAAATCATACACTTCTTTAATTTTCATTTAAATGAAATCCCTTATCTTAAATAATCTGTCTAAAACTCTCTAAATATTTTTATATCCTCCCACTATACTTAATCATCCGTTGCGTAGTAGATAAAATTTGTTACCATTTAAGAGGGCGCAGAGTATACAACTCACTCTATATTATCAGCTACTAAACAATAGGAGGATATAATTAAATTACAGATCTATTATTATTTACTATATATTTTTCAAGCGCTTATTCTTCTCTATTTTATATCTACTGATTGTTAATTCTCACCAATGTTATCGCTTTCTTTGATTATATTTGTTGATGGTTTATCATCAATCATATCCTCTTTATATGATTCAACCACTACATGGTTATCTTGTTCTTGAGTAGGTTCATTATATGTTTGCTCTTTGGGATATAAGCTATCGCCACAAAAACTACAATAAATTGCCTTTTTAGGATTTTTATTTCCACATGTTTTGCAAGTTTTTGCATTTTTCATAAGGCATATTTTATCTTTGATATCCTTTATTTCAAGCTCCATTAAATCTATTCTTTCGATTAATTCTCTTATATTTGTTGATTGATTTTCTTTATTTTTATATTCTTTATAACAAAATTTACCCAATATTACATATTGTTCTTGTAATTCAGCTTCTTTATTTATTTGAGACATTTTAAGTTTTGATATTTCAACTGCATTACCGGTTTTCTTCCCAGCTACATCAATAAATTTTTTAGTTTTATTAATAATACTATCAAAATTACTCATTGCTTCTCCTCCTTAAAACTATTTAAAAATTTTAATAAATATAGTTGATAACTAGGTAGTACATAAAGTTTTTTATCAAGAAATTTACTTTAGCTACAAGCACAAAAATTTCTTTACATCTACTTTTAGCCATTACTGGCAATCCAACTATATTTTAGAAGTGTCTTTTCATTATAAACTATATTTTATTTATTTTCAATATACTTAGTTTATACTATATATATATATTATATTCCTTATATCCCAAAATGTTTGTATGCTATCCATTATTATAAATTATGTTCATAAATAAGAATATAGGTTCATGAATAAATAGTCATTAAAAAAAACAGCATATAATCACATCTAACACACGTTAACTTTCTGACTTAAATGTGGTTAAATATGCACCTGAGTTCTAATAAAAACAAATAACGCTACATAAAATGTAGCGTTATCCTACAAAGTAGGCAGTTGCATTGAACTGTTGACCTTAGTGTTAAAAAAAAGGAATTAAATAAATGAATAACTTATACAACATATAATTAGAAGTATACTTGACCTTGTTCTTCTAACATTTACTAAGGGTATATATATTTATTTTGTAAAGCAATTATATTATACTTCAAATTTTTATAGTTGTCAACCTTTTATTTGTTAAATTTTTGTAAATATTTATTTTATATAACTTCTTATTGATGTCTACTGATCTTTTATGATTTAAAAGCATATAATTTTGAATATTGACAAAACAAATAACATATAGTATAATTAAATAAACACAATGAAAGAGAGAAAGATACTCAACTGGCTTAGCTTGAGAGAGTGTGTGGTTGGTGCAAACACATGCAAGTCGAGTATGCAATATACACTCTGGAGTGGATTTTTTGAAAGGCAGGTTTTTTCTGTACAAGTAGGGAAATACGGGTTCTCCCGTTATAGGGAAAAGGTTATTAGACCTGTTTGAGCGGCATTGTATTTTTGCAATGCAATTGAGGTGGTACCGCGGAACAAAGTTTCGTCCTCTGCAAATTATTTTATTTGCATGGAAGAAGCTTTTTTTATTTTCTCCATGCGGAAAGAGAGGCATTAAATGCAAACAAATTTTGAAAAAAGGACAAGTTTTTCTATTTTTGAGGAATTAAAAGAACGGGGATTAATTGCTCAAATAACTAATGAGGAGAAAATAAAGGAATTACTAGACAATAATAGGATATCATTTTATATAGGATTTGATGCAACAGCAGATAGCCTACATGTAGGACATTTTTTACCTATTATACTTATGATGCATCTTCAGAAGGCAAGGCATAATCCGATTGCATTATTGGGTACTGCAACAACAAGGATAGGGGATCCTACAGGAAAATCTGACATGAGGAAAATTTTGACACCTGAAGAAATAAGGTATAATGCTGATAGATTTAAAGAACAAATATCTAAATTCGTTGATTTTTCAGACGATAAAGCTACTGTAGTTGAGAATGGTGATTGGATTTTGCCATTAAATTATATTGATTTTCTTAATGATGTAGGAAGACACTTTTCAGTCAATAGGATGTTAACTGCTGAGTGCTTTAAAACTAGATTAGAAAAGGGGCTTTCTTTTGTAGAATTCAACTATATGCTTATGCAAAGCTATGATTTTTTAGTATTAAATAAAGTTCATAATTGTGTATTAGAATGTGGCGGAGATGATCAATGGGCAAACATTCTTGGTGGAATAGATTTAGTTAGACGAGTAGAAGGAAAAGAAGTATATGGTATGACAATAACTTTACTCACAACTTCAGAAGGTATGAAAATGGGTAAAACTGAAAAGGGAGCAGTATGGCTTGATCCGAACAAGACATCGCCTTATGAATTTTTTCAATATTGGAGAAATATAGATGATAGGGATGTTATTAGATGTTTAAGAATGTTAACATTTATTCCTATAGGTGAAATAAAAAAATATGAAAATCTTGAAGGTAGTGAATTAAATTCTGTTAAAGAACTTTTGGCATTTGAATTAACTAAGCTTGTTCATAGTCAACAAGAAGCAGAACAATGTCGAGAGACAACAAGAAAACTATTTAGTGGAGAAGTAATTGATCAAATGCCCACAGTAATATTATCATCAGAAGAGGATTTCAAAAATAGTCAAATTAATATCCAATCACTTGTGCATAAAGCAGGAATGGCAAGATCAAAAAGTGAAGCTAAGAGGCTAATTGAGCAATCTGGGATAAGCTTTAACTCGGAAATTGTTACAGATATAGATATGAATGTATCAATGGAGTCAATAAAAAATACTGATACTGTAATTAAGAAAGGTAAAAAACATTACTGTCGGATAATCGTGAAATAAAAAATTTATTATCGCGCTACTATTATGAGTTATTTAGGTGTACAAAAAGTGAGAGAATAAACAATAAAAATTATGATGTTGTAGATTAAAGGGTGTTTGTAAACTTAAAAATTAAATTCTTAGAACGTAGGTTCATGAATTAAGTTGCATGAGAATATAGTTGTAGTTTGTATAACAGTATGGTAACTATGATTTGATAATGAGTTACAAACGCTCTCTAAGAACGTAGGTTCATGGAATTTATAAACATGTTTAAATCCAGCAAATATCCTGATTTTACTATCCAGCCCGCTACGCGGGCTGGATAGTAAAATCAGAAAGTTAACGTGTGTTAGA
>Ga0099364_10006538_pt1 | contig 16935 bp, 11 predicted proteins | sample TergutTh196P3_FD_73070 | JGI IMG/M metagenome (GOLD analysis project Ga0099364, IMG submission 73070) | Microcerotermes parvus P3 segment gut microbial communities from Pointe-Noire, Republic of the Congo - Th196 P3 | ecosystem: Host-associated > Arthropoda: Insects > Digestive system > Gut ... | reverse complement strand
TCATCTGGTTGTTAACCGCATCCCAGTCGGAGGCCTTGAGGGTGAAGCTGCCCCGGTTCATATCGTCGGTATCGGCCCAGGCGATGGTGATGTCATCTTCACCCAGCACCCCGCCCTGGGTGATCACGAAGGTTATGGTCTTGTTGCTGCAGCCGGTGTAAGCCGAGGCATCGGCAATGCGCGGCCGGGCATCGGAGCCCACCAGGCTGTTGGTGACCGGTTCGTCGAAATGTTTCTTGTTAAGGCCCAGGTTGGTGGGGTCTTCGATGGTGATGTGATTGGCCGAGCCGCCTTCCAGGCCGGTGATGACCAGGCGGTTGTAGATGACGTCCGACCGGTTTTTGTCAAAGATCACCGAGGCTGAAATTTTAGGTACGTCTTCGCCATTAAGTGCCATCTCTGCCACGGTGTTGTTGATGGTGAGGGCCAGATCATCCAGGGTGAAGTCGCCGTTAAAGACGCCTACGTCACCGGGCTTGGCCCAGGGGTGGAACTCTAGGGTCAGGGTCTTGCCGCCCATGGTGATGGTGAAGGGCGGGGGCCCCACCCCGCTAGGGAAGCGGACCAGGGCCTCGTAGAAGATATTGCCGTCGTCATCGAGGAGGCGGCCGTCGTCCCAATAGTAGTCATAGGGATCGAAGTCGTCAGCAAACATGCGTTCCCCGTTTTCGTCGACCCGATAGCCAGCAGCATCCATGTAGTACAGGGACTCCCACGAGATGTCGCCATTGACCTTAAGAGGATAGCCATCATCGTCAAGTTTATCATAGTCTGCTCCAGGCAAAATGATTGGTTTGCCGTCCGCACCTAAAAGGGCGTCTCCCTGGCCCTTTTCGACCAACAACCCAAGGTCGTAGCCTATGCCCTCATTGGCCTTGTAACTTTTGGAACCGATCTTCTCATTGATAATGCCGCCAACTTCCACCTCATAGACCCCGGCCGGGGCGGTGGAGAGGTTGGTCATGGTGGCCACATGCTCATTGGAAGTGGTGGAGGTCCGGCTCAAGAGCTCCTCTCGGGTGTCATAACCCTGGGCGTCCAGCTTCAGGGCCGTGAGGCGGGTGTCCAGACCGTTGATGGCGACCAGCTTCTGCTCCCACTCGCTCTTCCAGGTCTCCTGCCGGGTGATGGTGCGCTGCTCAATGGCCACCAGCTGCTGGACCACCGCGCCGAAATCAGTATCCGAGGCCAGACCGGTCCATTTGATGGACCCGGAAATAGTCGATACCGCCATGTCGCCCTCCTGATTAAGGAATTAACCGGATAAAACTCTCTGCAATAACCGTTCCAATTGCCGAAAGGCAGATTATGCCGGGTCGGAGGGGGCCACTGGCAGATAGACGCTGAAGGCGGTCAGGCCGGAGGGAGGGGAATCGACGGCGATGTCGCCGCCGCCCTCGTTGAGCAGGCGGCTGATGGTGGCCAGGCCCAGGCCGTGGCCGGTGGATTTGGTGGTGAAGAAGGGTTCGAAGAGTTTGGGCAGATTTTCCGGGGGAATGGGCGGGCCGTCATTGGTCACTTTGAAGGTCACATGGTTCGGCCAGTACGGCTCCAGGCATATTTCCACGCCTATGGTCAGGTTTTCCTGCCTGGCCCCGGCCTCCAGGGCGTTGTTCAGGAGATTCCAGACAATCTGGCTGAAATGGTCGCGGTCAAAAAAAACGGGCGGGACCGGCCGGAAACGCTTTTCCAGCTTGAGGCCGGGCCTGGGGCTGCGGTTGAAAATCTGGAGGTGGTCTTCAATTAAGGCGGCCAGGTTCAACCTGTCGGGCGCGCTCCGGGGCGGCCGGGCAAAGGAGAGAAAGTCGTCGGTGAGCTTGGCCAGGCGGTCCATCTCCCGGCCGATGATGCCGGAGAGGCGTCTTTGGTCCTCAAGGTCCGGGGCCTCCCTGGCCAGCATGTGCCAGGCCCCGGTAAGGGAAGCCAGGGGCGTTCGCAGCTCATGGGCCAGGCCGGCGGCCATCTCCCCCAAGGCGGCCAGGTGCTCGGTCTTGCGCACGGCCTCCTCCATCTTGATCATGGAGGTGAGATCCTTGAGCACGAAGAGGCGGCCCCAGACCTCACCGCTGGGGTTTATCAGGGCCAGTACGTTCAGTTCCAGGGTCAGTTCCCGATCATCGCCGGGCCGGACCTGCTTGAAGCGCACCCCCCCGGTCTCGCCGCCGCCGGGGACGGCCGGGAGAAGGGCCCGGGCTGATTCGGGCAGAAAGCTGGTCCAGGGGCGGCCGATGAGATCTTCCTGGTTTACGCCCAGTATCCTAAGCCCGGGCCGGTTGACGGTCAGGATCAGGCCGTCCTGGCTGGTGGTGATGAGGCCGGAATCTATGCTCTGGATGATGATTTCATTGAGGTCGCTCAAGCGTCCCAGGTGGGCCTGGCTGGCGACCAGGTCGCGGTGGGAACGGGCGAGCTGGCTGGCCAGGTGGCCGCTCAAAAAGGCCACCAGGTAACAGGCGCCCGTGTTGATGACCAGGCTTTCCAGCCGGACGGAGAGCATGGTGTTCAGCGGCAGGGGCGGCCCCTGGCCGGGCCCGGCCAGGGCCTGGGGGAGAAAGGCCGCCAATAGCCTCACGCCCTGGGAGGTGATGAGACCGCCCCAGAGCAGGGCGGAAAAGGTGGCCACCACCAGGGGCAGGCGGGGGCCGCCGAGAAAGGCGCTGTTAATGATGGCGATGATGAAGAGAAAAGGCAGGGGGCTGGTTTCCCCGCCCGTGATCAGGGTCAGGCAGATGGCCAGGGCCAGGTCGGTGCCCACTTGGGAGGCCACCTGGAGGCTGTCCCGGACAGTGTCCCGGATGAGGTAAAAAATCACCGCCAGGCAGAAGTAAAGGCCCACCACGGTCAACCCGGCCTGAAACCAGGAGGGGGGGAGGCCGCGGCCATAGCCCCGGGTCTGGAGCAGAACCAAGGCCCCGACCAGAAAGAGGCTGAGCCCCAGGCGCAGGATCATCAGCCAGCGCTGGCGCGGGGCCGCCTTGCGCGTTAAGAGGGAATCGCGGCTGATTACACGGCCTCGCCCATGGTGAAGATGGGCATATACATGGCAATGACCAGGGTGCCGACGGTCACGCCGAGAAAGACGATGAGCATGGGCTCTATCAAGGAGGTCACCGCGTCCACGGCCGCGTCCACCTCATCGTCGTAAAAATCGGCCACCTTCACCAGCATGGCGTCCAGGGCGCCGGCCTCTTCGCCGACGGCGATCATGGAAGTCACCATGCCGGGAAAGACGCCCGACTCCAGAAGGGGGTCGGTCAGGGAACGGCCCTCGGCGATGGCCATCCGCGATTCAATGATGGCCTCCTCGATGATCTTGTTGCCGGCGGTGCTGGCCACGATATCCAGGCTGGCGATGATGGGCACGCCGGCCTGAAGCATGGTCGAAAGGGTCCGGCTGAACTTGGCCACGGCCACCTTGCGCAGAAGGTCGCCGAAAACCGGGAGTTTCAGGCCCACGGTGTCCACCACCAATTTTCCAATTTCGGTTTTTACGAACTTGGACAGGGCCACAATCAGGACCACCGCGCAGGCGCCCACCACCAAGGCGTTTTCAACCAAGATGTTCGACATCTTGACCACAGCCTGGGTCAGGGGCGGCAACTCGCTCCCCAGGCCGGAGAAGACTTCCTCGAACACCGGGATGACGAAGACCAGGAGCACGATGACCACGGCCAGGGCCACGAAGAGGACCACCGCCGGGTAGGCCAGGGCCGACTTGACCTTGCGCTTGAGCTTTTCAGACTTTTCAATATACTCGGCCAGCCTTTTGAGGATGGAATCCAAAATACCGGCCGCCTCGCCCGCGGCCACCAGGTTGCAGTAAAGTTCATCGAAAACTTTCGGGTATTTGCGCAGGGAATCGGAAAGGGTGCTGCCGGACTGCACTGAACCGTTTACTTCGCGCAGCATCTCCTTGAAGGTCGGGTTCTCCTGCTGGTCCCCCAGCACCTTGAGGCTCTGGACCAGCGGCAGGCCGGCGTCTATCATGGTGGAAAACTGCCTGGTGAAGACCATAAGGTCCTTGGGCGTGACCTTGGGCTTCATCAGGGTTATGTCCTTGGGCGCCTCTTTGATGGTGTAATCGGTGATGCGCAACCGTTTCAGAAAATTTTCAACCTGCCTCTCGTCGGCGGCCTCCAGCTTGCCCTTCCGCCTCCGATTCTTGCTGCCGGTCCCCTTCCACACAAAATAAGGCATGATACCGTCCTGTCCTGTTGGCTCCGCCTGGATAAGAGCGAAATCAACCTTTGGAAATTTCCCGCCCTCCGGCCCGGCCGGTCTTTTTCCCCAGCCTGAATCCGAATTCCCGCACTTGCGTAAAATACTTTATAAATTTAGCAGGATTCAGCCCATAAAACAACTTTTTTTTTGTATGGCGATAATAAGCCCGGGGTTGTAGAATGGCTATATGAGTTTCAGTTTCCGCATTGAAGCCCGCGACCCCGATGGTCCGGCCAGGGCCGGCCTCATCACCACGGCCCACGGTGAAGTCCCCACCCCGGCCTTCATGCCCGTGGGCACCAGGGGCACGGTCAAGGCCGTGGCCCCGGATGACCTCCGGACCTTGGGGGCCCGGATGGTCCTGGCCAATACCTTCCACCTGATGCTGCGGCCGGGGGAGGAGTTGGTGGCCCGCCTGGGGGGGCTCCACCGCTTCATGGGCTGGGACGGCCCGCTCCTGACCGACAGCGGGGGCTTTCAAGTCTTTTCCCTGGCCTCCTTAAGGAAGCTGACCGAGGAGGGGGCGGAATTCCGGTCCCCCTACGACGGGGCCCGGACTTTTCTCAGCCCGGAACGGGCCGTGGCGGTCCAGATGGCTTTGGGGGCGGATATCATAATGTGCCTCGACGAATGCACCGGCTACCCGGCCGGCCGGGCCGAGGCTGAAAAATCCCTGCGCCTGACCCTGGGCTGGGCTAGGAGAAGCAAGGCGGCCTGGTTGGCCGGCGGCGCCGGCCAGGCTCTTTTCGGCATTGTCCAAGGGGGCTTTTACCCTGAACTGAGGCGGCTTTCGGCCCTGGAGACCGCCGCCCTGGACCTGCCCGGCCAGGCCGTGGGCGGCCTGGCCCTGGGCGAGCCCCCGGCCGAGCGCCAGGAGGCCCTGGAGGCGGCCCGCGAAGCCCTGGATGAAAACAAGCCCCTCTACCTCATGGGCCTGGGCGCCCCGGCCGACATCATGGAGGGCATAAAGCGCGGGGCGGATCTCTTCGACTGCGTTCTGCCCACCCGCAACGCCCGCAACGGCCAGCTCTTCACCCGCTTCGGCCGCTTAAACCTCAGGAACGCCCGCTATCGCGAAGACCCCCGGCCCCCGGACGAGGCCTGCGCCTGCCCCACCTGCCGCGCTTTCTCCAGGGCCTATCTGCGCCACCTCTTCCAAAACGGCGAGCCCCTGGCCCTCTCCCTGGCCAGCGCCCACAACCTCCACTACTACCTGGAACTCGCGGCCGAGGCCAGAGAAGCCTTGCTAAAAGGAACCTTTTCGGAGTATTATAAGAAATTTCATGAACTCTTGGAAAAGGAGGCTTAACGCGCCATGTTCAGCTTAAATCTCGCCGCCGCCCTGGCCTGGGCCGAGGATGTCGCCGTGGGAGGCGGGGCCCAGTCGCCCAGCATGATGCCCAGCCTCCTGATCTTCGGGGGCATGTTCCTGTTCATATACCTGGTCCTGTTCCGCCCTCAGCAGAAAAAACAAAGGGAGCACCAGGAAATGATCAGCAGCCTCCAGAAGGGCGATCGCATACAGACCAGCGGGGGCATCTTCGGCGTCATCACCGGCAGCGACCAAAATGATCTGACGGTGGAGATAGCGCCCCAGGTGCGGGTGAAGATAGGCCGCGCCTTCGTGAACCGGATTGTAAAACCCGGACCGGCCTTTGAGAAGGCCGGCGACAAGGCCGATAAAAAGTGAAGGGAGGCGCTGGTTAAGGAGTGCCTGTGGACAACTCGATAAAATGGCGCCTGGGGTTGGTGCTGGCGGTTTTATTGACCTTCACCGCCCTGGTGCTGCCGACCTTCGTTCGCGACGTTCCCTCGTGGGGGCCGCAAAAGAAGATCAGCCTGGGGCTGGATCTGAAGGGCGGCATCCACCTCATCATGGGCGTGGACCAGAAGGTGGCCCTGGACAACAGCCTGGCCCGACAGGCCGATGAAGTGCGCCGGGCCCTTTCGGAAGCCGCCGTTTCGGCCGTGGGCCTGGCCAAGAGCCCGGACCGCCTGGTCATAGAGGCGGAGTTTCCCGATTCCGACAGCCTGTCCGCGGCCCGCGCCCTTTTGGGCCGGCAGTTCCCGAACCTGGCCGTCTCGGTGAACGGTCTTAAGGCCGAGCTCACCCTCTCCGATTCCGAGACCGCCTACCTGCGCGAAATGACCGGCCGCCAGGCCCTGGAGACCATCCGCAACCGCGTGGACCTCTTCGGGGTGGCCGAACCGGATATCCGCCCCCAGGGCGACGACCGCATTGTCATCCAGCTGCCGGGCCTGACGGACCCCCAGCGGGCCGTGGCCTTGATCGGCAAGACGGCCATGCTGGAGTTCAAGCTGGTTGACGACACCCGCACGGCCGAATGGGCCCTGGTGCACGGGGTGCCGGCCGGGCATGAAGTGCTCCACGGCCGGGACGGCCCGGAGGGAAGCCCGGTCCCCGGCGAAGACAGGGCCTACCTCTTGAGGCGGCAGCCCCTGATGACCGGCGAGGGCCTGGTGGACGCCCGGGTGGCTTCCGGCCAGTTCGGCCAGTCGGAAGTCTCCCTGACCTTCGACGGCCGGGGAGCGCGGCAGTTCGAGCGCATCACCGGCGAATACACCAAGCGCCGCCTGGCCATAGTCCTGGATAACGTGGTTTACAGCGCCCCGGTCATCCAGGACAGAATCAGCGGCGGCCGGGCGGTCATCAACGGCATAGGCAGCTACGACGAGGCCCGGGATTTGGCCGTGGCCCTGCGCGCCGGGGCCCTGCCGGCGCCGGTTTCGGTGCTGGAAGAGCGCACCGTGGGGCCGACCCTGGGTGAGGACTCCATCCGCATGGGCCTTCGCGCCGGCGCCCTGGGCGTGGCCTTCATACTTGTCTTCATAGCCATCTATTACGGCCGGGCCGGTCTGATAGCCAACGCGGCCCTCCTCTTGAACTTCCCCATCATCTTAGGCGCCCTGGCCGCCTTCGGGGCCACCCTGACCCTGCCGGGCATCTTCGGGCTGATCCTGACCTTGAGCATGGCCGTGGACGCCAACGTGCTCATCTTCGAGCGCATCCGCGAAGAACTCCGGGCCGGCAAGACCCCCAAGGCCGCCGTTACCGCCGGCTTCGATCGGGCCTTCTGGACCATCTTCGACTCCAACCTGACTTCCATCCTGGTGGCCCTGATCCTCTACCAGTTCGGCACCGGGCCCATCCGGGGCTTCGCGGTGACCTTGACCATAGGCCTCCTTTCCTCGATGTTCACGGGCATCTTTTTCTCACGGCTGGTTTTCGACCTCATCCTGAGCCGCCGCCAGGAAAACCGGAAACTCAGCCTGGGCCGCCTGGAAATAATCAAGCCCGGGATCAATATCAATTTCATCGGCCGCCGCCGCTATACCCTGGGCCTTTCAGCCCTCCTGGTGCTGTTGAGCCTTGTGGCCATCGGGACCAAGGGCCTGGTCCTGGGCATTGATTTCGCCGGCGGGGCTCTGGTACAGGCCCGTTTCAGCGAGGCGGTGGCCACCGACGAACTCCGGGGGGTCCTGGCCGAGGCGGGTTTTGACGAGGCCCGCATCCAGACCATCGGCGCGCCCGGCGACAACGAATACCTCATCAACCTCAAGGAAGAGGGGGAGGAAACCCTGATTGATGAGGGCCAGACCACCATCGGCCTTAAGGCCGGCGCGGCCCTGGTTGACCATTTCGGGGCCGACCGGGCGGATATCCGCCGGGTGGAGATGGTGGGCCCCCAGGTGGGCAGGGATCTCCGGGGCCAGGCCTTCAGCGCCCTGTTCTACAGCCTGTTGATGGTCCTGGTTTACATTTCCGGCCGCTTCGAGCACAAATGGGGCGCTTCGGCCATTTTGGTGGGCGCCCTTTTGGGGGTCACTTACTTGGCCTTCCTTTTGGGCGCCGACCTGGCCCTATTGATCGTCATGGCTCTCCTGGTCACCCTGGGCCTGTGCTATTTTTTAAAATTCCAATACGCCCTGGGGGCCATTGTCGCCCTCTTGCACGACGTCATCATCACCGTGGGGGTCTTCGCCTTCCTGGGCAAGGAAATGTCCCTGAGCTTCGTGGCCGCCGTCCTGACCGTCTTGGGCTTTTCCATGAACGACAGCATCATCATCTATGACCGCATCAGGGAACACGTCTCCATGAACCGCAAGCGGGATTACGCCGCCACCATCAACCGCAGCTTAAACGAAACCCTGTCCCGCACGGTCCTGACCTCCGGCACCACCCTTTTAGCCACCCTGGCCATCTACCTTTTGGGCGGCCAGGCCAACCAGGATTTCGCCCTGGCCCTCCTCATCGGGTTCACCGTGGGCACCTTTTCCTCCCTCACGGTGGCCGCGCCGATGCTCCTGTTCTGGCCGGCGCCCACCGGCCCGGCCGGCCGCCTGGCCGGTTCGGCCGACGAGAAAAAGAAGCCGGCTCGGCCCCCGGCCACGTCCGGCCGCCTGGCCTGACAAGTGGGCGAAATTCTGCCCTGGGACCAGGCGGCCGCCCTAAGGCGGCGCCTGGCCAGCGACCATCGGGCCCTGGTCTTCACCAACGGCTGCTTCGATTTGCTTCATCCGGGGCACCTGCGCTACCTGGCGGAGGCCAGGGCTTTAGGCGATTTTCTTCTGGTGGGCCTCAATTCCGACCGTTCGGTCAGGGCCCTGAAAGGCCCGGCCCGCCCCATCCTAAACGAGGCGGTGCGGGCGGAAATGCTGGCCGGTCTGGCCGCGGTGGATGCCGTGACCGTCTTTGACCAAGAAACGCCCCTGGAACTAATCACCCTTTTGGAGCCGGACGTCCTGGTCAAGGGCGGGGACTGGTCCCCGGAAAACATTATAGGCGCCGAGGCGGTCCTGGCCCGGGGGGGCAGGGTCAGTTCCCTTACCCTGGCCGAGGGTTTTTCCACCACCGGCCTTATTGAGCTTATACAAAAGCGGGCATAAGCATGACCGCCAAAAAATTTTACGCCGTGTTGGGCCTTGACGAAAAAGCCGGTCCCGAGGAACTCCGCCGGGCTTGGCTGCGCCTGGCCGTCAAATACCATCCCGACCGCAACCCGGGCGACGCCCGGGCCGAAGAACGCTTCAAGGAGATCGGCCAGGCCTACGCCCTCTTGAGCGACCCGGCGGCCTTGGCCCGCTATGAGCGCACTCGCCGCCCCGCGGGGGCCGCTCCCCGGGCCGCCGAACCAAAACCCCGGCCCCAGCCGCGGACGGCCGGCCCCGAGGCCGGAGCCTCCCAAGCCGAAAGGCCCGAAGCCGCCGCCAAACCCGGGCCCAAACCCGGGCCCGGGCCCGAGCCCAAGGCCGAGCCCAAGGCCCGGGGTTCTGAAGACCACGCGGATTGGACGGATATTTTAAACAGCTACTTCCAAACCCCCAGAGGGCGGGACACCTTGAGGGAATTGGAGGAAGAACTGCGGAAGGTCGGTTATAAATTTTCTTCCGGCGGCCTGGCCCGTTGGCTCCGGGGCCGGCGAAAATGGGAGGGATTCCAGCGCCTTTTAGCCTGGTTGCCGAGCTTCCGAGCCGCCAGCTACGACATAGACTATAGCCTGGCCGTATCAATCCAGGCCGCGGCCGCGGGCGCCACGGTGGAAATAACCCATCCCCGGGACGGCCGCCCCCAGGCCCTTCAGGTCAACCTTCCGGCCGGAATAAAAAACGGCGCCCGGTTCCGCCTGCCGGACCAAGGCCGCCCGCGCCCGGACGGCGGCCGGGGCGATATGCTGCTGACCGTTTTAATCTGCTCCTAATGGCCCCTGGGAACCCTTGACAAATCGCCGTTCATACGCAATAATCGCGCAATGAAGAAAAGAGGAATCAAATTCAAACGCTTCCTTAAGGGGCTCGGCATCTGCCTGGCGGTCTTATCAGCCACGGCATTTTTCGCGGCCTCGGCTTGGGCCTTGCCGTCCTCCGGTCCGATTAATGGCTCCCAGGCTGAAGCTTTAATATTCCAGCTGGGAGAAAAACTTCTGGTGGTGGATGTGAGATCACTTGGGGAATATGCCCAAGGCCATATTCCTCAAGCCTTGTCAATACCGGTTAACGAATTTGAAAAACGCCTGGAAGAGATCCCGACCGACACGCCGGTTTTGTTTCTCTGCCACGCCGGGAGAAGATCCACCACGGCCTTCAATCTTTTCGTCAAAGCCAGGCCGGAAGCTCTTTTTTCCGGCGTCTGGCGCCTGGAAGCGATTACTGAATACAGCCCCGACGGCGGCTACGCTTTCCAAAAAAATCTGCCCTGACTCCGCTTTAAACCTCCTATTCCACCACTATAATATGCCCGGCGCCGCGGCCGGCGTTTTCCGGGGCATACATTTCTTCAGCCCTAGGGCCGGGGGTGAGGTAGCGGCCGGGTGTGGCCGCCCGGGCCAGATAGTTGAAGGAGTAAACCCCCGGGGGCAGATAGTCGGCATAGACCGCCACCCGGTTGGGCCAGATTTCCTGGTGGTTGTACCAGAAGCGGGGGCGGCTTTCGTCATCATCCTGGGCATCTTGGGGTTCGATGAGGTCCAGGAGGGTCTGGTCGGCATCGGCCAGGTTGAAGTTGACGGGCTCGAAGCCGGCCGGGACCTGGTCTTCCAGCACCACGTTATAGCGGGCTTCGGGAACCACCAAGGTGATGGAGGCCCGCACCACCTGGCCCCGCCGGAAGCGGTCGCTCCCGGGGCGGCCGGCCGGCTCGGGGGCCACCACGGTGAAGTCGCGGGTCAGGGCAAAGCCGCCGCTGGTCCAGGCCGTGAGGTCCGGGACGGCCGGGGCGCTGGAGAGGCGCACGGCGGCCCAGACCTGGCCGGTTCCCTCCAGGTCGACGTTAAGTTCCCCCCCTAAGTCGCCCAAGGCCGCCCGGCCCGCCAAAGGTTTATCCGAAAAGCTGGTAAAACGCCCCTGGGCCAGGGCGGCGCCCCCCAGACGGGCCGTGACGTCCAGGGCGGGCGCTGTCGGCTCCAGGGCTTGCCCGGCTTTGGCCAAGGCGTTCAGGGCCGCGGCATTGTTCTGGGTGCTGCCGAAATGGCCCCCCCGGGCCAGGCCGGCCAGGCGGCGAACCAGGCCGGGCAGCAAGAGATGGTCGGGCGCGGCCTCGGATATGGACCGCACTGCCAGGGCCAGATCGCGGGTGGGGCTTGCCCATCCCGGGCCTTGGGACGCGGGCGCGGCCCCTTCGGGAGTAAGGGCCAGTTGCCGCTCCATGAGGGCCAGGAGGCCCCGCTTGAGCTGGTCCCGACCCGCCAGGGAGGGCTGGAAGTGAATGGCCGAGAGGAGATGGGCCTGCTGCGAGAGGCTCAAGGAATCTGATTTGATTAGAAATTCCTCAAGCTGGGGGGCCACGTTATCCCCGGCCCGGGCCAGCTGGGCCAGGGCGTAGAGCCGGGAATCCAAGACGGCTTCGGGTGAATGCCAGGACGGCCAGGCATTTTTATCATCGCCTCGAATGACGCCGCGGAGGAAGTAGCTGCCCGGATTTTGGGGCTCGAAGCCCGCCTCCCGGGCCGCCAGGCGAAAATCCAAGACGTAGGCCGAGAGAAGGACCGAGCGGGTTGACCAGCCGGTCTGGCCGGGCCAGTTATTGAAGCCCCCGTTCATATCCCAGTCCTCCAGTTGGGCCAGGGCGGCCCGCACCCGGCCCCGGGCGGTTTCAGCCCGTTCGGGGCCGGTCCCCAGGCGGTCGGCCAGGGTCAGGGTCAGAAGTTCCCCCCAAGCCCGGGAGACGGTCTGTTCCACGCAGTTGTGGGGGTAGGCCCGCAGCCATTCCAGGGGCCCCTCCAGAACGCCCAGGAGGCTGGGGGCCAGTTCCACCGAAAGGCCGCCCCGGGCCATATCCGTCCCCGGTGGCAAGGCCAGGTCTATTTTCCCGTTCCGCGTGAAGCGCTCAAAGGCGCCCTGGGTGGTCAGGGGGTTGGAGGGTATGATGGGCAGGGTGAACTCGGCCCGGTCGCTGTCCCGGCCCATTTCCACCCCGAAGCGGAACCTGGCCTCGGGCTCCGGGCCGGCCCGGACCTTGAAGGCCACTTCCTGGCTCCGGCCCGCCTCGACGGTCACCGTCCTGGCGCCCTCCGCCGCTTCCAGCAAGGTGAAATTTTCGCCGCTCAAGGTCACCAGGGCCTGGCCGCTCCGGCCGCCCCGGTTGCTGACCACGGCGCTGGCCAAAAATTCGTCGCCCGGGGCCGCGTATTGGGGCAGGCTCTGCCGCACCAGAAGATCGCGCGTCACCAGCACCTGCCCCTGGCCCACGCCGCTTAAGCGGCCGTGGCCGGTGGCCACGGCGAATATTTTGAAAGTGGTGAGGTTTTCGGGCATTTTTATTTTAACCGAAATCCGGCCCTCTTCATCCGGGGACAGGCCGGGGTCGAAAAAGGCCAGGGCCGCAAACAGGCGGCGCAGCCCTTCGGCCTGCTCGGCCGAAAGCCCGCCCCCCCCGCCGGGGTCATCGCCCTTTTGCCCAAAATCCTCCCGGCTCACCAGGCTGAACAGGTTGCTGGCCGTCTGGACCACGAGGGGATAAGGCCGGTTGTATTGGGGGTGATAGTTGGAGTCGCCGGTCAGTTGGATGACCGCCGCGTCGGCGGCGATCAAGGCCACTTCGGCCTGGGGGGAAGGCCGGCCCAGGTGGTCGGTTACGGTCAGGTCCACGGTCACTTCCTCTCCGGGGCCGACTTCCGGGGGATGGACTTCCACCTTGACGTCCAAAAGGGCCGCCCGGCTGGGGACGGCCAGCTCCGTGTATCCGGCCCGCAAGGAGGGTTTGCCGAAATCCAGGTTTTTATGATCCGGGCGGTCGGCCAGGCGGCCCCGGGCCAGTAGGACCGAGACGAAGACGTTGGGCGAGTCATCGGCCTTGATGGGCACTTCCAAGACCGGGGTGTTGTTGGTGACGCGGAAGATTTCGGAGCGCCGGACCCCGGCCCGCTCCACGGTCAGGAGGCCCTCGCCCTGGTCGAAGGGGCTCTGGACCAGGATGCGGGCCACCTCCCCGGGCTGGTAGGATTTCTTGTCCGGCGCCAGGACCAGGGGTTCCTCCTCACGCCCCGGCAGCCAGCCCACCTCGCCGGGACCGGTCACATAGAAATATTCAGCGGCCCGGGCCAGGCGGCCGGCCGGATCGCGCAGCTCGGCCAGGACCCAGTATTGGCCGGGCTTATCCGGGGTCACGGCCCAGGTCGCCGGCCCTTCAAGGCTGGCCAGGCGGGTCTCGGCCACCTTTTCGTCCGTGAGGCGGGAGACGTATTCAAAGGCCGAGCCGGCGGTCTTGCGGCGCACGCTCCGCCAGTTGCGGCGGTAGAGGGTCAGGTCGGCCTCCACCCCGGGCGCCAGCTCGCCCTCCAGGTCCAGGGCGATGAACTTGACCGCCTGCTCATCCCCGACCCGGCCCAAAAGGGGGATGGAGAGGCCGGCGTAGAGGCCGGCCGGGTGGACCAGGAAGCGGCCGTAATTGGAGACCGGGCGGCCGTCCACATCGGTGACCGTGACGTTGGCGGTCAAAAAGCGGGGCTGGGGCGGCCTGCCCGCCGGAGGGGTCAGGCTGAAGCTGAATTTAAGGCCGCCGTCCTTGTCCAAATCATCGGTCGCGGAGGCCAGTATCTCGGCCGCCTCTTCCGGGGCTTCCGGGCCGTCCTCCTCCTCGTTCCGGCTCATATTGTCCCGGATGCTGTAGTCCGCGTAAGCCCCGGAGAGGCTAAAGAAGGGGGCCGGCTGGAAATAGACCTCATATTTGGCCGGCTGCCCGGCCACCGGGGCGCCGAAATGATAGTCGGCCCGGAGAGCCAGGTCAACCCGGTCCCCGGCCAGAGCCTGGGCCGGCAACCCTTCGATTTTGACCTCGAAGGCCGGGGGACGGTAGGTGAGCACCTTAAAGGAGCCGGCCTCATCCAGGCGCCCCTCGGCCGGGCCGGCCAGAACCGTCCAGGTCCCCAGGGCGGCGTCGGAGGGCAGGGGGAATTCGTGGCTCAAGGTGCCGAAGCCGCTGGTCTTTTTCCGCGCCCGGGCCACTGTTTCCCCTAAGGGATCCCGAATTTCCAGCTCAAACTCCTCGTTGGCCGGCTCCCGCATGAGGTCGCCGCGCCCCAGGCGGGCGATGAGCTTGAACTTGGCCGTCTCCCCGGGCCGATATAGGGGCAGGGCGTTCAAGAGCCAGTGGTTGGGCTCCCGGGCGGCCCTCTCGGCTTGATAAAGGCCGTAGGCATCCACGGGCCAGCGCCAGTTGTTCAGCTCCCCCTGCCAGTCCAGGGGCCACAGGGCCATCTGGCCTTCGGCCCGGGCGGCCACGAATAGGCGGCGATCCGGGCGGCCGTCGGAGAAAAGACTTTCCAGCCCGGGGAGGGGGGCCAGGCCATCCGGGCCGCTCTGGCCGCGCCACAGGCTGCGCCCGGCGCCGTCGTGGATTTCCAGGTCCGCCCCGGGCCAGGCCGCGCCCTCGGCCAGGTTGGTCACCCAGATGAGGCCGGATTCCGGCCCGGTCTTGACGGTTAGTCCCAGGTCGCTTATCTGGGCCAGGGTGCAGACTTGGCTGGGTTTGTCGTCCGCGTAGCGGGCCCGGATGACCAGAAAATGGCCCTGGCGGCGGTCGCCGAAGAGCCGGGCCAGGTCCAAAGGCATGGATTTGGGCCCGTCCCGGAGGTCGCCGGGGACCGGGATAGTAAGGCGCGAGGGGTTCTTAAGGAGCCCGGCCGCGGCCGGGCCGCCGCAATCGCTGAAATAGCCGCGGGTCCAGGCCTCGGCGGGGTCTTCCCCTTCCCCCGCCGCGGCCAGGAAGCGGATGGCCTCTTCAGGGGAGAGGGCGAAGCCCTCCAGGTCCACCTTGGCCAGGTTGGCGACTCTGAGGCGCAAGAGGGGCGGGCTTTTCGTCTCCAAAAGCCCGTAGGCGCCGGGCAGAACGAAGGTAACGTCGGGCCGGTAAGCCTGGGTGCGGAAGGAGAGGGGCCCGGCCATCTGAAGGGGCTGGCCGTAGAGGTCACGGGCGGCCGGGTCCAGGGTCAGGGTATAGTCGGTTTCGCCCTTGAGACGGCCGGGGATATAGAGCCGGCGCTGGAAGCGGCCGGCGTCCTCTTCGCCCTCTTCTCCGTCGTCGCCCGAGTATTCCTCAAGAAGCGAGGTCAGGTCGTGGGGGGGCTCAATCCGCAAAAGGGGGAGGATTTGCCTCAAATCCACGGGGTTGGAAAAGGCCAGGCCGGGCAGGCCCCAGTAGGGGGACCTGTCGGCCAGGTTGTAGCCGTCGTCCCAAGCCAGGGTGAAGGGGCCGTAGGTGCGGCCTTCGGCCAGGATCAGTTCCGGGGCCGGCTCCGGCCCGGCCAGGGATCGGGCCCCGGACGCCAGGATCAGGCGGTAGGCCGTGTCGCGGGGCAGGGCCCCGGCGGCGGTGAAGTGGAAGGTAGTCCCCTGGACCGGTTTCACCTGTGCGGCCAGGCGCCTCTCCGCTCCGTTCTCCGACCAGACAAAGGCCGCCAGGTTTTCCAGGCCGGCCGGGTCCGGCGGCTGATTAAAGGTCACCCGCCAGCTGGGAGCCAGGGCGGCGGCCGGGTCCAATTCATCCGAGCGCCATCGGCTCTGGGCCGCCAGAAGGGGCAGGCGTATCTCGGCCTCGGCGTCCGCCTTAAGCCGGGCCCCGGAAAGGGCCGCCAGGCGGTCGGCCCTAAGAAGGGCCTTGATTTTATGGCTCCCGGTGAGGGGTTTTTCAGGCACGAAGGCCAGGGTGTATTGGTTGAGCCAGACCTGGCGGCCGGCCAGGTCCGGGGTAAGGCTCAAAGCGCCCTCCGGGACCTGGTCGTAGGCCCCCAAGGGGACCATGGGCTGGTCGAACATGGCCGTGATCTGGGTCAGGCGGGGCAGGTCGCCCGAGGGCCCCAGGCGCAAGAGGGCCAGGGACCCGGCATCGGGGGCATCGGCTGAAACAGCCGCCGGGGGGGCCTCTCTTTGGCAGCCGATAGCCGCCAGGGTCAGGAGGGTAATAGCCGTAAACAGCCAGCGGGCGAGATTTTTAGGCATATGTCTAACCTCGGGCAGGGTTTTGAGCTTTCGCAATGGCGGCATTGATTATACCACAAGTTTCCTGAAAGGCCGCAAAAGGTCGGCTTGAACCTATATCTTCTTTGTGTTATTTTCAAGAGGCCATCAGGCAAACACAAGGCGGATTGAAATGGAACGCGGTCTCATACATAAGGAAATAGAGGCTCTCCCCTCGGAATATTTAAATGAATTGGGAGAGTTCATTGAATTTTTAAAACAGAGAACAACCTGCCCTGAAACAATGCTGCTGAGCGAAGCCGCCCTGAGAAGGGATTGGGAAGACCCCAAAGAAGACGAGGAATGGGCCGATTTGTAAAAGGCGATGTGGTTGTCGTCCCTTTTCCTTTTTCAGATCTTACCGGGCACAAGCGCCGCCCCGCGTTCGTCATCGCCAGCTTTCCCGGCGACGACCTAATCGTCTGCCAGATAACAAGCCAGCACAAATCAGATTATTGGGCGTTGCCTTTGAACAATTTTGATTTTGTGACCGGACATCTGCCTGTTGACAGCTTCATTCGCCCAAACAAAATTTTCACCGCCAGCCAAAGCTTGATTCTTTATGCCGCCGGACATTTGTCGCAGACCAAAATCCATGAGATAACCTCCGCCGTCATACGCATAATTTCATTGTAAATCATAAGAACCGGGCCAGGGCGGCCAGGGCGGCCGTCTCGCTTCTCAAGGTGAGGGGCCCCAGGCGCCAGGGCCGAAGGCCCGCGGCCAGGAAGGCTTCTTCTTCCC
>Ga0099364_10006537_pt1 | contig 16936 bp, 14 predicted proteins | sample TergutTh196P3_FD_73070 | JGI IMG/M metagenome (GOLD analysis project Ga0099364, IMG submission 73070) | Microcerotermes parvus P3 segment gut microbial communities from Pointe-Noire, Republic of the Congo - Th196 P3 | ecosystem: Host-associated > Arthropoda: Insects > Digestive system > Gut ... | reverse complement strand
AATCAGCTTGCTTTAGCCCTCGGTCTTTTCTTGCTTTCTTAATATTTTCGGCAATATTCATTAAGACCTCTTTTCCCTGTGCCTAATTACCAATGATAAGCACAGCTTTGCCAATCCTATTGCTATAAAGAAAATTCCTAAATACCATAACATATACTTTACACGACATATGATTTATTATTTATGTCTGCCTCCTTTCTAATTCCAATAATGCCTTATGCTTAGCCAATTTATTCTTCTCCTACATAAACAAAATTATATCATACTTTTACAAGTAAATAAAGCCCAAATTAACATCTAATAAGAAAACTAGATAGCGATATGATACTAACCAATAAGCGCTCGTATAAAAGTGAATTGATTTGGCGTTCAAGTTCACGACCTGTCCAGGTATTATTAATTGCTTCAAGCTCATAGTATTCACGTTTATAATCATCTTCAATACGGATTAATAAGCAATATTGCATCCAGTTCAATTGTGAACGCAGTGCGTTAACAATTGGATATTTACGATAAAATTGACGGCAAAATGCAAGTTGGCGATATGAAAATCCTGTTCCAAACTCCGTTTCTAACTCAACTGAAATGTTTCTAAGGAGATTTTCACCATAGGCAGCCCTATCTTTCCCTTGCTGTTCTTCAACAAAAATTCGCTCTCCTAAATGCCAATACATCATAACCCGGTGAAATTCAACACTTCGAATAGCATTACTACGTGCATCGTTAATAATGTTACGTAAATCAGTAATTAGATTATTATTATTTTTTATTAAACCATCCATGCCTTGCCTCCATAAAATGTATATAAATACTTATATTAACTTAATTGTATTCCCTGCATATATAGAACTAAGACCTATTTATAGTATAAATAGAGTGATGTCCGATAAAAAGGACTCTCGGAATCAGAGCAAATAAAAATACTTCTAATCTTTTTTCACTCCAATAAACTTTTCCAAGATTTGAAGTACATATCCGCTTTTTGGGGTACGTCTATTTTAAATAGTATCAGCTAGCAAATGAAAACTCGTGCTTACCTCATCTGTAATCGTTTCTACTATTCTTTTATATCCCATAGCTGATATGACACCTTATTTTTTTTATTTTCCGTGTGATATTTCTGCAAAACCCATTCTTTTTCAGGCATTTTCGTTCGCATTTACGAAACCTGTAAACGCCAAGACCCCTGTAAATCAGCGTTTTCCGCTTGGTTACAGGGGCCTTGTTAATCTGCCGGCAGCGGGACTTGAACCCGCACGTGGTTGCCCACAACAGATTTTGAGTCTGCCTCGTCTGCCATTCCGACACGCCGGCATTGATAACGGCCTATGTTGCTAGGCCTGTTAACAATCTTATCATAATTTAGGCAAGATGGCAAGTAAAGATTTAAGAATTAAGAATTTCATTCTTTACCCGTATAAAATTCCCGCTTTTCAATTCATAAAGATTTACCACCTTACCCAAACCGGAACTTCCCAAAAACCGGAAAACCATCCAAGGTCGCTAAGTAGTCGCGGGGGGTTTCCGCCCGCCTGATTAGCTTGATTTCGCCGTCTGCTTTTAGCAATAGCTCTTTAGGCTTAAGCTTGCCATTATAGTTGTAGCCCAGCGAATAGCAATGGGCCCCGGCATCATGGATAAAGAGATAGTCCCCTTTTTCAATCTGGGGAAGATTCCGGTCGATGGCAAATTTGTCATTGTTTTCACAAAGCCCGCCAACGATGTCATATACTTGGTCATCTGCTTCTTTTTCTTTTCCCAGCACGGTGATATGGTGGTAAGCTTTGTACATTGCCGGGCGGATCAAATCAACCGCACAGGCATCAACGCCGATATATTCTTTGTAAATATGTTTTTCATGGATTGCCTTGGTCACAAGAGCGCCGTAAGGGCCAGTCATAAAGCGTCCCAGCTCGGCATAAATCGCAACATCTCCCATTCCCGCCGGGACAAGAATCTCATCATATGCTGCTTTGACTCCTGCGCCGATTGCGTGAATATCATTTTCTTTTTGGTCCGGCCGATAAGGGATGCCAATCCCACCGGATAAATTAATAAAAGTGACACGAGCGTCAGTTTTTTTCTGCAAATCAACCGCCAGTTCAAAAAGCTGTTTCGCCAGCAGCGGATAATATTCATTCGTGATAGTATTGCTTGCGATAAAAGCATGAATGCCAAAGTTTTTTACGCCTTTGCTGTTAAGGATTTTAAAGGCTTCATGAATCTGCTCGGTTGTCATGCCATATTTTGCGTCCCCTGGGTTATCCATAATTGTGTTGCCCATCTTTAAAATGCCGCCGGGATTATAGCGGCAGCTTAATGTTTCCGGCAATGTGCCAATGATATTTTCCAGAAACGGAATATGGGTAATGTCATCAAGATTGATAATCGCGCCTAATTCGTTGGCATAACGAAAATCTTCGGCCGGAGTCTCATTGGAAGAAAACATTATCATGTCACCGCGGATATCAACAGCATCACTAATCATAAGCTCGGTAAACGACGAACAATCTGTGCCGCAGCCTTCCTCTTTAAGAATCTCAATCAGATGGGGATTCGGGTTGGCTTTAACCGCAAAATATTCACGGAAACCGGGATTCCAAGCAAAAGCTTTGCGGACAGCCCGGGCATTTTCACGGATTCCTTTTTCATCATAAATATAAAAAGGGGTCGGATAGGTTTTTGCTATTTCAGCAACCTGCTCTTTGTTAATAAAAGGTCTTTCTTTCATGCTTTTTCTCCTTGCCTGTGCATTATATTTCTTCTAAGCTCCAGTCGATTGCCGTTTCGCCGTTCGCAACCAGAAATTCATTAGCGCGGCTAAAGTGTTTACAGCCGAAAAATCCCCGGTAGGCGGAAAGCGGGCTTGGGTGCGGAGCTTTTAGAATCAAGTGCTTTTTGTTATTGAGCATGGCCGCCTTTTTCCCGGCTGGCTGCCCCCATAAAAAGTAGACAATCGGACGCTCCTCGGCATTAACCGCCCGAATTATCGCATCAGTAAATTGCTCCCAGCCTTTGCCCTGATGGGAGTTCGCCTGATGGGCCCTGACGGTCAGGACGGTATTAAGCAAAAGAACGCCTTGGTCAGCCCATTTTTTCAAATATCCATGCCCTGGGATCGCGATTCCCAAATCACTATGTAATTCCGCATAAATATTTTTGAGTGACGGCGGAATTTCCGGCTGGCTTTTAAGCACGGAAAAGGAAAGGCCATGGGCTTGGTTCTCATTGTGATACGGATCTTGCCCAAGCAGCAATACTTTGACTTTTTTAAGGGGGGTAAAATGAAAGGCGTTAAATATATCATCAGCCGGGGGATAAATTTCTCTTTCATGGTATTCTTTTTTTATGAAATAAAATAAATCGCGGTAATATTGCTTCTTAAACTCTTCGTGAAGAGCCGGAAGCCAATCATTTTGGATCACTCTAACTCCCTTTGCCGTCCTGTTTTATCTTACTAGTACACCTTTTGCTTTAAGATGGTTTTTAACCTCTCCAATCGAAAGCTCATTAAAATGAAATAAAGAAGCTGCCAGAGCTGCGCTTGCTCTTCCGTCAGTTAAGGCCTCATAAAAATGCTCAAGCGTCCCCGCCCCGCCGGAAGCGATAATGGGGATATAAACACATTCGGCAATCGTCTTTAACAATTTTAAATTGTAACCCGCTTTTGTCCCATCGCGGTCAATGCTGGTCAGCAAAATCTCGCTTGCCCCCATTTCTTCGACTTTGATTGCCCAGGCGACCGCGTCAATCCCGCTATCTTCCTGGCCGCCGTTTATGTAGACATTATAATAATTGTTGGTGGGATCTTCCTTGGCGTCAATGGCGGCAATAATGCGTTCGCTCCCGAATTTGGCAGCGGCTTCCCTGATGATGTTGGGGTTTTTTATCGCCGCGGAATTAATCCCTACTTTGTCAGCACCTGCGTCCAAAACCCTTTCAATATCCTCAAGCGTTTTAATCCCGCCGCCAACGGTAAAGGGAATCGTGACTTTTTCCGCCACTTTCCTGACCATGTCAAGCACAGTCCCCCGCCCCTCGCTGGTTGCGGTGATATCAAGGAACACCAGTTCATCAGCCCCGGCGGCAACATAAGCGGCGGCGATTTCGACCGGATCGCCCGCGTCCTTTAGGCTGACAAAATTAACGCCTTTAACTACTCTGCCATTATTTACATCAAGACAAGGAATAATGCGTTTCACCATATTTTCTCCTCTCTAAGAAATTAATTTCTTGAAAATAATTTCTTGAAAATAATTCTAGAAAATAATTCTAGAAAACAATCCTACCGGCTTAACTAAAATCAATTAAAAGGGCAATCTCATACAGCCTTTTGGTATATGATTCGGGGTCAAGGGCCAAAATGCTGCGGGCTTCCGCTTCTGAAATTCCATATTCAGCGGCCAGAATATCCAAAATATCCTGATAAAAGGCATTAACCTTTAGTTCCGCGCCAAAATAATTTTCTTCCCTAATCTCATCATAGCGGCTAATCCCCATTAGCAAAGCATTTAATGCCTCGACTGGCTTATCCAGGGATAAAAATATTTGATAGGATTCCAGCGGGCGGCTCATTCTCATTATCACTTGTGACTGCTGGAAAACAGCCTCATCACTTATGCCCCGGTTCTTGGCGTATAATAAATCAAAAATACTTTTATAATCATCATTATCATAAGCTGTTTTTATTTCTTCCCGCTCCAGATAATCAGGAATCAAAAAGCAAAAGGCAGTAATAATCGCTAACAAAGAGGTCGAAAAGACAAAGACCAGCAAAATATTCTTTTTTGAAACCCGCTTCTCCGGGGCTTCTTTTGCTTTTGGTTCTTTGGGCGGTTTTTCTTTCTTGGGTTTCTTAGGTTTTGGTTCTTTGGGTTTTTTCTCTTTTTTTTCTTTTTTGGCTTTTTTGTCTTTTTTGGTGGTTTTTTTTGCTTTCCCATCTTCAACATCAAGCTCTTCTAAAATATCAAGGTTTTCTGCTGATATCGTCTTAATAGTGGCTTCTATTTCGTCCGCTTCATCATCAGATTCAGTCAGGGCGGCAAACAAACGGGAAATAATCCCCTTTTTCTTTGTTCCAAGCTGGGCGTCAATGTCCTCCGGAGATAAAGCAAACTCTTCATCGCTTGAAGCGGATTTTTTGCCTCTTTTTTTCTTTTTCTTGGCCTTTTTCTTCGGTTCTTCGCTTAAATCATAATCCCCTAATAAAGCCATCATGTCTTCTGCTTCACCGCCGCTGTCGTCATAACCTGACGTGCCGTTTAAAAGTGCCAGCATATCATCACCAGCAACCAGTTCGTTGTTGTCATCTTTGTCAAGAAGGTCTTTTATGCCGGATAAATCTTCATCGTCGCCCATTCCGGCAAGCAAATCGCCGATATCCATATCTTCCATCTTGGCGCTTAAATCATCATCTTCCTTAAGCTCAACGTTTTCATCAAGCCCGGCAAGCATTGCATCAAGGTCAAACTCACTAAGCATTGGTTCGTCTTCGCTGGCTATCGCACTTGCTGGCGAATCCGGCATTCCCGCTGACAATAAATCAACCTCTTCATCAAGGCTTGGGGTCTCGCCCAAATTTGCCAGTTCATCATAATCAATTAAAGGCTCTTCAATTAGAGATTCTTCGATTAAAGGTTCTTCGATTAAGGGTTCTTCGATTAAAGGTTCTTCGATTAAAGGCTCTTCTATTATTGGTTCTTCTATTAATGGCTCTTCGATTAATGGCTCTTCGAGTAAAGGTTCTTCGATTAGTGGCTCTTCGATTAAGGGTTCTTCGATTAGTGGCTCTTCGATTAAGGGTTCTTCGATTAGTGGCTCTTCAAGTAATTCTTCTAGCGGCGGCAATTCGCTTTCAATAATTGGCAATTCCTCGGCCGGAACTTCCGGCAATGCAGAATCGGCTTCCGGTAAGATTTTGTTCAAATCCGGCATGATTTCATCGGCCCCAGTTTCTGGCAACACAAAATCGGCTTCCGGTAAAATCTCGTCCAAATCCATCATGATTTCATCGGCAGCTATCTTAGGCTCTTCTGGTTTTGGCTCGCTATCCATGACATTTTTAAGCAAACTGTCAAGATATTCTTCATCTGTTGCCATTAGCTTTGCCTTTCAAAAAATACCACTGCGTACCTTAAGTAAGCAGTGGTATAGTCGTTTCCTAAATATTCTACTATAATCCTGCTACTAACCCATCGATTGTCCGGACAAGGTTCGCAATTTCTGGCTTTGTTAATTGGGCGTTTGCCCCAAGGCCTTCACCTTTCCTGCGCATTTCATCATTTATTAATGATGAGAAAATAATGACGGGAATGTCCCTTGTCTTCGGTTCAGATTTCACAAGCTTTGTCAGCCTGTGGCCATCCATAATCGGCATTTCTATATCCGTGATAATGCACTTCACGTGTTCGTTAAGATTGTTATTCATCAAGCAGTCCTGGATGACATCATATGCCTCCTGGCCATTTTCGGTATGGATTAGATTGTGATATCCGGCGGCTTTTAAGCAGTTGACAATCAGCTTGTTAAGTAAAGGGGAATCTTCGCAAATAAGGAGCGGGACATTACTGCGGTTACGTTTTCCCATGTCATCAATTTCTGAAACCTTAAGCCCGGCTTCGGGATTGATGTCGGAAATGATTTTCTCGAAATCCAGAATAATGATTAGTTTTCCGTCAATCTTCACGATTCCGGTTGATATGCTTGCTTCGGTTGAAGACATCGTCGAGTCCGGCTTGATAATATCAGTCCATGAAACACGGAAAATGCCAACAACTTCTTCGACATGGAAAGCAATATCGAGTTTGTTAAAGTTGGTAATGATAAACCGTCCGTCTTTTTCGGACATACCGCGCTGCAAGCAGTTCCGCAAGTCCACCGCGGTAATCATTATATCACGCGGCATAAAAATTCCTTCGATACTCGGATGTGAATTAGGCACTGGAGTTACTTCCTGCCAAGCGATAATCTCTTTGATCTTCGCAACGTTGATGCCGTAGGAATTTCCGGCTACCATAAACTCCAATACTTCTAGTTCATTTGTCCCACTATCAAGCAAAATATTTGTATCCATACATTCACCTCATCACAATTATTTATGCTAATACCATTCTAAACTTGATTATATCACAAAATATTATCTATAACAACAAAAAAATCAGATAAATATTAATTTTTATTAATTGCGCTAGTCTGCCGCTAGTCTGCAGCGACTCTGTCGCACAAGTCTGCCCCTAATAGCTAAAACTAAAATCGCCGCTATCGGCTCTAATCAGGAAATCAATCGACTGAATTTCGCTGATATCCGTGATGTTTGCTTCGCGCAAAGATGAAAGGGCTACTGCTTCCCCGGCCGGAATTACGCCTTGGAAAAAAGCAAGGTCGTCAAAAAGCATTGTAAATAATGAACTTGATAAGTTTCCGCCGTTGTAGCCAATCATAATCCGCAAATCCAGCCCATACATATCGAGAAAAATATCTGCCCCCGATGTATTAACGACGTTAAACCCAACGACCAGCAGATTATGGCCGGGCGAAGCGTCAATGCCAAAGGCAATTTCGCCCGAATCCTCAGGGTATCTATCCGTCACTAAAGTCCCGGAGTATTGAAATTCAAGGCCGCTTATCCCAACAAGCCCGGTCAAATCCTGGGGAATGGTATTGTCGATTATTTCCGGAGTTTCTGGTATTAAAATGCCTTGGTCGTTTTCTGTTTCCGGCGATGTCTCCGGCACTACGATTATCTCCGGTTCTTTGGCTGGCAATTCTATCACGGTCAGGTTAGTTTCATAAAAGCGGTCGTATTTGAGCAGCAAGCTCGCCGAATATTCCACGATTTGGGCGTGTTGCTCCGGCGTGACTTCGGGAATGCTCCTACACCCGGTCAGAGTCAGGGTTATGATTAATAAAACTAGCAGTTTCTTCATCGCTTTCCTCACTATGCTGATTATACTCCTCATTGTCCTTTTTTTCAAGACCCTCTTTTTAAAACACTTTTCAAAGGCAAATATAAAAGGCATCTTATGGGTAGAAGGCGGCCAAGGTTGCACTAAGAGTTATTTTGCCTTTCTTTATTGACCTTCTCCAAATGAATATAAAGCAGGGAAATCAGCAAGGCAAAAATACCCACAATGATGAAGACAACTGTCCTTTGCAGGGCAACCAGGGCTTGGAAGTCGTACAGGCTAATCTTTAGGCAGACGAAAATTGCCAGCACCAAGCCGCTGATCCGCTGGGCTTTATCATGAATCATAAAGCCAATCCCAACACAAACCACCGCAATCAGCATTAGAATCAAGCTGGCATAAACTGGATTCGGAAAGCGGACAACTAAGGTCATGAAAGCAAGATAAGCTAAAAGCAATAAATATTTCTTCTTAAATTTGATAAAAAAGGCCGGATTAACATACAAGATAATCGAAACTGCCCCAATTAAAGCCACAAGGGGGGCTACAAAGTCATAATAATTGTCAATGCAAAGAAAGCTGATCAGCCCGATTGCCGCAAGGCAAGTCACATTGTATATCATCTGGTATTTCTCATCATCAGCCCCATCTTTGGCGCGGACTAAATACCGGAAGACCAAAACCGAAGTGAATAATAACAGCGCGGCGGCCGGAAGAAAATGCTTGTCATATCCCGGCAATAAAGCGATAAAAAAGATGAGATATAGTGAAGTTGCATATTGATAAAATAACCGCCAGCGTTTTATCAGCGGAATGCTCAAAATCGCCGCGCCAGCAAACAGCCACGTCTGCCATTCATTATAAAGATGAATGCCGACACCAAACGCCGCTATTGTGACTAAAGCGTTTAATGGCTCATATTCTTTGGCCCGGCTAAGGGCTTTTGCAATCACAAATAAAATCAGCATTCCCCAGATATATTCCTTGTCAAGCGGCCTTGTTAAGAGCAAGAGGGAAAAAATAATCAGGAAATAAGATTGGTAAATTTTTCCAATTTTATCCCGGTTAAGGATATAAAAGCTAATCCCCACCGCCAAGATTAAGGCATAAACAAGCAGCAGATAATAAATCCGGTGTGCCATCAGCTGGAAAGGGTGGGTTAAGTCAAATAAAACGCCCAAAATCATGATACTTAACGCGCTTAATTCAATGCCAAATAAAACCGTGGCCAAAAGGTCTTTTTTCTGGTTCATGCAAATAATGTTAAGCAAAACGATGTTTAAAACAAGGCATAAAATTATATAGATATCCATCACTCCGTCGTTTCTTGCCAAAGCCGCAAAAACAAGGATAAAAATCGTATTTAACCCCATCTGGACCTTGTGGATTACTTCACTATGCTTTTGGCTGGGCAGGTAAACGCTGGCGATATTAACGAGGAAAAGGATGCCGGACGCAACCAGAAATTCTAGCTGGTTTTGGAAACGCACGACCGTCAGAAAGCAGATATAACAGCCAATAAAGCTAATCAGCCGCATCATCGCCGAGTCTTTCCTCCGGCTTAAAAGGACGGAAAAGGCGGCAATCAATAAAGTAACAATCGCCGCAGCAAGGCTTCCAAAGGTTTTCATATAAAAATAATTGATGATTGTTGAGCCATACAGGGCGGAAATGCCTAAGCCTGTTAAAGCGTCTGCAAATTTGGGAAGCTTTCTTTTTACATATAATTCCGAGCAAAGTATGATGACCGCGGAAAGCAAATAAAGGAAAATGCCTTGCCAGATCCCAGTCAGATAGTTTAGGCCAAAGGTAATAAAACCAACGAGCAGAAAAACCGCGCCCACAATCCCAATGATGGTTGCGCCAACGGTGTATTCCGCCCCGGCCGTATTATCCTCTTTCGCAAAATGCTGGGACGGTTGTTCACTGAATCCAACGAATTCATTATATTCATTGCTTTCTTTTACTTCTTTATTTCCATTTATTTCTTTATTTCCACTTAATTCTTTTCCATTTATTTCCAAATAAATGGAATAAACGCGGTTTATTTCGCTTGAAACAAAATCCAGCGAGGCGCGGTTAGTATCTAAATCATTAAGAAGCTGCGTCAGATACTGGTTAAATTCAAGGTCGCTGGACTTAGTCCGAAGCAAAATGATCCGGTCGCGGACTGATTGCGCCGTTTCCTCTTTAATCGGTGCTTTAATCGGCGTTTCAATCGGTGCAATCGGTGCGTTAGCCAGCGCTTTAGCCGGTGCGTTAGCCGGTGCGAGTCTTATGTCTTTAAGCTCTTCGTTAAATTTTCTAAGCTCGCTTAACTCATCTTCAAGCTGCTTAAGCCGTTTCTCAAATTCAATTTGCTTTGCTTCCATTTTAATGCTCCTTTTAGCCAATGCTCCTTTAGCCAATGCTCCTTTAGCCAATGCTCCTTTTAGCCAATCTCCAGTTCAAACCAGAAATAAACGCCGTTTTCATGATTTTCAACCCCATAATCTTGATTATGGGCGGCCATAATTGCTTTGACAATTGAAAGGCCAATCCCATTGCCGCCATAAGCGCGGGTCCTTGCCTTATCAACCTTATAAAACTTGTCCCAAAGATAAGGAATATTTTCTTGGGCAATCCGCTCGCCCTCATTCCAGACTAAAACGCGGAGATTTTTGCCAAATTTTTCCAGTTTGATGCGGATTGTGCCGTTTTCCGCAACATGGTTAAGGGCATTGGTAAAATAATTATTTATTACTTCGATGACCTTAAACTCATCAGCCCAAACAAAAATCGCATCAGTTTCGTAAAATTCGATTTTTGCCCCGCGTTGCTTGATCAATATTTCTGCTGATTTGAGATAATTCGTTATCATTAAGACAATGTCAAAGCGTTCCATCGTGATTTGCCCATGCCCAAATTCCAGTTCATTAAGCGTCATCAGTTTTTTGACTACTTCATTCATTTTGGCCGCTTCATCAACAATCACTTCGCAATAAAAATCGCGGCTTTCCTGATCGTCGCTAATCCGGTCAAGCAGCCCTTCGGCATACCCTTGGATTAAAGCAATCGGCGTTTTTAATTCATGGGAGACATTTGATAAAAATTCGCTCCGCATTTCGTCAAGTTCAATTTTTTGCTGGATATCCCGCTTAAGCTCATTATTGGCGATTTTTAGCTCTGAAATCGTTTTTTCCAAGCTCCGTGACAGCTCATTGATATTTTGCCCTAGCAGGGCCACTTCATTTTTGCTATGCCCTTGATATTTTGCCTCAAAATCCAGATGAATCATTCGCTCGGATATTTTGCAAAGCTCCATGATGGGATCGGTTGTTTTCTTGGCAACATAAAAAATGACAATAACGCTTAATATAACGGCAAAAGACCCGACATAAGCCAGAAAACGGTTCGCAAGCGCAACACTGGCTTTGATTCCCTCAAGGGCAATGCGAGACAAAAAATAAGTTCCGTTATCTAAAAGCCCCCATATTTCGACAAATTCAGCTTGGGTCAGCAAGTCGGTTTTTATCCAAATATTATAGCTTTCGGTCTTTGAAAGAGTCCTGATGATGTTGTCGGTCCGGCCAAAAATATTGTCAATTAACTGCCGCCGCATTGATTCTGAATCATTAACGGTGATGATGATATCGGATTCCGGCGAGATGATTACCATGCTGATATTGTTTTCTGAGCAAAATTTCTTAAGTTCAACGCCAAAATCTTCCGTCCCGATTTCGCCGTTAAGCGAAGCTTGGTTAATCCGTTTGTAGGCAGTTTCAAGGACACGTTCTTTATCCTGCAAATAATAGTATTCCAAAAATGTATTATTGATAAACCAGCATAATAAAACCGTGCCAGCCATCAAGATTCCGAATATGAGGGTAAATTGGTTTCTGATTGAATATTTCATGAAAATAACCCATTCTTATTCTTAAGTCTTGCGTTCTTAAGTCATTGCGTTCTTAAGTCATTGCGTTCTTAAGTCATTGCGGCCTACGAGCCGCAATCTTATGTTTCAAACTTATACCCCATGCCCCAAATTGTCTTGATTAAGTCGCCTTTCGCCCCCATTTTGCTCCGCAGTTTTTTGACATGGGTATCAATTGTCCTTGCGTCGCCAAAATAATCATAGTTCCAAACCTTGCTCAAAATTTTCTCCCGCGAAAGAGCAAGCCCTTTGTTTTCGACAAAATATGACAGCAGTTCGAATTCTTTAAAACTAAGTTCAATCGTTTCCTCATCAATTTTAACGATATGGGCAGCCCGGTCAATGGTGATTCCCCCGGCACTTAGGATTTCTTCTAACGCACCCTGCCCCGAACGCTTAAGCAGGGCTTTGACCCTGGCAACAAGAATCTTGGGGCTAAAGGGCTTGGAAATATATTCATCCACCCCAAGCTTAAAGCCTAAGAGCTCGTCACGCTCTTCTGATTTGGCCGTCAGCATGATGACGGGGACTTGGGAATAGCTCCTGATTTCGCTTAAAGCCTCAAGCCCGCTCATCTTTGGCATCATGACATCCAAAATAACAAGCCCATAATCACTTTTTTCCGCAAAAAACATCTCCACGGCTTTTCTTCCGTCCTCGGCTTCATCGACCTCATAACCTGATTTCACCAAAAAATCACGCACCAGCTTGCGCATTCTGCTTTCATCATCAACGACCAAAATTCTTGCTCTTTCCATAAACTCCTATTAGTTTACCTTTCCAGTTCTCTTTCTTTTTCGCGGATAATGCTTTCGCGTTCCTTTAAGTCTTGCTCCCAATTTGCATATTTATCAATTAAGTTTTGCTCATAATTAATGATATTCGGGTTGTCACTATTAAGAGTGATATAAAACATCGCCAAAATCAGCACACACAATAATAAACACAGACTAATGGCGTGTTTATAGCGGCTGCGTAATTTGTCGGATTCCGATTTTTCTTTTTTTAGCCGTCTTTCAATCCTCTGCCTTGCGATGCCCTCGGTGACTTCGCCGGAAACCCTTGGCGTAAAATTAGTGTAGATTGGAATCGGGTTAATCCGCTCTTTTTCAATGCCAGCCCTTTGCATTTTGCTTTGCATCCGGCTAAGGTAATTAAATCCAAGCGGCGTTTTCAGCATTTTGCTTTCCATTACTTTATTGTAGGTGGAGAGGATATTTTCCGGCAGATGGTAATTCATTTTCTTTTCCAGATATTCGATTTTCTTTAGTTCTGCCCTTGCAAAATCAGCGTCTTCAATTGACGCGAAAATAAAACCGCCCACAATCAATTGGTTTTTATCGAAAGCGGCCTCTTGCTCCGGCCCGGCGGCAGGACTCTCCTGCTCTTTAGTTTTTGCGCCTACATTCTCTTCCATTATCCTATTTTACTATAAAACAATTGCGGACGCAAACTTGTTGGAAACAATACATAACTATGGGAAGCCGATACGTAAATTTAGGAAGGCAAAAATAACTCGCAGTACGGCCTTGGCCGCCTTCTATCCATAAGAATGTTTTTATTTTAAATCCAATTAGGACACCGGCGTACGAAGAGTTATATTTTGCCTGACTTATTTATTCTCTTAAAACGGATTGTAAAATCGCCCCCCGTTAACTAGGAATGTCAGCAACGAGATTAAGACCGCCAACCCGCTGAGCCCAATAATAATATAATCCCCTTTCATAAAACGCCTTGCCGAATACCATGTCCGCTTGCCCAAACGCCCAAACCCGCGCAGCTCCATCGCATTGCTAATCTGCTCGATTTTATCCATGCTGGAAAAAACAAGGGGAAAAAGAATCGTCAGGACTCCGGCCAAACGGCGGCGCAAAGGGGCTTTTTTCGAAATGTCAACACCCCTTGCTTGCTGGGCCTGGCTGATTTCGCGGTATGCCCGCTGGACATCGGGGATATAGCGGAGCGAAAGGGAAACCGCATAAGCCGCCTTGTAATTAATCCTGATTGCGTTTAATGAAGACGCAAATTCACTTGGTTCAGTTGTCAGGAAAAAAATCAAGGCAACCGGGACAATCGCAAAATACTTTAAAGTAACATTAAGCTGGTAAAATAACTGCTCCGCGATAATGCTGTAACGAGTGCTTAAATGAAATAATTCATGGCGCGAACCATAAATAAAAACACCCTGCTCAGGAGCAAAAAGGAAAATGACAATATTATTGATGAAAAGAAAAACGAGGATAAAAATCAGCGGCCCTTTTAACTCTTTAAGGCGGAGTTTTGAAATCCGGAAAAGGACAAGGGAAACAATAATCGCAAAAACCAAAAAGCGCGTATCAAAAGTAATCATTGTCGCAACGCTTAGGGCGAGGGTCATAATGAGTTTTGACGCGCCAGTCAGGCGGTGGATTGGGGAATTTCTAGGAACATAACCAAACATCTTAATCACCACGCTTTTCCAAACCATGCAAATAATTTCGTTTTCGAATCATAGATTCGTTTTATTATCTAAATAAGCCCTGACCAGCGTTTTTGCGTCACTTATCCCGCAAAGGCGGGCAAGCTCATAAAGGCTGGTTTCACGAAGGCTTGCTTTTAAGGCCAGCTCCGGGTCTGACAAAATTTCATCGGTCGGAGAGTCCAAAAGAAGCTGTCCTGCGCCAAATACAAGGGCGCGTTTCGCGTATTCTAAGCATAAGTGCATATCATGGGTAATTAAAAGGACGGTGACACCGCGCCGATTAAGGCTGGTTAAAAACTCCATGATATCAGTATAATGGCGGTAATCCTGCCCGGCGGTTGGTTCATCAAGAATCAAAATTTGGGGTTCAAGCACTAAGGCATCGGCGATGGTAACCCGCTTTTTCTGGCCGTAGCTAAGGGCAGAAATCGGCCATTTGATAAAACGCTCCAAGCCGCAGACCTTTAAAACAGCTTCAACGCGGTCTTTTATTTCTGGTTCGGGAATGCCACGGACGCGAAGGCCAAGGGCAATTTCATCAAAAATAAGCGGCTTGCAAATCATCTGGTTTGGATTTTGCATGACATAACCGATTCTTTCCGCCCGTTCAGGAATCGTAAGCCCCTCCATGCTTTCACCACGGTAAAAAATTTCGCCGCTTTCCTCTTTTTCAAAACCAACAATCAGCTTCGCCAAAGTGCTTTTACCTGCGCCGTTTGCGCCGACAATTGCTGTCATTTCGCCATTAGCCAAAGAAAAATTAATATTTTCCAAAGCTTTAAGCCCCGTTTCGGGATAAGTGAAGCCTAAGTTTTTTATTTGGAGTAAGGGATAAGCTTCCCGCATTACGTCATCACGGGGAGCTAAAGGCGATGAAGCAACCCAATTTCTTACCTTTGCTTTATCTTCCTCGGTCAAATTAAGGGTTTCAAGCTGCCCCGGCTTGTCTTTTGGTGATTTATTTACCCCGGCTTTCGAAAGCGCATTAATATAGAGGGGACGGCGAATGCCAATTGCCGCCAGCTGATTAGAAACAGTTATTTCGTCAGGGCTGGAATCGCTTATTATCCTGCCATTGTCAAACAAAATCACGCGGTCAATATGCCGATATAAAACATCTTCAAGGCGGTGTTCAATAATAATAATCGTTGCCCCGGTCTTTTTTTGGATATCATCAATTAAGGCTGTCGCCAGCTTTCCGGTTAAAGGGTCAAGGGCAGCAAGCGGCTCATCAAACAAGAGAATCGGGGCTTCATCAACCAAAACCCCAGCCATGCTGACCCGCTGTTTCTGCCCGCCGGAAAGACGCTGGGGCGAATGCTTTAGATAATCCAAAGCCCCGACCAGCCCGGCAGCGTTAAGGACCCGCTCTTTCATTTCCTCTTGCGGCATGGCAAGATTTTCCAGTAAAAAAGCGATATCTTCACCGCTTGAAAGACCAACGAACTGCCCATCTGTGTCTTGCAAAACCGTGCCGATTATTTTGGAAAGGCCAAAAACGCTGTCCGGCTTTTTACCGGAAATTAGTAACTCGCCCTCAATTTTGCCGGGATTATTAAATGGAATAAGACCGTTAAGGCAGCTTGAAAGAGTACTCTTTCCGCTGCCTGACGGTCCGGCAATCAAGATTTTTTCACCCTTAAATATGCGCAGGTTGATATCAACAAGGGTCGGTTTTTTCTGGGCGCGATATTGAAATGTAAAATTCTTAAACTCGATTATTGGTTCGTTCATTTCATGAGATTACGGGCTAGCCCGCAATTTTCCTATTCTAAGCTTCCTGATTTTACGCGGGTCTTGGCATAACCCATAAGGAGCAATGTGCCAATGACAGCTGTCATCACGAAATTCCCTGTCCCGGCAATCAGCCCTTGGGTAAATACTTTGTTCGCAGGTTCAGCATAAATGACGATGTCAAGGACTGGCGCAACAATGCCCCATGAAATGGCATGGACAATAAGGCTTCCGGCGATAAAGCGGAGTATGTCAGTTTTCCCGAATTCGCCTTCTTCGATTTTTCCGGTTTTGATGATAAAACCAGCCAGCAAGCCCACTACTGCACTTGCGATAACCCAGCTCCACCAAATGCCCCAGCCAAAGCTTAGGTCAGTCAGCATATGTCCGATCAGCCCAATCAGCACGCCGCAGACCGGTCCGAATACGGCGGCGAAAAAGCCAAGGACAGCATATTGGAGCGTCAGGGTCGTATTCGCGAAGACGGGAATCGAAAGAAAACGCGCCAGCAGGAAAAACAGGGCGACACCAATTGCTGTGCCGACAATTTGCTTAATCGTAAATGACTTCATAATTAATTACCTCCCTCAATATATGGTTTATGTTACGCTTTTATTTTAAATGAAGCGGTAAAATATGTCAACTCTTTATTATCCTTGCTGTCATTGCGGCCGCCTGGCGCAATCGCAATATGAGCTACCGCGCTGTCATTGCGGCCACCGAGCCGCAATCTCTTATGGTGTTCCGCAGTCCATGAGCAAATAAAATTCCACGCCCGACCCGCTTTCGCTCCGAGGATACTCCGCGCGTTCGAGAGTGTCAATTCACCGCCCGACCCGCTTTCGCTCCGAGAGAGACGTAACGGCCACTAAGGCGTCACAATACGCCGCCTAAGTGCCGACGTCTCTCAAGGGTCGGTCTTAT